>Ga0334722_10000311_pt1 | contig 74340 bp, 70 predicted proteins | sample C3_bottom_MG_FD_207210 | JGI IMG/M metagenome (GOLD analysis project Ga0334722, IMG submission 207210) | Sediment microbial communities from Yellowstone Lake, YNP, Wyoming, USA - C3_bottom | ecosystem: Environmental > Aquatic > Freshwater > Lake > Sediment | place: USA: Wyoming | collected...
ATTATCCTCCCAGCGCCATGGCAGGCTGGGTTTTCAACGCCTCCCAAAGCCCTAACAAGCTGGCAAGGATACCTCCCGCAAAGGCCACGACGAAGACGAGAAGGTCATCGCCGGGAACTCTCAAAATGGTCCTTGGAAATAGGGAGTACGTATTCTGAATCAACACCACTCCAAATAAAAAAGCGCCGATGGTCAGAAGGAGGGACTGTTCCATCACCAATCGGACGATCACCCGGTTAGGAGCCCCTATGAGTTTCATGACCGCGATACTGCGAATTTTTTCGATGGTAAATGTATAGGACACCAAGGAGACGATGACTACAGAGATGATCAGCAGAAGCGTTCTGAAAAGCAGAAGTTGTTTTGTCATGCTGGCCAACCTGCCTTTCAACATCAATTGAACCTCTTCCTCCGTGCTGAAGGCGGAAAGGTAGAGCCATTTCTCAACCGACCCGGCCACCTCGGAGCGATTCCCTTCGGGCTTCAACCGAACCAGAATCGCATTGATAATGTGCGTGTCGGATTGCAGCCGGGGAAGCAATTTTTCCGCTTGGGCCGGTGATAAGTAGCTCTGCCCGGACAAAGTTCTAAGCGACCTTTCCCGCTGGGTGCGCACCTCTTCATTGTCTCTTTGGAAAAGCAATTCCTGAGCATCAGGCAGCGACAAATACACCAAAGCCTCACCATCCGAAGAAACCGCCTCCTTGGTCAGGCCGACCACCGTATAGGTGTGGAGGCCCAAGGGGATCCTGTCTCCAAGGTGAACTCCCAGTTTTGGATGAACGACCATTTCGTAGTGGGCTTGCTCGATATTCCTCCCGGCATAAATCTTTCCGGGTCCTCCCAGCCCGCCGAAGACATCGTAGCCGATGATGCTGAAATGCCGGCTTTCGCCCTTGATCGGCCTTTCCACGGTGTAGTAGATAAAGGGACTGGCCTTTTCCACGCCAGGGATCGCTTGGACACTGTAATGGTAATATTCGGGCAAAGTAGATTGTTCGTTAAAAGGCCCTCCCCGATGTCTTTCCACAACCCAGAGATCGGGATTGGTGGCATTGACGAGGGCAAGGCCTTCGTAGATATTGCCGCGATAAAGACCGTTCATAGCCAGGACGATGGTAAACAGCAAACCTACGCCAATAACCGTGGCTATGAACCGGCCTTTGTGTTGCTTCAGGTCGTAAAATGCCAGGTCCATCAATCCTCCACATAAATAGGCGATTTTCTCCTATCGAGCTTGTCTCTCAGGCCGTATTTTTCTTCCCGGCTCGATTCCCGCGGGGTTGAGGATTACCATGTCACCCTCTCCGAGGCCTTCGGAAACCGCAGCTCGCTGACCATCTTGTAGACCCAGGACAATGGGCCGGAAAGTTGCCACGCCATTGGAAACCACCATGACTCCTTTGGAACCGTTCCTTTCCACGATGGAGGATAAAGGAACCGTAGGAGCAGTTTGGCCGCCCGTATCAATATCGACTTCGGTCTCTTCTCCGATCACCAGAGGATTTGGCAACGTATCAAACCTCACATCCACTTCCAGTTCCCGGGTCACGGTATCCGCCTCTTTGTTGAGACGAACAACTTCACCATGAAAGACCCGTCCGGAGCGCAATTTGATGGTGGCCTTCTGTCCCTCTCGTAGCTGGGTTATCTTTTTCTCATCAATCCAGGAGGCCGCCCAAATCTGGTCGTTCACCATTTGAAAAATGGGCGTCCCGGGAGACACTGTATTTCCCACTTCAGCCTTCCGCGCGGTAATAACACCATCCATGGGCGCCAGAATGCGGGTATACCCAAGTAACGCCCTTGCGGCCTGAGTCTCGGATTCCGCCTGATCGGCAGCCGCCTGCATCGCATTGACCGCGGCCTCGTTGGCTACGATTTCGCTCTCAGCCACCCCCAAGGCGGATTTCGTTGAGTCGAAAGCCGCCGGCGAGATATATCCAGGTTTGAATACTTCCAAATCCCTCTGGTAATTGCTTTGCGCCAAGGTCAGGTTGGCCCTGGCCTTGAGCAAGTCCGCCTGCGTGCGGGCCAGCTCACGCAGGGCTCGGTTCTTGGCCGCATGAGACGCCGCCTCCCTTGCTCTTACTTCGGCAGAATCCAGCTCGGCAAGGAGCTGGCCCTTTCTTATCCTGTCTCCATGGTCTGCATGGAGCTTTTCCAGAACACCTGTAATCTTGGCGCTCACCGTGACAGACACTCTGGATTGCACCGTGCCCGGCCCGTGGACTTTGCCTCGAATCTCTGCCCGTTTAACTACGGTCACCGGTACTGGCGGGCGATACAAGAACAATCGATAGGCGGCAAGAATCACGATGGCCACGGCGACGACAGCACCGATAATTATTTTTCCGCGTTGCAACCTCACTTCTTCTGACCCCCTTTATCATTTTGCAGAGAGGACTGAAAATCCTGTGCTCCAAGGATTTGGCGTATCCGCGCCCGGGCTACTTCATGGTTCACCTTATTCCTGACAAGATAGAACCGAGAAAAGGTCAAGTCGACTTGGGTCTGAAGCACGTCCAAGCCCGTGGCCTTGCCGTTGCGATAGAGGGCGTCGGCACTGGCGTATGCCTCCTCATTCGTGGCCACGGTTTGTCGGGTAGTAATCACTCCGTTGCGGGCATTTTCCTGGTCTTTCCAAGCTGTTGCCAGATCCACCTTGAGGCTCAGGAGGCGATCTCGCTTTTTCTCCAGCGATTGGAGATATTGTGAAGAAGCCTTGGCCACCTGGGCTTTCGTCAATCCACCCTGAAACAACGGGAACTCCATGAAGACCCCCGCAACCCATTCTCCTTTAGTACCACCCAAGTCATGATGTCGCTCCCCGAGGTCAGCCTGCAGATTGACCTCCGGGTAATAGGCTCCCCGGGCAGATTTCACGAGGATTCGGCCCTTCTCTATTTCCAAATCGAGCTTCTTTATTTCGGGATTGTCTTTAAGCGCTTCCTGCCACAACAAGTTCATGTCGGATGAAGGGGCAAGTTCCTGCGGAAGCTGATCCTTGATCTCCAGTGGCACATCTTCTTCGAGCCCTATAGCCTTAGACAGAATGATCCTGGCGAGGATCACGGCGTTCTTCACTTCTATCTCGGCCAGCGCTGATTCCGAAAACTGTGACTGGGCCCGGAGAGAATCGAGTCGCGTCACTTTGCCCGCCTTAAAAAAGGCCTCGGAAAGAGCCGCGAACTCCCTTCGTTGCCGCAGGGACTCTTGAACCACTTTCAGGTTCTCTTTGGCCTCTACGAAGCGGTAGAAAGCCTCGGTCACGACAAATGTCACTTCCTCCGCGGTCCGCCGTACTTCCTGCCTCTGTGTCTCGGCGCCTTTATTGGCGGCACGAGTGCTGTAATAGGTAGTTCCGCCGTCGAATATCAACTGTTTACCTGAAACATTTATCAACCCTTCCTCTTTGAACAGCGGCTGATTTGTTGACGCGCCGCCCGGGGATAATCGATCGGGGTTCGTCCTTTCATAATGAGATGTCAAAACGAGTCTGGGGAGAAACCTGGATTTCGCCGCGTGATAGTCCGCCATCAGTTCCCGAACCTTTTCTGTAGCTCCGCTTAGGACCGGGTTATTTTCCCGGGCCAAGGACAGGCAATCTTCAAGGGTCAGTAACCGAGATTCACTTCCTTGTGTTGTTTCAGCATGAGCATCGATACCGATGATGAAAGTTGATAAAAATACGAAATACAGGAGAATTTCCTTGAAACTTCTTGTAAAGTTGCGGTCTTTGGATGAGGACATCCCCTCTGTCTCCCTTGTCATGGCATTCTCAATCTGCGCCTCGTGCGGTTCCCTCAGGCCTCATCCACGGAGGTGAGACCGGCTCCGCCTTTTCGATCCGATCTCGCAAGATGCGGAAGAATTGTGCCCGTTGATCTGCCGTGAAGATGGCGCTCTCCTCGATCAAGTGACCGATCACGACATCCTGCATCCCCCTTTGCAATTCCAGGATTCTCTCCTGGGTTGCGCGAACCGAGTGGAGGTTTTGTTTCGACTGGGCCAGCAGGTCCACCAGCCGAAGCTGCTCCCGTTTGATCTCACTGCCAACATCGTGCAACCGGGTGTGGAACTTCCGGCGGACGGGATCGAAATTCCGTTCCTGCTCCTGCGTCAGGTGCAGCCCCTGATACGGGAGAACGTCGCCCCGCGGCAGATCCCTTCCCACCCATCGGGGCACCGCCTTATACAGATAGGCCCCCAGAAAAGAGATGTTCAAAACGACGGAGAAGAGGATCGCCAGGCGTCGAAGGTTCCCTTTCATCGCGCGTCTCCCTCGATTTGCGACGACGTTGACGCCGCGGCCATATACGCGGCGGCGACCGAGACGGGAGGCGAGGCGCCGAACCACTCCAGCCCGTCGAGTTCCCGGGCCGCAACGATAACCGCGTTCCTGCGGTCGGCCGGAGAGATCCGATCGGCCATGAGCACTCCGACGAGGCTCGCCGCGATTACTGTGCCGCAGGCGGCGAGGCGTACGGGGTACGACATCGACTGAAACGCCTGGGTGAGCCATTCGCACGCGTGGTCGATCAGCGATAGGCGCTCCACCCCCGGGACTCTTCGTGCCGCCTCTGCCACCACCCGCAGGGCAAGACCTTCCGGGACGGGCGGCATTGGAATCTCCCCAAGAATCCGGTTCACCTCACGAAGTCCCGCAAGGTGGATCTGGCACGAGGAGCAGCCTTCCAGGTGACGGCCTATTCTTCGGCTTTGGAGCCGGAAGAGTTCGCCGTCGGAGTAGGCACCCAGACGATCCTGTACTTTGTCACACTTCATCTTGCGCTCCTGTCTGTTAAACGGGCGAGAGTTGAAAAACCCCCGCGCGGGATTTAATCTTTTTTCAAAGACGCCAGACGATCCTGAAGGACCGATCGGGCACGACCGAGAAGCCCTTCGACGGCCTTGGCAGTAACCCCGATAGCAGCTCCGATTTCGGCGTAGCTTAACCCCTCATAGTGCTTAAGAATCAGGGCGATCCTCTGGTTCGCGGGCAGAGTGTCGACAGCCGTTCGAACCGCATCCTCTTCCTGCCTCGCCGCGAAAATCTCCCCGGGTCCCGGCGATGGATCGGCGACGTCGGGAGGTTCATCGGTGTACCCGGGGCGCTTCTTCTCCACGCGGTCGATGCAGAGCCGGGAGACTACCTGGTACAAGTAGGTGCGAAAACTTGCCGTAGGGCGGTAGCGGGGTGCGGCGTCAAGGATCTTGAGGAAGGCATCCTGGACGACGTCTTCGGCCTCTGCCGGGTCGTGCAGGAATCGGAACGCCACGTTCCATGCGGATCGCTGGTGAGCAAGCACAAGATCACGGAAGGCGTCCAGATCGCCCTTCCCCACGGCCTGCATCCGTTCTTCGTCGGAACGATTCATGGGCGGAAAACATTCATTGAAGGACGGCCGAAACGAGGGTTCCCCCGAGAACTACCCAAAGCACGTCGACCCCAAGCAGAAGAGACAGGAAGGCGACGACGCCGATAGCGGCGGTGACGATGTTCCACGGAGCGCTTGCCCCGAATCGCAGCGTAACGGCGAGGAGCAATCCCACGAAGGAGGCCAGGACTCCACGCAAGGCGCGCTTGAAGGAGGGAGAGTGCCGCAGGCGGTCTGCATAGGGGACCGCGGCGATAAGGACCACCAGAGATGGCGTAAAGATCGCCACTGTGGCAACGACCGCGCCAAACAGCCCCGCAAATTGGTAACCTACAAAAGTTGCCGTGATGACGATGGGGCCCGGGGTCACCTGCCCCAGGGCAATCCCATCGAGAAAGGTTCTGGCGTCAAGCCAGTGTCTCACCTCGACGGTTTCGTGGAGCAGAAGCGGTACCGAGGCGAATCCACCGCCGAAGGCGAAGAGGTCCACTTTCATCATTACCGAGGCCAATTCGAACAGTCTTCGTTCGAGAAAAAAAAGGACCTCCAAGGCAACGAGGGCAAAGAACACCAGAAAACCGGCCATTTTCAATCCGCTGAACGGCGTGGCCTTCAGGTGCATGTCGTGTTCCGGTCGCTCGTCCTCTTCGTCTCGATTGAGGAGCATGCCGATCGCCGCCGCACCGCCAACAGCGACGATCGGGCTTCCGCCAGTCCCGAGATATACCGCTGCGGCAAGCGCCAGCAGAACATCCTGCCAGCCTTTTAAGGACGCTCTGCCGAACGTTAACGTGGCGTTGGCGACCAGGGCCACCACGATCACCTGGAGCCCACGAAACGCCAATGTTACAGCGGGGAAGTCGTGCCCCAGCTGATACAGAACAGAAAATCCGAGCATGAGCACGATAGCCGGAAGACCGAAGCCGAGGTAGGCGGCTACCGCGCCCCTCAAACCTCTCGCGCGCAGCCCCACATAGGCCGCGGTCTGCATGGCCGTGGCTCCCGGTAGCGACTGGCAAAGTGCAACGCCGTCACGAAAGGATTCCTTAGTCAGCCAGCGTTTCCTTTCGACGGCAAGGACACGGATGTAGGCCACCATGGCCGGACCGCCAAAAGCGGTAATCCCGAGACGTAAGAAGGCCGCAAAGATCCTTATGGCTGTGAGATTCTTTGGCTTCTCGACTTGAAAATCGTTTGGAACCATGGATAGGTTTTCCTGTGTCCGAGCAACGATTGAAACCCAAGAAGATCCGAATCCATGGGGGTCGGCCTTGCCCTAAGAAACGCCTATTGGCCGATCATATAGGACTTGACCGCGATCACCAAGGTCGGCCTCCCCCGGATTTCGCAAGACGGTGCATCTGCGGTTGCCGACGTGCGCGGACGACTAAAAACAGAACGGACAAAACCATTGGCCAAGAAAGAAAATTGCGCACAAACGCCATCTAAAAAATCCTGCGAGCCACTTTTCAGCCACTCGGGCCGTTTTCTCGAAAAAAGGGTCTTCGGCGGAAAGCCGAAATCCCTTTAAGAATTGCGATGGTGCCGAAGGCGGGATATGAACCCGCACGGGTTTCCCCACACCCCCTCGGTCAACTTCGGATGCCGAATCACACCGCGCCGAAGATCCGTCGATACAAGTCTTCGCCATAGCTTGTTGGCAACGGTTCGCCTTCGACGAGTCGAAACGTTCGCCGCCCGTCGGCCAGTCTTTCCGCACGAAGGAACAGGGCGGCGTCCATCTTCGCGAGGTAAAACCCCTGCGCCAGATCGAACAGGTGGGTTACGTAGATCACCTTGATGCCGGTTTCCAACAGGGCCCGGACGATTTGCCTCGCGATCTCCGAACCTTCTCTCTCGTTGGTCGAGGCGAACGACTCGTTGAGCAGAACGATGCTGTTCGGGGTCATATTGTCGACGATCGAGCTCATTCTGCTGAGCTCTTCGTCGAGCTTTCCGCTCCTCATGCTGCTGTCTTCTTCCCGCTTGTAGTGCGTAAAGATGCCATTGCAGACATTGGCACGGAGGGACTCCGCCGGCACGAACATGCCGCACTGCATCATCAGCTGGGCAAGCCCGATGCCTCGCAGGAACGTCGACTTGCCGCCCCGGTTGGCGCCGGTGATCATCACGAGCAACTTGTCTTCTGCGCCCACGTCGTTGCCGACGACCCTCTCCTTCACGCTCAAACTCAGGCAGAGATCGTATAGTCCCCGACCGGAGAGGATGGCCTTGCCCGCGGGCAAGGGTTCGGGAAAGCAGATCGGCTCCCCCTTCACGGCCAGCCGGTCCCGAAGGTTCAAGCAGCCGACGTAAAACCCCAGCTCCGATCGCAACATGCTGAAGAAGCCGAGAATATGATCGGTCGACTGACCGAGCGCGCCGGCGACAAGGCCGATTCCCCGGCCCCTCAGCTCCGACAACGCCCGGAAGCCGCTTTCATCGCGATCAGGGATTTGATACTCGTAAACGGAGCGGTCTCTGAGAAAAAGCTGCTCACCCCAGGTCTGAAGCCGCTCCATCCAGTTCTTTTTTGTATCCCAGGGTTTGCGAAGTACGTAGTGGGTACCTTTATTGCCATGATCCAATTCGGCACTCATCAGAATGCCATCTCGAAATTCAAGCCGCCGTAGATGGTCCTCGACGCTGCTCAGGTATTCATCATCAAGCTCCTTGGCAAGCATACGGAAGAGTGTCGTAAAGCCTTCGGAGCGAAATTCGGCGCCATGCGCATCGGCAATTTGCCTGAGCCTCTTGAGCAGGTCCATGATCTGCTTGATCACCTCGACGGACCGATGCAGCATCCCTTCGGCGTACTGGCCCCAGCTCCAGACCTTCTTCTCGCGTTCGATCGCCTCCACGGCAATGGCGTACATCTCCCTGACGATGGCAGACTTCTCCAGGCAATCGGCAAGGATGTTCTGGCGATAGAGGATCGTCTCCGGTTCATCGAGGCTCGTCAAGACAGCCTTCTTCGCTACTTCGAGCAGGAACTTGTCCCCGACGGCCATCGCGTCGAACAGTGTGTCCAGCTCCAGGTCTTGCGTCAACGCCGCTTCGTTCGGTGATATCTCTCCTTTCTGGTCAAAATCCCGATCCATGTACATCAGAAAAGCCTTCACGACGCGATGCGCTCCTTCACGCTCTCGTAGGTGAGGCGGTACTTATCCGCGATCGCCACGGCGTACGCAAGCCCGTCGGCAGGCCTTCTGACGATCTTGAACGTCCGCAGCGCCGGATCCTCGGGAACCACCGTGCTGACCATGCTTACGGTGTTTTCGCTTAATGACGCCAACTCGTCCAGGAACGTCACGGACACGCAGAGCATGTCGCGCCGGACGATCCGTTGCATGACCTGTGTGCCGAGAAACAGCGCGTCACCCAGTGTCGTGGAGCTGAAGCTTTCGTTCATGATGAGGATGCTGTTGGGCGTCGCCCGTTCGAGGATCCCGTGAATCCTGAGCAGATCATCCTCCAGCTTGCCGCTCAGGTTCCGGAGGTCTTCCTCCCTCTCAAAGTGGGTAAACAGTCTGTCGAAGAGAAAGAGCCTCGCTTCCCTGCCCGGCACGGGACAACCGATGCCGGCCAGGTAATGGAGCTGTCCGATAGTGCGGGCGAATGTCGTTTTCCCGCCCTGGTTCGCTCCGGACACGACGAATATTCGTTCCGGGTCTTTCAGGAAAAAGTCGTTGGTCACCACGGGTGCGTGTTTGCGGATGAGAGTATTCGCCAGGGCAAGGTCGAATACCTCATGGCCATGTATTTCCTTGGATCGGTCGATGACGGTGGGATAGCAGAAGGGCAGCCCGGAGGGTTTGAAGCGCTCGATGTGCTCAAGACAGGCGACGTAGAACTGCACTTCCCGGTCGTAGACGACGATCGTGGCATCCAGGTAGTCGCAATGGCGATGGCAGTACTGGTCCAGGGACGAGAAGATCTCGGGATGCCGCAGTGCGACGAGGTCCAGTACGGCCGCTTCAATATGGTTCATCTCTGGATCGGAGGGGAAGTCGAACCGGTATTCTCTCGCCGATCCCTGCTTGAACTTCTCGAATGTCCGCAACACCTCCGCGCTGTAGTCAGGCTCCGATTCATATCGGCTGACCTTGATACGGTTACCCTTTATGTGGAGGCAATATCTGATGCCGGACAGATCGGTCTTGAGCTTCCGCGTTTCGGCGAGAAGCGACGCAAAGTCGCCGGACCGGGTGTAGGACGTCAGAAACTCGCGGAAGGCCAGGAAACCGCGCGATCGCAGATCTGCGAGCGTCAGATCATGGGTCAGTCCGCTGACGGCGTCGCAATAGATGTCCGCGGCTTCCAGGAACCAGCGTTGCTTCTGGTATTTGTAGTGAAGTTTGTCCGCTTGAGCGAGATGGCCGCGCATCGCCCGCATCTTCCGGGCGAACGACTTGATGTGTCCGAACAGCGCCTGGTTCTCAAGGTCCCGAAATATCTCGTGGCGAAAATTGATCGTCTCGACACGGCTCAACGGGGTGTGGAAGAAGGGCTTCAGGTTGTATTCTTCGAGGCCGGCCGTGATGGTCGCGACAACCTGGTCCAGATTCAGGTCCGTGAAGAATTCGGGCGCTTCCCGTCCATCGATCCCCGCGCCGATCCCGGATTCATCGAACAGGATGCTGCGGAAACCGGCCATTGAATGAGAAAACTCCTTTCCCCGATAAGGGAAAAGGAGTCATCAGCCTCAATATGCGGAGGCGGTTCACGGCGAACTCCATCGCCGGGGTTCTGTTCCTTACATACCACAGCCGCCCGGGGGAGGGGAAGCCAGGGAGAGGGACAAAGATCCCATCCCGGATCAGGGCGATCGCTTCCCGAGGCGGCCCGCGAGGTCGTCGATGAACTGCTTCGCCGTGCGCCCGCTGCGGGAGCCGGCGGAGAGCGCCCAGCGCAGCGCCTCCTTCCGGAGCGTCGCCGGACCGACAGGCAGGCGCAGCCGGCGCGCATACTCGTCCACGATGGCCAGGTACGTTTCCTGGTCGAACCGGTAGAACCCGAGCTGCAGGCCGAACCGGTCGGAGAGGGAGAGCTTCTCCGAGATCGCCTCCTCCGGGTGGATCTCGTCCTCCGCGCCCAGCGCGACCCGACGCTCCGGCATCAGGTGCCGCCGGTTCGAGGTGGCGTAGATCAACACGTTCTCCGGACGCTCCTCGACGCCGCCGTCCAGCAAGGTCTTGAGCCCCCGGAAGTCGGCCTCCCCCTCGTCGAACGACAGGTCATCGCAGAAGAGGAGGAACCGGAACGGCAGCTCGCGGAGCTGCCGGACGATCTTCGGGTAGGAGAACAGGTCCCACCGGGCGAGCTCGACGATCCGCAGACCCCGCGGGCCGAAGACGGGGAGCAGTCCCTTCACGCACGACGACTTCCCGGTGCCGCGCTCCCCCCACAGAAGGACGTGGTTCGCCCCCCGGCCCGATACGAACTGCTCGGTGTTCCGGAGCAACTCCTCCTTCGTCCCGTCGATGCCGACGAGCGACGCGAGGTCCACCCGGTCCGGGTGCGGGATCGGCACGATCCGGCCCCCCTCCCCCGCGCGCTCCCACCGGAATGCCCGGTGGGACGGAAAGATCGCCGGGTCGGTCGGCGGTGTCTCCCGCTTCCCGAGGAGCGCCTCGACGCGCGTCATGATCCCTTCGAGGCGCCGCAGTGCGGCTTCCCGGGGCGCCTCCGACGTCATGGCATCTGGATCCCGCCGGAAACCGGCAGGTACGCGCCCGTGATGAATCGCGCTTCATCGGAGGCGAGGAAGAGGACCGCTCCCGCCACGTCCTCCGGGAGGCCGTTCCGTCGCAGCGGCGTCATCTGCGCAGAGACGTCCTTGTCCTTCTGCGAAAGAAACGACGTCGCATCGGTCAAGGTCAGCCCGGGGGCGACCGCGTTCACCCGGATACCGTTCGGACCCAGTTCGAGCGCGAGCGACTTCACGAAGGCGTCCAGGCCCGATTTTGCGGTGCTGTGCGCGCAGAATCCCTCTCCCGGATGGCGGGACAGCCCGCTGCTGATCGCGATGACCGATCCCTTGCGGCGCTCCACCATTCCCGGCACGAACGCCTTGCAGCAGAAGAAGGCGGCCTTGAGCTCCCCGGTGAGCTTCGCCTCGAACTCCGGCCATGGGTAGTGAAGGAAGGGGACCACGGGGAAGGAGATCGACGCGTTCAGCACGAGGACGTCGACCGGCCCGAGACTCCGCTTCACCTCGTCCGCCATCGCCTCGCACTGCTGCGCGTCGCGGACGTCCGCCCGGACGGCGACCGCCGTCCCGCCGATCTCGCGGATCGCCGCGACCACCTCTCCCGCGGCCGTCTCGCTCTGAAAATAGTTGACCGCCACCGCGGCCCCGGCCTGCGCCAGGCGCTTCGCCGTCGCCGCCCCGATCCCGCGGCTCGCCCCCGTGACCACGGCCACCTTTCCCTTCAACCGGACCATGACGCCTCCCTTCCCTCCGCTTTCAGTGCGCACCCGATGAGGATATCCTATCTCCTGCAAAGAATCGAAGCATCCGTGCGTCGCGAGCCACCCATTGCGGAAGGAGGCTTCCCCCTGAAGAAACTGCTGGCGGTTCTCGGCATCCTGGTCGCCCTCCTCGTCCTCGCGGGGGTCGCGATCCTCGTCCTCGTCGATGTGAACGCCCACAAACCCCGGATCGAATCCGCCGTCTCCGATGCGCTCGGGATGGAGTTCCGGATCCAGGGGAAGGCGCGGCTGCGCCTCTTCCCTTCGGCGGGCATCGCCCTCTCCGACGTGCGGCTGCGCAACCGCGGCACCGACCTTGCCACCGCGGAGACGCTGCGGGTGGGGGTGAAGCTGCGCCCGCTTCTCGACCGCCGGATCGTGATCACGGAACTGGCCATTGAAAAACCGGTGATCCGGATCGAGAAGGGGAGCGACGGGAAGTTCAACTACGAAACACCGCCGCGCCCGGCGAAGCCGGCGGCGCAGGAAGGCGAAGCCCCTTCCGGTCCCCTGGTCGTTTCCGCCGGTTCCGTGTCGGCGGGGAAGATCGTGTACGCCGACCGGAAGGCGAAGAGCGAGGCGAGCCTCGACGCGATCGACCTGTCCGTGCGCGACCTTTCGATCCCCACGGCCCAAGGGGTGGAGCTCTCGAAGGGGATCTCCTTCTCCGGCGACCTGTCCGTGGGTGAGATGAAATCGAAGGACCTCGCCGTGTCGGACGTGCGCGCGAAGGTGACGGCCGCCGCGGGCGTCTACGAGATCCGCCCCTTCACGATGAAGCTCTTCGGCGGCGCGGGCGAAGGCGGGATCCGCGTCGACCTCTCCGGGGAAAAGACGGCCCTGAAGGTGAACTACACGCTGGCGAAGTTCCGCGCCGAGGACCCGCTCGCGGCGCTCGCGCGGAAAAAATATTTGAGCGGCCCGATGACGGTGACGCCGGACCTCTCCCTCCGGGGGAAGGGCGCGGACGAGATGACGCGGACGCTCTCCGGCAGCGTCTCCCTGCGAGGAGACGGGCTGACGCTTCACGGGATGGAGATCGACGAGATCCTGTCGAAGGCGGAAGAGGCGCAGAAACTCAACCTGGCGGATGTGGGCGCGTTCCTGCTCGCGGGCCCGCTGGGCCCCGCGGCCGTGAAGGGGTACCGCTACGGAGGCCTCTACCGGTCCACCGCCCGGGAGGGGGAAACCCGGATCACCCGGCTGGTCTCCGACTGGACGGTGCGCGACGGCATGGCGGACGCCAGGGATGTCGCCTTCTCCACAGGGAAGAACCGGATCGCGCTGAAGGGGAAGCTCGACCTCGTGAACGGGCGGTTCGTGGACGTCACGGTCGCGGTGCTCGACGAGAAGGGGTGCGCGAGGATTCGCCAGAAAATCTCGGGTCCCTTCGGCGACCCGCGGATGGACAAGACCAGCGTGCTGCAGTCCTTCGCGGAGCCGATTCTGGGGCTGTTCGAGCGGGCGAGGAAACTGATCGGGCGATCGTCGTGCGAGCCGTTCTACACGGGGTCCGTGCCGCACCCGAAGTGACGGCGATCTCCGGCGTACCCCTGTCCAGCGGGCGAGGGGAATCGGCAGGGATCGGCAACTCCGCTTGACGGTATGCCGTGATCTGGTAGAATATCAAACGGCTTTATAAAACCAGACAGGAAGGAATTTCATGGCGAACGTCAATCCCGAGGTACTTTCTCCACACGAATCCGAGTGGCGGGACTACATCCGGAGGGGATGCGAGCGGGGGGTCCAAAGCAAGATCATCGAATCGTGGCAGCGGTGCGGCCGGGGGGGGCTCAATCCATACGAACGAAACACCCCTGTGCCGGTCGAATCCTCCCAGTTCAATAAACGGATCGAGGAGAACCTCGAGATCGTCGAGTTGTACCAGTTCTACATCCGCCGCTTTTCCGGATTGCTGGAGCAGCTCGGCGCCTGCTCCTTCGTCTGCGATACCGACGGATTTATCCTCTCGCGGGCGGGGTACGGCAAGGTGCTGCACTTCTTCGACAATTTCTCCCTCTCCGAAGGGAGTTCCTGCTGCGAAAAAGTGATCGGGACGAACGCCCCGAGCCTGGCCCTCATCGTCCGCGAACCGGTGGTGGTCACGGCCGACGAACATTACACGAAGACGTACCACCCGGCGTTCTGCGCCGCTTCGCCGATTCTCGACGAGAACCGGAATCTCCTCGGATGCGTGGATATCACGAAGTTCTTCGACCCCAACATCTCCGAGAAGCTGCGGAAGCACCTCCTGAACCTGGCCATCTCCCTCTCCGACATGATCCGCAACGAGGTCTTTCTCGGACGGCTCGCGAAGTCGTCCCCGGTGTATCGCTCCGCGTGGGGCGCAGCTCCCCGGGACGCTCGCGATCCATCGAACGGAGACATCCCGGACGACGGGCCGCGTCCCTCCTTCGCCCGCATCGTCGGCTTGGCCCCGCCACTCGCCAAAGCGGTGCAGACGGCGAGGACGTTCGGCGGCAAGGAAGGGAACGTCCTCATCGTCGGCGAGACCGGGACCGGGAAGGAGCTTTTCGCCCAGGCGATCCACGCCGAGGGCCGGCGGGCGAACGGTCCCTTCGTGACGGTCAACTGCGCCGCGATCCCGCTGGAGCTGGCGGAGAGCGAGCTGTTCGGGTACGAGCGGGGGGCGTTCACGGGGGCCAGGGCGGAGGGGCACCCGGGAAAGTTCGAGATGGCGCACCGAGGGACGATCTTCCTCGACGAGATCAACTCGATGCCGCTGCCGGTCCAAGCGAAGATCCTGCGCGTCGTGGAGACGAAACGGGTCACGCGGATCAACGGAAAGCGGGAGATCCCGGTCGACGTTCGGATCATCGCGGCGAGCAACCGGGTGCTGACCGACGAGGTGGCCGCCGGGACGTTCCGCAAGGACCTCTTCTACCGGCTGAACGTGCTTCCGTTGCGGGTTCCCGCGCTGCGGGAGATGAAGGAGGACATCCCCCCCCTTCTCGACGCCTTCTTCCGGGCGTGCGCGGAGGAGCACGGCGCCTGCCGGAAACAGATATCGCCGGAAGCGTTGCGGCACATGGTCGCCTACGACTGGCCCGGGAACGTCCGGGAGCTGAAGAATTGCGCGGAGTACCTCGGCTTCACGGTGGAGGGGGATGTGGTTCTGGAGCGCCATCTGCCCCCGGAGATCCTTGCGATCGAGGCCGGGACGCCGGCGCCGAAGGCGGTGCCAAAGGAGCCCCGCAACCTCGGCTCCCTGGAACGGACGTTTCTCACCGAGACGCTGCAATCGTTTCACGGGAACGCGGTCGATACGGCGAGAAACCTCGGGATCTCCCGAAGCACGCTTTACCGAAAAATGAAGAAATACGGGATCACCCCGTAGCGGCCCGGCGCCTTTTCAGGCGCCCTTCCTCCGATAGGCGCCGCTCCTTCCGCCCTCCTTCGAGAGGAGGAAAACGTCCCCGATCGAGATCCCCCTGTCCGCCCCCTTGCACATGTCGTAGATCGTGAGGGCGGCGACCGACGCCGAGACCATCGCCTCCATCTCCACGCCGGTCCGGTCGAACGCCTTCGCGGTGCTCGTGACGACGACCGTCCCCCGCTCTCCGTCCACCTCGAAATCGACGGACGCGAAAGAGAGCGCGATCGGGTGGGCCAGCGGGATCAGGTCGCACGTCTTCTTGGCGGCGGCGATCCCCGCGATCCGTGCGACCCCGAGCACGTCGCCCTTCTTCACCCCGCCGGCCGTGATGGCCGCGACCGTCTCCTTCTTCATGAAGACCGTGGCGCACGCCACCGCCGTGCGGCGGGTCGGCTCCTTCGCCCCCACGTCCACCATCACGGCCCGTCCGCGTTCATCGAAGTGATTGAAGGACATCCCCGCTCCTCGGCCCGTACGGAATCCCGATCTCCGGGCGCGTTGGTCTTTCGCACAAGATACCATTCGGAGCGGCTCGAGGCGACCCCGACGTCGCCGGCTTTCCGAACGCTTCCCATACCGCGGCTTTCATCAAAGCGTCACCACCCTTCCTCCTTCCAGGAAGATCGATTCGCCGTTGAGGCGGCCCGGGTGCTCCGGGTCGTGCGTCGTCATGATGACGGTGGTCCCCTGCGCCGGAAGCGCCGCGATCACCGATTCGAGCAAACCGGTCGTCTCCCGGTCGATATTCGCGAGCGGTTCGTCGAGCAGGAGGACCTCGGGTTTCAGGACCAGGGCCCTGGCCATCGCCACCCGCTGCGCTTCGCCGCCGGACAGCTCCCGCGCCTTCCTGCCGCGGAATCCCTGAAGACCCACACCGTCCAGCGCCCGGTCGACGATCCGCCGCTGCTCTTCCCCCTCGATCCCCCGGATCTTCAGCCCGAAAGCGACGTTGTCATGGACCGATCCCCCGAAGAGATAGGGAGACTGATGCAGCAGCGTGACCTTTCTGCGGTAGTCCCCCACGGAATCGCGGTTCCAGTCGACCGGCTTCCCGGAATAGAAGATCTCGCCGGAGGTCGGAGGTGCGAGGAAGGCCAGAATGTTCAAGAGGGTGCTCTTTCCCGCGCCGTTCGCGCCGGTCAGCGTGTAGAGGCGTCCTTTAACGATCGTCAGCTCTTCGATGTCGAGGGCGACGATCGACCCGTAGCGCTTCCGTATCGAATGCAATCGGTACATGGCTTCGCCGGCTACCTCTGCTGCAGGAGGTTGAGGAAGAGGTTGACGATGAGCGCCACCATCATGAGGACGATCCCCAGGGCCATGCCGAACGCGAATTCCCCCTTGCTCGTCTCCAGTGCGATGGCCGTCGTCATCGTCCGGGTGTACCCCCGGATATTCCCGCCGAGCATCATCGCCACGCCGACTTCGGAGACGACCCGCCCGAAGCCGGCGATCACGGCCGCGAGGATGCCGAACCGGATCTCGCCGATCAGCGTCCCGACGGCCCGGAGGCGGCCGGCGCCCAGCGTCAGCGCCGTCGGCACGATCCGGGGGTCGGATCCCCGCACGGACGCCAGGGAGTAATTCGCGACGATCGGTGCGGCGAGCAGGGTTCCGCCGATCACGATCGCCGTCGGCGTGAAGAGGAGGCCCAGGACCCCCAGCGGTCCCTGGCGGCTCAGGAAGCCGTAGACCACGAGCCCCACCACGACGGTCGGGACGGCCATGAGGGTGTTGAGGACCGTGACGACGAGCCGCTTCAGCGGGAATTCGGAGAGTCCGACGAGAAGCCCCAGCGGAATGCCGAGGAGGGCGGCGAAGACGGTCGCTCCCGCCGAGACGGAGAGGGAGGTGCGGACCGCATCGACGACGTCGGGGGAGAGGGACCCGATCAGCCGGAGAGCCGACGCGAAGGAGGAGACGAGGAAGTCCAACCGTCGGTCCCGGTTCCTCTCTTAAGCGTCGACGCCGAGGATCACGCTGGACGCCTTGACGAGAGCGCAGACATGCTCTCCCTTGGCCAGGAGGAGGCGCTTCGCGCTCTCCTCGGTGACGATGGCCGTCAGGACGCTTCCTCCCGGAAGAACCACCGTGACCTCGGCGTTCACGGGGCCATGGACGATCCGGTCCACCATGCCGCACAACAGGTTCCGCGCGCTGACCTTCGCGTCGTGGAGGTCCTTGCCGAGAATCACGGCGCTCGCCTTGAAGAAGGCGTATGCCTCGAACCCGGCCTTCAGGCCCAGGGTCGAGGCGCTCTCGTTCGTGATGACTGAGCAGAGGGTTTCACCCCCCTTGAGAGCAACGGTCACCTCCGTGTTGACCGCACCTTTCCGGACCGCCGCCACCGTTCCCAGAAACACGTTCCGAGCGCTGACTCTCATGGCTACCCTCCTGACCAGTGAGTAGAAGCGGCCCACGTCCCCCAGCCGCCCCTCGAGGCGTTCGATAAACCTTTGATGCTCGTCCTGCAGGACGCGGTACAGGAGGACCGCTTCCTTTCCCTCGTCGGTAAGCACGGTGCCGCCGCCGCCGGGACCGCCGGCCGCGCGGTCGACGAGGGGTCTTTCCGCGGCGTTGTTCATGGCGTCGACGGCATCCCAGGCGGTCTTGTAGCAGACCCCGACCTCACGGGCCGCTTTGGTGATCGAACCGGACCGGTCGATCGCCTCCAGCAGGCCGATCCGGTCCCCCCCGAGAAACGCCTTGTCCGCGCGACGCAGCGACAAGGTCGCGGCAACCGAAACACCGCGCTCCGTGCGACGGCCGATCGGCGGCTTCCCCCCGGCCGGAGGTTTTTTCCCGGTCTTAATGCTTCACTCCTTTCCCATGGACGAAAAAGAGCGGCTCGCCGTCGACCTTGAACCCCGCGATGAGGGACTGTCCTTCCGGTCCGGTGACGAAATCGACGAGCTTCGTCGCCAGATCATATTTTACATGAGAGTACTTTTTCGGGTTGACCGCGATGATCCCGTACGGGTTCCACAGGTTTTTGTCTCCCTGCCGGAGCACGACGAGGTCGGTCTTTTTCCGGAAGGCGATGTACGTACCGCGGTCGGAGAGGGTATATCCACGCTTCTGGGTTGCCATCGTGATGACCTCCCCCATCCCCTGCCCCGCCTCGATGTACCAGGACCCCCTGGGAGCGATCCCGGCGGCCGCCCAGACCTCCTTCTCCTTCTGGTGCGTTCCGGATTCGTCGCCCCGGGAGATGAACGGGCTTCCCTTCGAGACGATCGCCCGGAACGCGGTCGGCGCATTGTCCGACTTGCTCACCCCTGCCGGGTCGTCCGAGGGGCCCAAGAGAACGAAATCATTGTACATGACGTCCCGCCGGTTCACCCCGAACCCGTTCGCGACGAACTTGTCTTCGAGGCTCCGGGCGTGAACGAACACGACGTCCACGTCGCCCGCCTCCCCCAGCTTGAGGGCCTTCCCGGTCCCGACGGCCACGACGTCGACCTTGCAGCCGGACTTCTTCTCGAAGGGAGGGAGGAGCACCGCGAGGAGGCCGGAGTTCTCCGTGGAGGTCGTGGTGGACATCCGGAGCCGCTCTTCCGCGGCGGACGGCAAGGCAGTAAGGAGGAGAAGGACGAAGACGAATATCGTTTCAAGGATGCGATGGAACCTTCCCATAAGCTCTCCCCCTTTCTTTCAAAGGCGATCCGGCCCGGCTTGGTCAACGGACGAACCGCCGCGCGGATTCGGTATTGCTGTGTCGCATCCTGCCGTTGGGACCGGGGACGGTCAGAACGCAAGCTGGGCCTGCACCCGCACCTGCTTGTCGTCCGTCGCCTGCTTTCCGGCGAGCTGCGTGTGGATGTTCGTGTAGTCGCCCTGAAGCTTCAGATCGTGCCCCTGGAAATAGTACGACACGGCGCCCGTGACCTCGACCTGGAGATCCTGGGACTTCTCCCGGTTGGGGTCGACGCTGGAGTACCTGGCCGCGACCTCGAGCCGTTTCGGCAAGAGGAAGTACCCCGCCTGCCCGTAATACCCGCGCGAATGCACCGTCCTGCCCCGATTCTGCCCTTCGGCTTTCCCCCCGAAATATTCGCCCTGCGCGGAGAAACCCCGCCACTTGAACGCCGCGTCGAACCCGTACGTCCCGACGTCGACCCGTTCCGTGTTGTCGAAGATCGTCGTGTTCGCGGCGTCCTTCCCGAGCCACCCGCTGGTCCCGGCGTACGGCGGGGTCGAGGTGGTGGTGTCGAGGAAGGTGGCGTTCGCGTTCCGCTTCAGCGTGTTCGCGAAATAGCCGGCACCGAGGGAAAGGAGAGGGCTGGGAGTGTTCTCCAGGTCCGCCTCGCTGTACCGCATCTCTCCGAAGGGGTTGAAAACGACCCGCGCGGCCCAGGCCCCGCTGTTGGTCGTGCGCGTCCCGCTCTGTCCCGTGCCGTTGAAAAGCCCCGCGTTATAGGCGAGCTTCCCGCCGGCCGTTTTCCCCTGCACCATCGCGCCGATGTCGTAGCTGGGCTTGAAGGCGTCCACCGCGTTCGCACGGTCCACGAACTGCAACGCTCCGTCGGAGGTGAGCTCCCCGCGGGCGAACGGCATCTTGAACTGTCCCGCCTGGATCTGCACCGCATCGGCGAACCGGTAGTTGATCCATGCGTCGTCCAGCATTTGCGCGGTCCCCGATTTCGCCAGATCCACCTGGACGCGATACGTGAGGTCCTGCGTGAATGCATAGCCGCCCATGGATACCTTGAAGCGCCGGATCTTCCATACGCTGGTTTCCTGGGCCGGGCCGTTCACGTCGTCCTTGTCCACATACTGGTATTGAAACTGGCCCCTCCCCCCGAGGGAGAGCTGGAACTTCCCGTCGGGGGACGTGAACGTGAACCCCTTTCCGGGCTGGTACGCCACGGGTCTTGCCGCCGTTACCTCCTTGAAATCGGCCTCGGTGATCACCCCTTTTTCCTTCAGGACCTCCTCGAGGGTCTTGGCCGACCCCGCCTGGCATGTCAACAGAAACGCCAGGAACCCCGCCGCGATAACAAGTCGCTTCATGGTATCCCCTTTCCCTGGTTGCTTCGGGGCAGGAAACGTCCCACCCCCGAGGATTCGGTTACCGGATTCGAACGGAAAGTCGTTATATATATGATTATATAACGTTTGTCAAAAAAAATGCCTATCCCCCCCCCACGAGGGGAAAGATCGACAGGGTGTCTCCTTCCGACAGTTCGCGCGACAGGTCGGCGTGGCGGCTGTTGACGAATAGGATCCCGATGCTCCCGGGGAGCCGCAGCTCGTCGACGACGTTCGACACCGTCGTCCCCGGGGGGACCTCCCGGACCTCCGCGTCGAACCGCCCCTTCCGGAACGTCGCGAACAGCTTCACCGTAATCCGCATCCCGCCCCCCTACGGTCGGGCCGAGCGGGGGGAGGAACCGCTTCCGGTCCCTCCCCCGGGAACGGTTTCCTCTGCCATATCTTGAACTACCAGTTGAACACCTTGTCCAGATCCTCGTCCTTCACCTGGAAGGTGACGTTGTGGGGCGGGATCGGCTCGTTGAGGAAGAAACGCGGCAGGCGGTCGTCGTGCTTCGTGAACCCGGCGCGGGTGTTGAAGTCCCTCTCCATCTTGAGGATGCTCTTCCCGAGCGCCGTCACGTCGTCCCCCGTCAGGGGGATGCCGTGGAAGGCGCCGATCATGTCCAGGAGGGCCTGGAACGTCTCGGGCTGGTCCAGCAGGGGGAAGGCGATGAAGAGGCACATCCCGGTGGAATCGACCGCCGCCGTCGCGATCTGGAGGTTCCGGGACATCTCGACCTGTCCTTCCGGCTTGAGAGGGTTCAGGTCCCCGCCGGACTTGAGGATGTTCGGGCCGACCGAATACCCCGCCGTGTGGTCAGCGCCCTGGGTGCTCGTCGCGTACGTAACCCCGATTCCCATGACCGACCGCGGGTCGTACGCCGCCATCGCCTGCCCCTTGCACACGGGAACCCGCTCGACCCCGAAGACCTTGCCGGTGACCGCGGCGCCGCAGCCGAGGATCCTCCCCAGCGGTGTCCCCTTCCCGATCTCTTCCACGAGCCGGATCGCCCCCGCCCCGTCGCCGAAGGGGATCAACCCCGCCTCCATGGCGACGCCTACGGCCGCGCCCGTATCCATGGTGTCGACGCCGAAGTTGTCGTCGAGGAAGTCGAGCCGGGCGATGACGTCGAGGTCGTCGATGCCGCAATTCCCGCCATGCGCCCAGACCGTCTCGTACTCCGGCTGCTTCGTCACGTACTTCCCGTCCTTGTCGTGATAGATCCCGGAGCACTGGATCACGCAGCCGCGATGGCAGCCGTGGGTGGCGACGCCTCCCCGCTTCACCTCGAGCTCCGCCTGGACCTCCCCGCTGATCTTCGCCGCGTTCTCGAACCGCCCCGTCCGGAAGTTGTTCGTGGGGTAGCCGCCCGCCTCGTTGAGAACGTTGGTCAGCACGTTGGTGCCGTAGGCGGGGAGCCCCTCCCCGGTGATGGGGTGCTTCCGCAGTCCCTCGACGAACCGGCGGTTCGCGTCCCGGAACTTCTCCGGGTCCTTGGGCGCGCGCATCTTCAACCCGGTGTCGTCCAGGATGATCGCCTTGACCCGCTTCGCGCCCATGACGGCGCCGGTCCCGCCGCGCCCGCAGTGGCGCGTCGGGCGCTTCTCCGGGTCGGTGCAGGCGATGGAGGCGGCCAGCAGCTTCATTTCGCCCGCGGTCCCGATGGTCATGTACGCCGCGCGGTCGCTGTGCTGGCCCCTCAGCTTCTCGATGAGAGGGTAGTTCGGAAGATTCTTCAGGCTGTTGTCGACGGAGATCTCGACGCCGTCCTTGTTGATGAAAATCTTGTAGAGGTCGTCGCCCGCCGGCTTCCCCTCCAGCACGATCGCGGCGTACCCCAGCCTCGCCAGCACCTGCGCCGCCTGTCCGCCGGCGTTCGATTCCTTGATCCCCCCCGTGAGAGGGCTCTTGCACCCCACCGAGATCCGTCCGCTCATGGCCGCCGCCGTGCCGCTAAGGGATCCCGGGGCGATGACGAGCTTGTTCTCCGCGCCGAGCGGATGGCAAAGGGGGTGGACCTCCCTGGAGATGATCGCGGTGGTCATCGCACGCCCGCCGAGTCCGGCGAACTCGCCGACCGGCTCGGTCCGGAACTTCGGCCCGCCTTCCGCCCCCATGTCGACCCTCAGAATCTTGTCCATGCACGATCTCCTTTTCCGGCGGTGATGAAATCGGAGCAAATGTACGCGGTTGACCGTGAAAAAAAGCAGCAATACCTGTGCCGTTACAGGGCGGAAACCGATGCCCTTTCATCCCCCTGTACGCCCGGTTCGGCCCTCAAGAGGGCCGGTTGATCATATCCACTGTTTTATTTATCACATGGTCCCTGATAATGTTCATTATTACATTCAGGCGCCGATTTGACGGGGATTTCCATCATCCGTCAGCCAGGGATACCGCCATCGCGCTCCCGCGCGGGGGACCGGCAGCAGGCGTCACATTCCATGATTTTCAACGCTTCACCGACGCCAGGAACGTACCGGACGGAAGCGGCGGGCCCCTCCCTCGTCTCATTATTGCACATGCGCGAGACGGTTCCGGCCCATTCCGACCCGGTTTCGGGAAAACAGGAAACCGCGTTCTGTTTCCTCTCGGCCCCCTCCGGGGAAGGGAGCGGAATCACGGGGCCGTCGCGGCGCACGATTCTTCGTTCCAACCAGGAATCCTGCGGTACGGATAGTGCATAATATTCTAACCGATGATGATCGATCCCTACGGCAGAAAGATCAACTACCTGCGGCTTTCCGTCACCGACCGGTGCAACCTGCGGTGCCGGTACTGCATGCCGGCGGACGGGGTTCCGTTGCTTCCGCACGGGGAAATTCTCAGCTACGAGGAGCTGTTCCTCGTCGCGCGGACAGCCGTCTCCCTCGGGATCGAAAAGATCCGTGTGACGGGCGGCGAGCCGCTGGTCAGGAAAGGGATCCTCGGCTTCCTCTCCCGCCTGGCCGGGATCCCCGGGCTGCGCCAACTCGTCCTCACCACCAACGGGCTCCTTCTGGAGGAATTGGCGGAGCCGCTGAAAAGCGCCGGCGTCCAACGCCTCAACATCAGCATCGACTCCCTGGACCACGAGAATTTCCTTCGGATCACCCGCCGGGGCGACATGGCCCGGGTTCTCGCCGGGATCAATGCGGCGGAGCGCGCCGGTTTCCCGATCAAGCTGAACGTGGTGGTGATGCGGGGGGCCAACGACCACGAGGTGGTCGATTTCGCCGCCCTCACCCTGGACAAGCCGTACGCCGTCCGCTTCATCGAATTCATGCCTTCCAGCGCGGAGGAGGGAGACTGGCGCTCCCTCGTGGTGTCCGGCCGGGAGATCCTCGACCGGATCGCGAAACGGTTCCCGTTCGACACGGTCGACCGGAGAGAGCTCGCCGGCCCGGCCAGGGAATACAGGATCCGGGGCGCCGCGGGCACGATCGGCGTCATCACCCCCGTTTCCGGGCACTTCTGCGGAGATTGCAACCGGATCCGGGTCACCGCTTCCGGGACGGCGAGAGGGTGCCTGTTCTCCCGGGAAGAGACGGACCTGAAGCCCCTGCTCCGGGAAGGGGATGCGCCGGCGCTGGAAAAGGCGCTCCTCGGCATCGTCCGGTTCAAGCCCGGGAAACACCGCCTCGGCTCGGACGAACCCGGGAAGAGTCTCCTGGACATGTCCAGGGTCGGCGGTTGACCGGACATGTCCGTCTCCCCCGCGTTCCGCGGCCACCCGTCCAAGCTGTTCGTCGAGGTCACCACCCGGTGCAACTTACGCTGCGCGATGTGCGTGAAGCAGACCGGCGGCGGCAGCTCCCCCGAGGGCGACCTTTCGATGCCGCTGTTCGGAGCGCTGGCCCCCGCGTTCCCGGGTCTTGAAGCGCTCATCCTGAACGGCGTCGGCGAACCGCTGCTCCACCCGCGGCTCGAGGAGATGGTCCGCTTGGCCCGGGAGCGGATGCCGCCGGCCGGCTGGATCGGCTTCCAGTCCAACGGCCTCCTTCTTTCCGCCACGCGCGCCGTTTCGCTCGCCGAGGCCGGCCTAGACCGGATCTGCCTCTCCATCGACGCGGTGTCCCCCGAAACGTTCCGGAACGTCCGGGAAGGCGGCGAGATGGAGGGCGTCGAGCGCGCCCTTGCCGCGATGGCCTCCGCCAAGGCCGCCTGCGACCGTCCCGACCTCCAGGTGGGGGTGGAATTCGTGGCCATGCGCGGAAACCTGCGCGAGCTCCCCGCCGCGTTGAAGTGGTCGGCCGCCCGGGGGGCGAGCTTCGCCATCGTCACCCACGTCCTCCCCTACGACCTGCACCACGGGAAGGAAACCGCCTTCACCACCAACACGGACGCGGCCATCGCGATCTTCCGGGAGTGGGAGGAAAAGGCGAAGCGGGAGGGAGCGGACATCCATCGGTACTTCGAAATCCTGTGGAAATACACGAAGACGCCGGAGGATACCAAGGTTCTCCACTTCGTCGAATCGATGAAGGCGGAAGCATTGCGTCGCGGCATCTTTCTCGACTTGAAAAAACTGAACGCGGTGGACCGGGTGCATGCCGACGAGGTCTTCGAAGTCTTCGAGGAGGCGAGGGAGATCGCATCGAAGGAAGGCCTCGACCTGCGGCTCCCCGGCGTCGCCCTCAAGGAGAACAGGAACTGCAGCTTCGTGGAGGAAGGGGGGGCGTTCGTCGCGTGGGACGGGGCGGTCTCCCCTTGCTACTTCCTGTGGCACCGCTACTCCTGTTACGCCCACGGGTGGCGGCAGCCGGTCCAGCCGAAGGTGTTCGGGAAACTCTCCGACCGTGGGATCCTGGAAATCTGGAACGCCCCCGACTTCCGGGCATTCCGGGAAAACGTGGTGAAGTACGACTACCCCTACTGTTCCAGTTGCAGCCTCGCCCCGTGCGACTACGTGCAGACCGAGGAGTTCGAGCAGGACTGCCACATCCGGAACATCCAGTGCGGCAGTTGTCTCTGGTGCATGGGGGTGTTCCAGTGCCTGCGGTAGGGGCGGCATACCCCCCGATCAGACGATCCCCCGCTCCTTGAGTTCCGCAAGCGTTCGTCCGCCCAGACCCAGGTACTTCTGGTAGATGAATTCGTTGTCGGCGCCGATCGGCCGGCAGGCCCACTTGACCCGACCCGGGGTCCTGGACATGGATTTGAACGAGGAGTTCGGAATCAGGATCTCCCCGTAGTACGGGTCGTTCATCCGCACGAACGTTTTCCGGGCGTCCCAGTGTTCCCGTTGAAGGACGTCTCCCGGGGTCTCGAGCCTCCCCGTGACCACCGTCCCCTTCTTGTCGGGTTTTTTGCTGTAGACCGTGATCATCTCCTGGATCTCGTCGGACGTGTACCTCGCCGTGAACAGCTCGATCTCGTGCTGGATGGCGGGCTGATTTTCCGGAGTCAGACGCTCCCGGATGGTCGGGAACCGTTCCAGCAGGTCGGGGCGGTCCATGATCTCGCAGAGGGCGGACCAGTTGGGGTCGGAAAACCCGGAGATGAAGGTGAAACCGTCCTTGCACTTCACATAGGTGTAAGGAAATACCGCGTAGTCGTAATTTCCGGCCCTGGGCATCTGCTTTCCCGACATGTGAAAATATTGCATGACGTAATTGGAGATGGCCATCAGCCCTTCCGGCGGGGACGCGTCGATGAATTGCCCCTTCCCCGTTTTCCGCTTGTGGAACATGGCCATCTGGATTCCGAACGCCGCCCAGGCGCCGCCGGCGTACCACCCCATCCAGTTCCCCTGTTTCAACGGTTTCTTGTACTTCCCCGGCACCTCGGGATCGAGATCCGGCTCGCCAGTGACGGACATGATGACGCCCCTGGCCTGATCGAGGATGTCGTAGCCCGGCTGGTTGGAATGCTTTTCGGCGTCGGCTCCGAATTGTCCATACGTATGGATGGCGGTGAAGATCAGCCCTGGGTTCTCCTCCCGAAGCGGACCGTAGCCCAGTCCCAAGGCCTCCAGGTACCCCGGCTTGAACGTATGGATCAGCACGTCGGCTTTTTTCGCAAGCCTTCGGAAAAGCGCTTTCCCCTCCTCCGCGGCGATGTCGAGGGTGACGTGGAACTTGTTCCGGCCTTCCGTGATGTATCCCAGGCCGGCGTCCCCGATCATCATCCCGTACGGGGTCATCTTCCGGGCGAGATCCCCTCCCGGCGGCTCGACGCGGATGACGTCCGCCCCCATCTCCGCCAGCAGGGAAGAGGCGAACAGCCCGGCGAAGCTCCCGTGGCTCGCATCCAGCACGAGCATGTCGTCCAAGGCTTCCGGTTTTCGGCGAACGTCCCCGGGGTCGGTTTCCCGATGCGCCCACTTCGCGTATTCCGGATTGGTCGACATGCCGACGATTTTCGTATCTTCCATTTCGCCTCTCTTCGTCCGTGGTCTTGGGACCCGCGATGCCGCGTCAGGCCAGCTTGACGCCGCTTTTCCCGTCCCAGCCCGGCGGCGGGCATTGCGAGGGGACCTTCGGGTTCCATCGGAAGACCACGCCCTGGTCCTCGAGCCGCTGTATTTCCTCGTCGGACAGGCCCAATACTTTTTTCAACACGTAGCGGTTGTCGAACCCCAGCGGACGGCAGCTCCATTTCAATCGGCCCGGGGTGTCGCTCATCACCGGGGGGTAGCACTGCTGCGTCATGGGGCCGTAGAGGGGGTCTTCGTATTCCTGGACGGCGCCGCGCTCCCGGAAATGTTCCCCGTGATAGACGTCCTTCGCCTCCAGGACCGGGGAGGCGCCGAACCCGTGCCGGTCGGCGAGCGCGACCACTTCTTCCACACAGCGGGTCCGGGCCCAGTCGGCGATCTGCCCCAGCAGCTCCCTGGCGTTCCCGTCCTTCAACCGCTGCAAGGGGTCGGCGTACTTCTCCATCAGGTCCATCCGGCCCATGGCGCTGCACAGGCCGCAGAATTCTTCCTCGCTGAACGCCGCCAGGGCCACCCGCCCGTCGAGGCAGTCGAACAGGTCCGACGGGCAGATCGCCAGGTCCCTGTTGCCGGATCGTTTCCTGTCTTCCCCCGTCTTGAACGCGTAGAGCCAGGTCCAGTCGAGGAACCGGATGACGTTCTCCACCTGGAGATAGTCGATGAACTGACCCTCCCCGGTCCGGTCCCGGTAGTTCAGGGCGGACAGGATGGCATTGGCGCACATGAGGCCCGTGATCCAGTCGGCGATCCATACGCCCGATTTGATCGGACCCCGGTCCTCGAATCCCGTGATGGGCGCCAGGGCCCCCATGCTCTGGGCCACGGCGTCGTAGGACGTCCTGCCCGTCCACGGCCCCCAGCTTCCGTAGCCGGAAACGTGCAGGTGGATGATCCCCGGATTGATTTCCTTGAGCTTCCTGTACTCCAGCCCCCACTTCGCCATCCTGCCGGGGGTCAGGTTGTCGACGACCACGTCCGCCTTTTTCACCAGATCGAGGAACACCTCCCTGGCCTGGGGATTCCCCACGTGCATCCCCATCCAGTACTTGTTGTGGTTTTCGATCTCGAGGCCCGGCGACATCCCCTTCCAGAACCAGGCGTAGGGGGTGACGAACCGCATCTGGTCCCCTTTTTGCCCTTCGAACTTGATCACCTCCGCGCCGAACTCCGCCAGGTAATCGCACGCGGCGGGCCCCAGAACCACGGAGCAAACCTCCAGCACCCGCACCCCTTTCAGCGCCTCCGGCTTGTCGAACAGCGAACCCTTGTCGAACAGGTGCCCCGGGAGGTCCGGTCGCGGTGTTCCCCGGTCCATCTCAGGACCGCTTCCACTCGGCGTTGCGCAACTCCACGCGCCGGATCTTCCCCGAAGACGTCTTGGGAAGCTCCTTCACGAACACGATATCCCGCGGGTATTTGTACGGCGCCGTGACCTTCTTCACGTGGTCCTGCAACTCCTTCTTCAAGGTATCCGAGGCCTCGTAGCCGCCCCGCAGGACGACGTACGCCTTCACGATCTCGCCCCGCAGTTCGTCGGGGGAGGAAACCACCGCGGATTCGCCGACCGCAGGGTGCTCGAGGAGGGCGCTCTCCACTTCGAACGGGCCGATGCGGTACCCTGCGGAAATGATGACGTCGTCCCCGCGGCCGACGAAGAAGAAGTATCCGTCCCGGTCCCGGTACGCCCGGTCCCCGGTCATGTACCATTCCCCGCGGAAACATTCCCGGGTCTTCTCTTCGTCCTTCCAGTACCCCATGAAAATCGAGGGCGGACGCCCTTTCACCGCGATCTCGCCGATCTCCCCCGCCGGGACTTCGTTCCCCTTGTCGTCGATCACCCCCACGTCGTGGCCGGGGGTGGGGAGCCCCATCGACCCGGGCTTCACCGGGATCCCGGGGTAGTTCGCCACCAGGTTGATCGTCTCCGTCTGGCCGTACCCGTCGTGGATCGTAAGGCCGTAGGCCTCCTTCCAGGTCTTGATGACCTCCGGGTTGAGAGGCTCCCCGGCGCCCACGCAGTGGCGAAGCTTCGAAAGGTCGTAGCGGGAAAGGTCTTCCTTGACGAACGCCCGGTACGCCGTCGGGGGGGCGCAAAGAACCGTGATCTGGTACCGTTCCAGCAGCTCGAGCCCCTTCTTCGCGTCGAACGGCGCGTTGTACAGGATGGTGGTCGCGCCGCAGTTCCACGGCCCGAACAGGACGCTCCAGGCGGCTTTCGCCCAACCGGTCCCCGCGATGCACCAGAACAGGTCGGTCGGCTTGAGGTCGATCCAGTACTTGCCGGTGACCCAGTGGGCACCCGTATAAAAATGACTGTGCATCACCGCCTTCGGGTTCCCGGTCGTCCCGGACGTGTAGTACACCAGCGCGGGTTCCGAGGCTTTCCCTTCCCGGACCGTCAGCGCCGGCGATGCCTTCGCCAATTCGTCCGGGAAGGAGAGCCATCCCGGTTTCCGCTCGCCGACGCACAGGAAATTGACCAGGCCGGGGCACTCCTTCCGGATCAGGTCCACCTCCCCGCTTTTCGCGTCCCAGCTGATGATCGTCCGTGCGCCGGAGTGCTGCGCCCGGTAGACGAGATCCTTGGGACGCAGCTGGTCGGAGCAGGGAATCATGACCGCACCGATCTTGGTCCCCGCCGCCATGCAGAAATACCACTCCGGGACGTTCTGGAGCAGGAGAAGGACCGGGTCCCCCGCCTTCACTCCAAGGCCTTGAAGGACGTTCCCGACCCGGTCGGAGATCCGGCTCACTTCCCAGAACGTGTATTTGGCGGCGACGCCTCTGGCGTCCTCGTAGAAGAAGGCCACCTTGGACCGGTCGGAGGCGTACCGGTCGACGACGTCACGCCCGAAATTGAAGTCGGCGGCGACGTTCCACTGAAAGTCTCTCCGAATCTCCCTGTAATGCTCGATGCCGTTCAAGCCAACACCCCCTGATGTGAATGACGGAAAGGACGCGGTCCTGCCGGGATGCTCTCACTTCGACGGTTCGTTCGGCGGATCCGTCACCACTCCCTGTTTCGAGAACTTCACGAGCTTCCCGACGCTGTTCACGCAAAGGGTCGTGAACGGGGTGCGGTCCGCGCGCTGGGTCCCTTTGAAGGATACCCCGCCATTATCGCTTTCGAGAATCACGCCGTCCAGCGCGACGGAATACACCTTTCCGCCGGCTTCCGCGAAATCAGTGATCGAGGACTTCAGATCCGTCTTCGATTCCTTCCAGGACCGCCCGTCGTCGGAGCTCCGGTAGATGGTCCCCCGGAGGCCGCCCACCAACAGGGTGCCGTTGCTCAGCACAATCCCCGTCCAGAAGGTGCCCTTGTATCCCGTGTTGACGTAGGCCCACTTTTCCCCATCGTAGGACCACAATACCGTGCCCTGTTCCGCCGCCACGAACAGCGTCCCCATCCTGTTCGCGAAGATCTTCTGGAGGTTGCGGTCGGCCTTCTTCCCCCCGGGAGGAGGCGGAAGCTGCACGGGGGCCCACGTCTTGCCGCCGTCTTTCGTCGACAGCACCAGCGACCACAGCCCGACCGCCCATCCGCGGTCCCTGTCCTTGAAATAGACCGAGAACAGCGGCCGATCCACCGTGGTGTCGGAGCGTTGCACCGTCCAGCGTTCCCCCGCGTCGTCCGTCCGGAGCACGACTCCCCATTGGCCCACCGCCCAGCCGGTTTTTTCGTCGATGAAACAGACCGCGGTCAGCGTCGAGCGGACCGGAACGGATTTGGCCTGCCGGAAATCCGCGCCGTCCGTATCCGACAGCAGCACGATGCCGTGATCGCCTACGGCGACGATCCGTTTCCCCGCCCGGGCCGAGGAGAGCATCATCGCCTTGGCCGCCGCCGTGGTGATTTCCGCCGGCTGCAGCTTCAGGGAGGCGGGTTCGGCCCCCGCGCCCGGGACGGGGGGAGGGGCCCCCTCCCGGGCGTTGGCCGGGCAGCCCAGCAGAACGGACATCGCAACGGCCGGCAGCACCCCGAAAAACCTGTTGCGGAAAATGGATCTTCCCATCACTGTCCTCCCTGTCAGGCAGCTCATACATCCTCGGCGGGATGGCTCATGATCTCGGACACGTGGACCGGCGCCTTCCGGGGGAGAATCTTCTCCAGCACCACGGCCAACGCCGGCAGCGCGGTCATGGCCATGATCAGGTTCACGATGAACATGAACGCCAGCAGTTTCCCCATGTCCGCCTGGAATTTGAGCGGCGAAAACGACCAGGTGACCACGCCGGCCGCCAAGGTAATCGCCGTGAAGATGGTCGCCATCGCCTCGAACGCGAGCGCTTTTTCCATCGCCTGGTAGATCGACTCCCCCTGGCCCAGGTGAAGCTGGAGGCGGTTATAGATGTAGAAGGCGTAGTCCACCCCGATCCCTACCGCCAGCACCATCACGGGCAGGGTGGCCACCGTGAGGCCGATCTCGAGTTCCTTCATGAACCAGTACCCGATAAAGGTCCCGACGGCCAGGGGCATGCAGCAGGCCAGCATGGCGCGAAGGTCCCGGTAGGCGAGGAAAACGAGGATGAGGATGGCGGCATACACGTACAGCATCATGGGCAGCTCGCTCTTCTCGACCTCGTCGTTGATCGCCGCCTGCACCCCCGCGTTGCCCGCGGCAAGCCGGACCTTGACGTTCTCGAGGTGGTGGGTGCTCCGGAACTCCTTGGCGGCCTGGATGACGCCGTTGATCGTCACCGCCTTGTGGTCGGTCAGATACATATGCGCCGCCGTCATGCTGGCGTCCTTGTTCATGTACCCGCGCAGGCGCGCGATCTCCGCGTTGAGACCCGCGGAATTCATCGGATCGATCGGGACCACCGACATCTTGGGGTTGCCTTCGTTGTACCCCTCGTTATAGAGACGCAACTGGTTGGAATAGGAGTCGACCGACATCACGCCCGGCACGTTGCTCATCTTCCAGGTGAAGTCGTCCACGAACGCCCCGATCGCCGGGTTCCGGTCCGACGCGGGGGGCGCCTCGAAGACCACCGTCAGCCAGTCGAGCCCCATGTCGTACCCTTTCGAGATGGCGACGGCATCGCGGTTGAAGCGGGCTTCCGGCCGCAGTTCCGGGGCTCCCGGCTGCAGGGTCCCGATCACCCTTCCCCGGCTCTTCCACACGGACATGCCGAAGATCGCCGTCGTGATCAGAACGACGATGACCGCGTTCCTCGGCTCCGCCACCCGGGCCAGCGCGTGCAGCCAGCGGGAGCGTTCCTCCCGCTTGAGCATCGCTCCCTCCGCGTACTCCTTCGTGAACGTGAAGCAGGAAGCCGCCAACGGGAGCATGAGGAGGTTCGTGACGATCTTGTACATCACGCCGATGGACGCGGTGATGGCCAGCTCGCGCACCATCGGGATCGGGATCAGCACCAGGGTAATGAAGGAAACGATCGCCGTGACGAGGGCAAGGGTGCCGGGGATGAGGAGGCCGGTGAAGCTTTCCCGCGCCGCCTGTTCCGTGGTCTTCCCGTGGGCCAGCCCGCGGACGATGAAATTGATCTGCTGGATGCCGTGGGAGACGCCGATGGCGAACACCAGGAACGGCACCAGCACCGCGAGCGGGTCCAGGCCGAACCCGAGCAGACGCAGGGTTCCGAACTGCCACACCAGCGACGTCAGGGAGCAGACGATGGGCAGCACCGTGAACCGGACGGAGCGGCAGTACCAGTAGACGGCGAATCCCGTGAGCAGGAGGGCGATGCCGCAGAACTCGAGCACCCCCGCGGCGCCGTCCGCGATTTCGCCGATCTGCTTGGCGAACCCGATGATCTGGATCTCGTACTTGCCGTCCTCGAATTTCTTCCGGACCTTCTCATCCAGGATCCGGTTGTACGCGACGTAGTCCAGCTTGTTCCCCTCGCGGTCGATCTCGCTGATCTCCGCGGTGATCATCGCGCTCGTCTGGTCGTGCGACACGAGGGTCCCGATGTACCCTCCCTCCCCGGTGAGCTTCCGGATGCGGGTGATGATCTCCGGCGTCAGCGCCTCCGGCGTGATCGTCCCGTCGATGATCTGGTCCGCGCGGAACCCTTCTTCCGTGATCTCGTTCACGTAGGCGTTGGGCGTCCAGAGGGACTGGACCCCCACCCGGTCGACGCTGGGCAGGTACATGACGGCCTGCGTCACGTCGTAGAGGCGCGTGAGCGCCTCCTGGCTCCAGATCGTCCCCTTCCGGGCCTTCACGACGAAGTTCAGGCGGTTGGCGCCGAACAGGTCGCCGCGGTACTTCTCGAACGTCTGGATGTACTCGTGGCCGATCGGCATCTGCTTTTCGAAACCCGCGGACATATGGAGCTGAAAGGCGAAGAACGCCATGACGGCGGTGAAGACGCCGATCACCCCGAAGGTTTGCCAGCGGTGGCCGAAGAAGAACGACTCCGCTTTCGCAACGATCCTGTTCAACAACACGTTTCCCGCCCCCCGAACCTTTTTGGTTTCGAACGACTCTCGCTGCCCTTACCCATCGGGGAAGAATCCCGGGCCGGCGCCCGGCCGAGGACGCCGGCCCGTTCCGACATCAGAAGTTGCGGGTGAGGAACCCGCCGATGAAGTCCCTGTCGCCCAGCAACTGGTTGGTCCCCCAATAGTTCGTGTAATTGAGCCCTGCCTGCCAACGAACCGGAGCGCTCTGGTTGAACAGGATGTACATGTTCATCGACTTGGCGCCTTGCAGGTAGTTCGCCGTCAGCGTCGGCGTGTTCCCCTTGACCGCCTGGAAATACGTCACCCCGGGGATGACCTGCCACCCCTTGATGATCTTGTTGTCGTACGCCCAGTTGAAATCCACCGTGTAGCCGAACGAGTTCGCGTCCCCGAACCCCGCAACGGTGTTCAAGGTTCCAACACCCGCGACATCAACGGTACCGTCCTTCCAGAACCCGTACCCCGCATCGGGGGCCTGCATCACAGGGACTCCCTGGATGGTCCGGAAGTACCGCTTGTCGGGGCTTACACCAGGGTACCGGATCCCCACGGCCTCTCCGGTGAACGTCGCCGTGTCCGCCTTCAGGAGATCCAGGAACCAGCCGTGTTCGCCGGGGGTCATCAGGAGAATCCCCGTCAGGTGCATCTGGTACTTCTTCTGGTCGATGAACATGGGGCAGTCGATCCCCACCACGCCGTTGCCGACCGCATCCAGCTCGCCACCGGGGTTGAAACAGCCGGTCAGGGCCACCGCGTCCTTCGGACGGTACGACAGCTCCCAGCCGATCGCCCAGTTCCCCACCGGGAAGTTCGCGCTCACCCCGTACATCTTCCGGTCCTCCTGGAAACTCCACTGTGCCTGACCGATCGACAACGCGCTAAGCACCGGCATCTTGTCGTGGTAGTCCATGAAGTAGAACCCGAGGTCGACGCTCAACCCCTGCGGCTTCCAGTGCAACGCCGCACCCCACTCCCCGCTGTTCTTGGGCGTCTTGTCGTCCGCGATAGGGACCGCAAGGGTGGATGAGGTACCGATATCGCCAAACGTCGCACCCGCCGCAGGGTCCAGACCGCCGAAATTGATGAAATTGGCAGAGGTCGCGTCATTGTTGAGGAACAACGGCTGTCGCCCCTTCCCCAGGATGTCCGCGACGGAGAAATAGGTCCCGACCGGAGGAAGACGGTTCGCGTTCCACCGGGCCTGGTAGTACGCCTCCAGGTTGACCCCGCTTCCCAGTCCGGAAGCGATGCTCACGATCGGTGCCGGGAGGACCGCCTCCTTGATCTGGGTCCCGGGGATCGAGAACTTCTGGAAGTCGAGCGCGTTGGTGGAGTTGATCCCACCGATCGCGAAGATGCTCTCCCCCCAGCTGATGACCTGGTTGCCCACGCGCACGCGGGCCCGCTGTGATCCGATGTTCATGTCCTTGCTCACCCAGAGGTCCAGAAGCCGGTAGTCCCGCGCCACCTGGTCCTTGGCGTCGTCGGCCAGCTCCGTGCGACGGGTGTCGGTCGCCTTGAAGTCGTACAGCCCCGTGGCGCGCACCATGAATTTATAGTCATCCGGAAACTTCAGCAGCAGCTCCGGCGTGAACTTCAGGTACGTGGTGAAGAAGTCCCCCTTCTTGTAGTTCAGGTTCCCGTCGTCGGCGTTGGAGGAAAAGCCGGTGTCCGCACCGGCGTTCACATGCGGGTCGCCGATCAGGTGCGGGTTCCGGTCCACCAGTCGCATCCCGGCGCCCAGGGTCAGCTGCATGTCGAGGTTCCCTTTGATCGAATCGCTCGCCTCGAACCGGAATGCGTGCGCCGTGCCGGCGCACACCAGAGCGGTCAGCGCCAGCAGCAACAGATTCTTCGATATCGCTCTCATCCGCATCGCTCCTTTATCGCTCGCTGACCGCGCGAAGGTTTTCCCCCGTAAACCAGTCCGACTTGAACCGCGGGTCGCTCGACTCCGCGTAGTACCGCGTGTCCTTGCCCGTCCCGATGCAGCTCTGGTCGCATACGTACCGTCCGGTGACCAGGTCGTACATGACGAACGGGAAGTGGTCGTGCGTGCCGCCCAGCTCCCAGATCGGGATCGGGTACCCCTCCTCCAGTTTCCACAGCGCGCCGTTCGCGTCGTACTGGTCGCCGATGAGCGCCAGGTAGGTGTCCTCGTCGAAGTAGAAGACGCGCTTCGGCATCGAGTGACGCACCCCCTTCTTCACGTTCCCCTCCACCACCCACACCCGGTGCAGCTCGTACCGCCGGCTGTCGTTGGCCAGGAACTTGTTCTGGAGGACGTCGTGCAGCTTCTTCCGGAAGTCGTACATGCCGAAGCTGTTGTACGGCACGTACATCTCCTTCTTCCCGATGATCTTCCAGTCGTACCGGTCGGGGATGCTCATGTAGACCCACGCCGTGTCGATGGGGTACTGGTTCTCGAAGCCGATCTGGGGGGCGTCGTAGGCGTACGCCGGCAGGCGGCGGACCCGCCGCTGCCCCGGGAAGTAGAAGAACGACTCGCGCGGCTTATTCGTGGAGTCGCAGATCATGATCCGCTGCCCGGCCAGCGCCGCCGGGGTGTCGTACGCGAAGTCGATGCAGTACATGAGACCGTTCGTCTTGCTTAAGGTGGTGGTTCCTTTCTTCCCCCAAGGATAGAAAGTGTGCTGCGGGCCGGCGGGGTCCAGCCACTCCGTGCTCCCGGGACGCGGCGACACCGCCGTGGTCGTGCGGGGGAACTCGTTCCCGACGCCCTTGTAACGCAGCAGGAAGTTCCAGACGATCTCCACGCCGCTCTTGGGGAGCGGGAACGGGATGCCGGGGAGATACGCCTCGGCCATCGCGTCTCCGCCCTTGGCCAGCTTGGCACCGATCGCGTTCTTCCGGATGTTCGCCTCGATCCAATCCGGGTACCCGGCGTTCCGGTGGGACGGGTACACGTCCATCCGGTACCCCTTGGTCTGCTTGATCCATTGGACCTGCCCCGGGCTCAAGCGGTCCTTGTACTTGTCGACGTTGGAGGCTTCGATGGAGAACAGCGGTTTCTCGCCCTTGAACTTCCAGTAATCGCCGCGGTACTTCCCGAGCGACCACCCCGGAAGCGGAACGTCCTTGCCTTCCCAGGCCGGGATCGTCCCCTCCTTGTTCCCCGCCTTCTCGGCTCCTGCGTAGTTCAGGTCCTTCCCCAACCCGGCGATCTCCTGGGGCGTGGCGCCCCATGCCGTGACCGCTGCCGCCGCGATGAGCGTGATCGCAACCAGAACCCTTTTCATCGTCTTCTCCCCCCCCTGTCAGGATTGCTTCCCGTTGCAAAAAAAACAAAAGACCCGGCGAACAACATCTGGAAACCGGTTTTCCGAAATAAATAATGAGGAACAGATTGCAAACTTCGTTCCAAGGTTTTTCTCGCGTGCTTCCAAACAGCTTGTATGTAAGTAATTACACGTATATAAAAGTAAATGTTCTATATAAAACCATGAAACCTACGCCCGGAGATCCCTTTTCCCCCGATGGATTCCCTAAAATGAGACGAGGAGTGTAACACTGTCTCATTTTCGATTGGGCGATCCCGTCGTTCATCCGTACCGTTCCCTCAAGGTTTTCCTCAAGGTCTCCAGGTCGGCGTCGGGGGACGCTTCGAGCAGGCATGCGATCGCGCCCGAGACCCTTGCGGCGGCAAAGCTGTTTCCGCGGAAATTCCTCTCCCGGGGCACGCCCGGCAGGGACCGGGGCCACGGGGAGGCCAGGCACTCGCACGGGTCGCCCGGGCGGTACATCAGCGTGTCCTCCCCCAACCGCCCGTCCCCCTTCACGCCGATGACCTCATCGTAGGAGGCCGGCACGCTCGTCCCCTTCGACCCGTTCCGCGCGGACGCCACCAGGATGATCCCCGCCCGTGCCGCGTCGCGGCAAAGGGCGCGCAGGAACGTGCCGTTCGCCGCCGGCTCCATCCCCAGGCTGAGATTCACCACCCGGGCCTCCGCCTGGAGGGCGTACGTCAGCGCCCCCTCGAGAACATCCGGCGTCGTCGCGAGAGCGCCGTTGAAGATCTTGAGGACGAAGAGGTCGGCCTCCGGCGCCACGTGCCGTATCACCGCGGCGATGGCGGTTCCGTGACCGGTCGTGTCCTGATAGTCCGGTCCCCGATGGACCGCGCCGTCCTTGCCGCGATAGATGCTGGCTCCGTCGATCCTCCCTCCGACATGGGAGTGCAGCGGGTTGACGCCCGAGTCGACGACGACGACGCGGACCCCATTCCCCGCGGGCATGCCGGGAGGGCGAGCGCCCCAGGGGATCGCGTGCCGCCTACGCACGGAGGCCCTTTTCCGCGCCGTCGCCGCAGACGCGCAGGAACGACCGGTACGCTCCCCGCTGCTCCACAAGCTCCGCGTGCGTGCCGATGTGGCTCACCCTGCCGTCCGTCCCGAGGACGGCGATCCGGTCCGCGTCCCGCACGGCCTGGACCCGGTGGGTGACGATCAGCGTCGTCTTTCCTTTCATCAGCTCCCGGATCGCCATCCGCACCCGCTCCTCGGAGAGCAGGTCGAGGGAAGAGGTCGCCTCGTCGAGGACCAGGATCTCCGGGGCGCGAAGGAACGCCCTGGCGAGGGCCACGCGCTGCCGCTGGCCGGCGGACAACGTGACGCCGCGCTCCCCGACGACGGTCGACAGCCCTTGCGGCAGGGAACGGACGAGCTCCGCAAGGTCGGCCCGCGCGATGGCGTTCGCGACCTGTGCATCGTCGGCGACCGCGGCGCCGTACCGGACGTTCTCCCCGAGGGTCCCGTGGAACAGGTACGGGTCGGTGGAGACCAGCGCGATCCTCCGCCGAAGCGACGCGCGCCGGATCCGCCCGATCGGCACGCCGTCCAGCCGGATCTCCCCGCCTTGCGGCTCGTAGTAGCGGAGGAGCAGGTCCACGAGGGTCGATTTCCCGGCGCCGCTCTCCCCGACGAGGGCGAACGTTCCGCCCGCCGGGATATCGAGGGAGAGTCCGTCGAGCACACGGGACTCGGCACCGTACGCGAACGTCACTCCCTCGAAGACGATCCCTTCCGCGACTCCCGTGAACTCCACCGCCCCCTCGGCATCCTCCTCCGCCGGCACGTCGAAGAACTCGAACACCCGCGCCAGCGATGCCTTCCCCTTCCGCAAGGCGACGTACTGTCCCAGCAGGTTCTGGATCGGCGAGATCACCTGGACCTGGAACGCGGTGAATGCGACCAGGGTTCCGACGGTGATCACCCCGTCGCGGACCATGTAGCCGCCGTACAGCAGGGCGAGGGTGGCGGAGCACGCCAACACGAAGGAGGGGATGCCGCGCGACAGGGAGGAGACCATCTGGAACCGCAGGACCGAGGCGACCAGCGACAGGTTCTCCCGCTCGAACCGTTGCAGCTCCTGCCCTTCCGTCGCGCTCCCGCGGACCAGCCGAATCCCCGTGAAGGTGTCGATGATGTGCGTCCCGACCGCGGCGTTCTTCTCCCGCAGCTCCCGGCTCATCCGGGTGATGACGTCCCGCGTGAGCCACAGACCCAGCGCGCCCAGGGGGACGAGCACGTTGCCGATCAGGAAGAGGGACCACGACATCGAGATCAGGATCGCGGAGGCGATCCCGAGTCGTACGACGCTCGTGACGAACGCCAGCGGCACGTCGACCAGGATCCCCTGGACCTCGACCATGTCGTTGTTCAGCCGCGCCACGATCTCGCCGACCCGGGTCCGGGCGAAGAACCGCATCTCCGCCCGCTCGAGGTGCTCGAAGAGGGCGGCCCGCATGGACACGAGGATCCGCGACGACCCTCTGGTGTAGAGATAACTGCTGAAACCGCCGAGGACCATCCCCGCCGCGCCGAACAGGACCATGGTGGCGAGCAGCGGGGGGAACGCGGGCCAGTTCCCGTGCAGGATGACGTCGTCCACCAGCCGCTTCGTGAGGAGAGGCGCGTACAGCGACGCCCCCGTGCCCAGGAGGGAGAACAGGAAGGTGACGGCGAGGGTCCGCCGCTCCGGCCGGACGAACCGCCAAAGGGAGGCCAGCCGCCGCGTCACGACGCCTTCTCCCGGTAGTAGCACATGTAGCCCGCGCCGCAGAACTCCGGCGTGTTCCGGATTGCGACCGCCTCGCGCGCCGCCTCCTCGCGCGTAGCGCCGCCTTCCACCAGATCGAGGACGGCGCGGACCATCCGGAGGCTCGAATGCTTCCGGAAGCCGGAGCTGCTCCGGCCGGAGATCTTGAGGGAGGTCACGCCCGTGGCGGCCAGGTCGTGCAGGGCGCACAGCCCGCACGGGCCGTTCGGGATCCCCCGGTCGGTGACCGAGTTCCCGCACCCGTTCTGGAACCAGACCCAGTCCCGGAACGCGCCCATCATCTCGCGGGCCGGGATGCGGTCCTTCCCGTCGAGCGACGCAGCCGCGTCCGGGGTCAACGGGAGGACCCGGTGCGGAACGTCCGGAAGCTGCACGCACAGCGCGCCCACGGCGCGGTGGGTCGTCATGCAGTACCCTTCCTCGAAGACACACCCCTCGTTCAGGACGAACGCCTCGGTTTCCAACCTTCCCGCGGCGGCGGCGCAGAGCGCGGCGATGTCTTCGACCCCGAGGCTGCGGGGGAAGATCACGCGGCTCGCCCCGTGCTCCGCGAGGAAGTCGACCATCCCGGGATTGAGCGATGCCATCACGGAGCTTGCGTGGACGGGAAGGCCCGGCAAGGCGCGCCGCAGCTCCACAAGAAATCCGACGTCGGAGACGATGACGCCGTCGATCCCGGACTCCTCCGCGAGCCGGCCGATGAGCGGGAGAAGGAACTCCTGCTGCTCCGGGGTGTAGTACGGAGCGTTGAACGTCACGTACACCGGAATCCCGCGCGCGTGCGACCGTTCCGCCACCAGGGAGACGTCGTCGCGCTGGAGGAGGTTCCCCGCCACGGGGCCGCGGCGGTTCAGCCAGAACGCCCCGCCGTACCGCTCGAGCCACTCCGGAGGGACGTACCCGCAGAAGAACTCCCCCGCACCGCCGGCGGCGAGCATCTCCACCTCTTCCGGATGGCTGACCGGCACGGTGATCTTCATCACGACCGATTGCCTTCAAAGTGTCGGATGGCAACGACCACCCGGTCCACCCGCTCCCGGGACGGAAGGCCGGCCAGCACACGCTCCGAAACGTGCGGCGGAACCGCATGGAAGAGGGCGTTCCCGATACACATGAGGTGTCTCCCCGCCCCGTTCCCCCCGGGGACGGGGACGCGGAACTCGACGGCGTACTTCGCACACTCGGTCCGGCACGGGCCGCCCGCGACGAACTTCCCTTTTCCATCCCGGTGCATCGCCGCCGGAAGGCACCCCCGCCCCATCGTCACGAACTGGTACGGCAGATGGACCGACAGCCGCTCGCCCCGGCCTTCCCATTCGTCCTCTTCCAGAGGCTGCAGGAACGGGTCGATCTCCCGGCGCCCGATCCCGTACCGCTCCATCAGCGCCCGGAAACCGGGCGCGAGCTCCCCGGAGCGGCAGAGCGCCGACCGCGAGGGCATGGGGGCCTGGGGCGAATCGAAGTAATCCGCGAGGCGCGGGTCCCGCAGCATCTTGTGCGTCAGACGGCCAAGGACGATCGCAAGTCCCGGGTGGCGGGACCTCAGGCGGTGGACGGTCCCCCAGTCGCCTGCGACGACCTCGGAATCTTCCACGCCTTCCAGCGCCCGGATCCCGCCTTCCGCCTTCGCGAGGCCGTCCGGCGACAGCGGCGGCAGGACGAGGGACAACGCGACCCGTCCCCTCCGCGCCGCCGCGACCCAGGAGCCGATCGCCTGCGGCGTCGGGAGGAGCCGTTCGCACGTCTCGTTGCCGACGTACACCCGCGACGGGGCGGCCCGGGGGAGGTGCCGGAGGAGCGCCTCCGCGAGCGCGGCGTGGGCATCCCCCGACGCGCCGACGCGCAACGTTTCATCAAGGGAAGCCTCCCCGCGAAGGACCGCGGGCGGCGGGGCGGCGAGGAAGGGGAAGGATAGCCCCACCTCCACGCCGCGTCCCGCGCCCTCCCGCGGGGACGCTTCCGGATAGTGCCGGGTCAGGAGCAAGCGGCCGCGCCCCCTACCGTTTCTGGACGCGGAAGTGCGTGAGGACCGCGTCCCCCGGGGTGTCGAGCTTCTTCAGCAGCTTCATCGTCTCCGTGTCGTAGATCAGGATCGAGTCGCCGCCGCCGCCCAGGTACACCTTCTTCCCGTCGGAGCTGATCTGGATCGTGTAGTAGCTCTTGTCCACGTCGGCGGTGGCCAGCAGCCGGTTCGTCGCGAAGTCCCTGTTCTCCACCTTGTTGAGGACCATGTAGTAGAACTTCCGGTCGGGGGAGACGACCGCCGAGAACTGGTTGTAGAGGGGGCCGATGTCGGTCACGAGCTTCATCGAGCCTTCCGTGCTCTTCTTCCTGAGGTCGATCGTGTAGTACCCCTGGTACATGAGGTTGTTCGCCGAGGCCTGGCTGCCGACCAGGATCATCGCCATACCGGACTGGTCGTGGAGCCGCCAGATGTTCAGGGAAATCTGCGGATCGACGCCGGTCGTGGTCGGGTGCGCAAGCCCCAGGAAGTTCACCTGCCTCCCGGTCGCGGTGTCGTAGACGAAGACGTCCCGCCCCGTGACGTAGAACTCGCTCCCGTCGTAGCCGACGAAGATGTTCGTGCAGCCGCGCGGGATCTCGATCTCCTTTACGACCTTGGGAGGATCGGCCGCAACGTCGAACACCAGCACTGCGGGCGTCATGTCGACGATCTCGTCGGAGAGCCACCGCTGCCGCAGGGAGAGCGCGTACAGCAGGTTCGGGTTCGCCGGATTCAGCTCGATGTCGAGGGCCCGGATCTTTACGTCCCCAGATCCCATGCGGAACGTGCGGACCACCTTCTTCCCCGCCAGGTCGAGCTGCTCGATCTGCTGCCCCCAGTCGGTGATGGTGTAGACCTTGTCGAGGTCCTTCGGGTCCCAGGTGAAGTTGGTGACCTTCTTCCCCTTCGTGGTGACCGTCCCGATGATCTCGTCCTTGTCGCCGTCGAGGATGTTGAACTGGTTGTGGATCATCCCCTGGAGGAGGATGTCCTTGCCGAGTGCCGGGGCGTTGCCCGAGGCGAGCAGCAGGGTCGTCCCGAGCAGCACCAACGCGAAAAAGGCCGTTCTTTTCATCGTATCGTTCCCTCCGTGGGGTTTTTCCTCAAATGGATCGCGCCGTCGCTTCCTACCATTCCGGCTTGACGACCTTGAGCTTCATCCAGTCCTTCATCGCCCGGGTGCAGTCGGCGTTCCAGTCCGGGTTGTTGTAGGTGTCCGGCGCCTGCCCCGGCCACCAGCAGTACATGTCGGTGGTGCCGAAGAGATCCGTCTCGATCGGCGTGCACAGCTGCTTCGTGGAGCCGGTCCAGTCGTTCTCGTAACCGGGATTGAACACGGATGTGCAGGTGTGCATGAACGGGATGACTCCCTGCGCCTCCACGACCGGTGCCCCCGGGTCGGTTGTCTCGATCTTCCTGGCCTTGCGGTTGACCCCCTTCAGGTGTTTCATGCGATCCCCCTTTCGCCGAGCATCACGTCCAGAAACGTCGGCGTTTCATTTTGTATGCGGACATAGGTTTGAAGACCCAGCAGGAACAGCTCCTTGATCCACCGGCAGTAGTGCACGGAAGGGGCGAAGAGGTCCCCCTGCCGGAGGTACGCGTCGTGATAACAGCCTCCCGAGCAGAAGTTCTTCGCCCAGCAGGCGTCGCACGCGGATTCGCGGCGGCGCCTCGCCCCGTCGAGGAACCGGGTTCGGGCCTCTTCCGAGATGCCGGCATCCGGCGCGCCGAAGGAGTCCCCGACCCCGCAGAGGCGGTGACACGGGTAGAAGGTCCCCGACGGGTCCACGGCCAGCATCCCGATCCCCGCCCCGCACGGGTACGGCATCGGATCCCCGCGGTGGATCAGCGCAAGGATCTGCGACATGTTCGAGAAGGCCGGCACTCGCCGTTCGCGGACGTCGTCCACATACCCGTCCGCAAGGTCCCGGAATCCATCCAGCACCGCGCAGAGCTCTTCCTCGGTAAGCGCCGCCGGGCTTCCTTCCGCGGCGCTCGCCGGCGCGAACCCGACCTCGTCGAACCCGAGGCCGCGCAGGTGGTCGAACGTCTTTCGCACGTCGACGGCGCCGTGCCCGAGGGTCACGCGCGCCGCGACGGGAAAGCCGTTTTTGTTTTCCATCAGGACGGAGGTCCCCCGCGCCACATCCTCGTAGGACCCTCTCCCCGATGCGTACGGACGGTTCCGGTCGTGGATCTCCCGGGGTCCGTCGATGCTGAGGCACACGGAGATCCCGTTCTCCTTCAGGAAACCGGCGATCTCCGGGGTAAGGAGAGTGCCGTTGGTGGTGATGGAGAAGGAGATCTCTTTTCCCCGCTCCCTCGCCATCCTCCGGGCCTGCCCGACGGCCGTTCGAATGAGGGGAAACCGCAGCAGCGGCTCCCCCCCGAAAAAGGTCACGGACACTTTCCGGTTCACCCCGGCGTGATCCAGAAGATAAGCCACACCGTTGCGGAACGACTCCGGGGACATCTCGCGCGCCGCCGCACCCCCTCCATTCGGCGGGACGCACCCTTCCTCCCGGTCCTCGTAGCAGTAGCGGCATGCGAGGTTGCAGGAGGTTGTCATCATCAGAACGAGCGTCCGGAGACGCAGTGGAGGATGCGCGGTCCGGCCTGCCTGCCCGCACTCCACCGCGGTCCCGAGAAGTCCGGCCCTTCGGAGATCCGAGAGGACCTCCGCAGGCACCACGCCATCACCGGTTGAGACGAGGGCGGACAAGGCGTCCCGCGCTCCGTCGTCCATCCGGAACAACCCGCCGGTTTCCGCCGCGTAGAGGTACGTGCCCCCTTCCGCCGTGAAGCTGCGGTGCGGGAGGAGAGCCGCTTCCGCGCCGGACCCGCGCGCGATGTTTCCCATGGGGACCATGCGCCCCTTACTGCACCGGCCTCTGGACATACAGAGGGATGGTGGCGAGCAGATAGCCGCGGGCGGACAGCGTGCCGCCTCCGGGCGCGGTGTAGGCGGCCGTCACCCAGACGTCCCCCATGTTGTTTTCCTGCATGAACCGCTTCGGATTGGGACCTTCGTCCCCGGGGGTGAAGAGCCCGTTCCGGTCGATCGACCCGACAAAGTCGACATCGCGGTCCTCGTTGGAGCTTGCGAGCTCCACGACCTTCCACGCGGCCGGGACGCGGCCGATCTCGATGTCGTCCTGGGTGCCCGCGGCGCCGACGGCGCCCTTGCTGTAGGCCATGGCGTCGAACTGGACGAGCTGCTTCACGGCGAACCCCAACCCCCCGGTGCGCGACATCGCGGGAGACGGCACCACCTTGATGTAGTCGACGGCCGTGTAGACCGCGAAGAGCTTGCCGGCCGCGGCGCCTCCGGCTGTCGTGTTCCGATACCCGGCGGGCGCCTTGTCGGAAACGTCCACGGTGACCACCACCTTCGTCGGCGATGCGGAAACCACCTTCTGCACGGTCACGCCGTCGCCCAGGCTCACCTCGTTCGAGAGGCCGGTTCCGACGACCGTTACGGTGGCGCCCATCGTCCCGGCCTTGAGCGCCTTCGGTATCACGGAGAGGATCCGCGGGGAGCTCCCGGCGAAGGCGCGGGTTTCAACGCCGCGCAGCTCGAAGTGCGGATCGTCGAACCGGACCCCTGTGAAGGTCGAACCGTCCATGGAGATGTGGAAGACCTCGCGGATCGGCTTCCCGCCCAAGGTGCCGGACGCACGCCACGCGTAGCCGCCGTAGAGGGTCGCCTTCCCCTCGATCGGCTGCTTCTCTCCGTTCTCGAACTCCACCGTTCCGGCGTAGGAATAGAAGGCATCTCCCGTCTTCGTAAGCGCCATCTCGCCGCCGTACGCCCCTTTTCCCGCCTGGTACCCGGCAACGACCCACTTCCCCTCGCCTGCCTTCGGGCGCGACGCGCTCCACTGCTTCCATTCCGGGGTCTCCAGCGGGAACCGCTTCGACAGCTCCTTCAGGCAGGCGGCCAGCGTGTCGTCCCAGTCGAGGACGTCCTGGAGCTGGTAGAGCCACATCGGAAGGACGCCCGAGTGCATGTTGGCGAGCTTCGGCCAGTCCTCCGGGGTGCGGCGCTGGAGGGCGGTCTTCGCGTAGCTGTGGCACCGGACGCACATGTCGACGATCACCTGGCTGTCCACCTTCTCCTTGGTGTCCCGCTTCTCGAGGGTGTAGGCGTACGGCGCCACTTCGGCGGGGGCCAGCCCCTGCATGTCGGAGAAGTATCGGAGAAGCGCTTCCTTTTCCTCCCTGGTAATGGACAGGCCGTGGATCCGTTTGTGGCGCCACAACGTCTCCTCCCACGCTTCCGGCACCTGCCGGAGGTAGGAGATCCGGGAGACGAGTCCCCCGTTGTTCTTGTGGCAGTCGGTGCACTTTGAAAGGACCAGGTCGCTGGTGACCGGGATCCCCGGCGCGCCGAGGGCCGATCCCGCCCACGCCGCCGCCAGCATGCATGTCAGCGCAACGATAAAACACGATCCCATCTTCCTTCGCATCGCTCTCCTCCTCGTACGGTGGGATGATCGGGGGAATCAAATTTTGTCTTGGGAGGAGGTCAGCAATTCCCGTTCCATCGGTTCCCGGCTGATTTTCCTTGTCGGCAAGTTCCATTCAACCCGTTGAATCGAATAACAATAATCTTGAGGCACGAACAATTAAATAAAAAATCCCATTAATGGTAACCGGGAGTTTCGCCAGTACCGAGGGATCACATTTAAGAAACGAAGTGTCAAAAACGGGATTTGGGTCGGCTGGACGGCCGCCCCGACTTGAGGGCCTCGCCGGTCCTGCGGGGAGGACGTCGATCTTGCGGGCGTACTTTTTCTAGCGGAAGGGGGTTTCCACGGGCACTATGTCTGCTGGATCGCGGACAGGCGCCACGCCCCCGGGCCGACCGGCCGGGTGAACGTCCAGAACTCCTCGAACTTGACGGGGACGGTATCGCTCCCCGTGAGGACCTTCCCCCCCTCGTCCGTGGCGTAGTCCAGGAGGTTCGCAAGGAAGAGCACGGTCACGTAATCCTGCCCCGACTCCTGCCACGCCTCGGTGATTTCGACGTTGCGCACGGAGATGTTCTCGAGCCGGTTGATCTGCCCCTTCGCCTTCAACGCATCCGCGTCCGCCTGCAGGGTGGCGCGCATCCCGTCGGTCAGCAGACCCGACACCGGCGACAGGTCCCGGCGCGTCCACCCCCCCTGCAGCCGGAAGAAGGCATCCGACGCCGTTTCCCCGAACGCCTTCTCGTCGAAGGCGGGGTCCATTCGGCGTATGTACTCGAGCCCTTTGCCGCGATCCTCGCCGGCGGTGTCGGCGCCGGCCGCCGGTGCCGCGTACGGCCCGGTAGTCGTCCCCGCGACCTGCGACGGCCAGGCCGGCTGTGCCTGCCGGCGCTTCACGAAGAACCGGTACGCCAGATACCCGAGGCCGCCCAGGAGGAGGATGGGGAGTATGCCGAACCCTCCGCCGGAGCCCATGCCGCCCAGGCCTCCGAAGAGCATGCTCCCGAGGAACCCGCCGGCCAGCCCCCCCATCATGCCGCGCATGAATCCGCCCGTCTGGGGCGGGGGAACCTGGGACGGCGTCGGCCCCTGGGACGGCGTCGCGGACGTGGACGTCGTCGAAGGGGAGGTGGACGTGGACGACGGGATTGACGGCTGGGAGGAGCGGGTCGGCGTCGACAGGGTCCGCGATCCCCGGCTGCCGATGGAACTGCTCCCCCCGATCCGCGCGAACGCCTCGACGGTCATGAACAGGAACACGGCGGCGGAAATGCAGACGACCGCCATGACGAACGATCGGTTTTTCATGGTCCCTCCCGGATCGGATGCCAAATCTGTAGCAAGGTATCCCGGGGCGCCCCCGCCGTCAACGTGTCCGGGGGAGGGAACCGTCGGCGTCAGTAGCGGATCCGCACCCGGTAGCGTAGCGTGACCTCCCGGTCGGGGTCCACCTTCACCGGGAAAACGGCGGTGCCGGAATCCTCCTTCTCGTGCGGGTGGGTCGCGTCGAGGATCTTCCACTCCCCGGGGATCGGCTCCACCACGCGGACCGTCACCCCTTCCTTCTTGTGGTTCCGCAGGGAGATCTCGTACGCCGCCTCATACGTATTCGCCGAGACGACCTTCCAATCCGTCTGCTTCCGGTCGCCGACCACGTCGAAGGCGTCCCCCAGCATCAGCCGCACCTTCTCGTCCTTCGGGGTGTGGTCGATCGCATTCTCCCCGACGAACTGGAGGGCGTCCTCCCTGTCGCGCTTGTACACCCGGACGATCCCCTTCGGGAGCGGCATCCCGAGGCGCGACGCCTTGTCGTTCCGGAAGAGGAGGAAAACGGGCACCTTCCGGTTCCGGACGATCTCTCCCGTTTGCCGGGCGCGGTAGTAGTAGTCGGCCCCGTAGAAGACGTACTCCTTTTTCACGGGAACGTCCTCGGCCGCGAGCAGCCCCACCTGCTTGGACTGGTTGTTCTTGACATCCGTGGGGCGGGAAAGCGCGTAGAGGTGATATTCGAACAGCTCCGACTCCTTGAACTGCGGAGCCGCCTCCATCGCCATCGCCTTGGCCGCCGGGTACCCTCGGCGCTCGAGATCCTCCCGGACGCGGTGAACGTCCCCGGCCACCAGCTTGAGGCGTACGTTACGGAACGTCGCCCCACTCCGGTTGTCGAGCGTCACCCATCCCGACAGGTCGGCGCGTTCCTCGTCCGCCCCGAGCACCAGGACGTAGTCGGCGCGCCAGGTCATCCCGTTGGTGAGGTACAGCGCCTCCAGCTCCCGCTTGCCCGATTCGTTCGCGCCGAGGAGCCACGAGAGGGTGGGCCGCGCGATCAGGTCGCGGGGGACCTCCGGGAAGATGAAGTTCCCGGGTACGCCGAAGGTCACCTCGTTGTCGATCATCAGGACCGGCTGCCCGTCGTTATAGGCGAGCACCTTCGCCTCCTTCTCGTCCTCCCGGTCCGTGTAGGGGCTCCGGTACCGGATCCGCACCGTCCTGCCGACGTATTTCTCGAGGAGCTTTGCCGCGGAGAGAAGGTCGTACTCGTAGTTCTGCTCCAGCACCGAAACGGCGTCCCCCTCCTTCACGGAGCGCACGGAGACGCTGGACGGGATCACCTGGGACGCCACGTCCATGAAGAGAAGGGCGCTTTCCCCCGGCGGAAGCGTGACGGTCCTGCGGTCCTTGACCAGTCCCAGCCCCACGTTGTACACGGTGATCTCCGCGGACGTCCGGTCGCCTTCCGTGGAGGTCACCTGCCGGGGGGCGTCCTTCGCGGCCGCCCGGGCTCCGTCCCACGGCATCGGGGCCGCAAGGAAGATCGTCGCTACCACCGCCAACGCCGTCGCCGTCCGCCTTCGATCCATCCGTCCACCTCCCCGTTCCCGGAAATTCTTTTCCTTCCCCGTACCGGCAATGGACCCGGCCGGGGCGGATACGGTTCCCCCCCGCCATCCCGCACTCAAGGTTTGCCGGATCGTCTCCTCCGTACAGGTTTGGGTGGCGCCCGGTGAGCCGTGGATCGTCCCACCGGTGTATCGGGGTCGACCGAACGGAGCAACGATTCGATTTCGGTCACCGGATGGATGCGAACGCCGGATCGGATCTGGATATCTTCGCCGCCGTAGACCAGCCCCTTGCCGAACGGAATGCGCGGCAGCACTTCGGATACCTTGTCCAATCCCCGAAAAGCATCCGAAGCGATCGTCGCCCCTGCCTTGATCTCCACCGGGAAGAGATCGGAACCGAAGGAAATCAGCAGGTCCACCTCGTTCCCGCGGCTGTCCCGGTAGAAATTCAGGTTGGTGCGTTTCCCGCGGTTCCAGCGGTATTTCAGCGCCTCCACGACGGCGAGGTTCTCGAACAGATTCCCCCGCAACGGGTCCCTGCTAACCTGCCGTTCGTTCTCCAGCCCGAGCAGGTAACTTGCCAGCCCCACGTCGTGGAAGTAGAGCTTGGGGGATTTGATCAGTCGCTTTGAAACGTTTCCGAACCACGGGGGAAGCAGGAACACGACGAAGCTCGCTTCCAGCAGGGTCATCCAACCACGGGCCGTGGGATGGGAAATCCCGACATCGCCGGCGAGGCTGTTCAGGTTCAGTATCTGCCCCACCCTGCCGGCGGTCAGCCGGACGAACTTTTCGAAGAGGCCAAGATCCTTGATGGCGAGAAGTTGGCGGATGTCGCGTTCCACGTAGGTTGCGAGGTAATCTCCCAACGCCTGTGTCGGATCGAGGTCCTGGTCGTAGATCCTCGGGTAAAAACCCGCCAGGAGGAGACGATCGACCGGGAGGGGACCGTATTTCCCCCTCAGTTCGGAGACACTGAGGGGAAGCAGTTTCAGCAAGGCGGTCCTGCCGGCCAGCGACTGGTTGACGGTGTTCGACACCTCGAACTGCTGGCTCCCGGTCACGATGTACCTGCCGGGTTTCCGGACTTCGTCCACGATCGTCTGGATATAGGACAGCAGCGCGGGGGCCCGCTGGATCTCATCGAGGATCGCCCCGTCGGGATATCTGGCCAGGAAACCTCTTGGATCGGTCAACGCGAAGTGGCGTGTGTCGGGGCTTTCGAGGTTGACGTACGCTTTTCCCGGAAAGACTTTCCGGCACAGGGTGGTTTTTCCGCTCTGCCGCGGACCCGTGAGGGTCACGACCGGATATTTCGACGCCAGTTCCTTCAGGACCGGTTCGATGGCGCGTTCGATCATGCTCTGCATCCTGCCAGAAATATGCACATTTTGAAAGTTATAATTTCAAATAGATCGGAACCCTCGACCGCCTCACGGAAACAGCCGGCCGCTCCCTGCCCGGCGCTACCCGTGGACATCGCGCCCGAACGCACGCATCTCCTCCATCTCCACGGGGGAGAGAGGCCCCCGGTCGACAGCCGCCAGATTCTCCCGAAGCTCGGCGACGTTCCGGGGCCCGGTGAGCACCACGTCCACGTGCGGGCTCGCGAGGCAGAACCGGTAGCAGTCGCCCGCCGTCGGGACCCTTCCTTTCCAGCCACCGGGAGCGCGAAGCAGCTTCCGCCACGCTGTCGCGGTGTAGGCGACCACGGCGGGACGGCGACGGGCCAGGTGCGGGAAAATATCCACCTCTGCCCCGGGGTGCGCGGCGTTGTAACGGATCATCAGAAGGTCGAGGATCGATTCCTCCGCCAGTTTTCCGGCCCGTATCCGGTCGTGGATCGAGACCCCCAGCGCGCGGATCTTTCCCTCTTCCCGTAGCCGGTTCATCTCTTCCTGAACCGCGGCGGTGAAAGCGGACATCTTCCCGAGCCAGTAGAGCTGGAAGACGTCCAGGGTATCGACGCAAAGTGTCCGCAGCGCCGCCTCGGCCGCACGGCGGATGGCGCCGGGGAAATACCCGAGCAGGGGGCCGGCGGAGACCACGTACCGGTCGCGGTCCCGTGCGAGGGCGTCCCGGAGGGCGGGGGTCAACGCCTTCATCCTGGGACTCCAGAAGACGTATTGCAGGCATTCCAGCGCTTCGCGGCACCCAGTCTCGTCGAGGCCGAAGGAGCCGGAAAGGCCGAGGCGGAAGAGCCGCAGGCCGAGACGCGGCACCTCCCGATGGGTGAATCCGTTCACGTATGGATTATATCCCGGCACGACGGAATCCGGCCCGGAAGACCCCGGAAAGACATCGCTTGCGGAACCTGCACCGAGGTGCTATGGTGGCGTCAGTTCAAATATCCCGAGACGCAATCCTCTCCCCCAAGGGTCCTTTCGAAGGAGCAGCCCGGCACCCCGGCCGGGTCATCCAGCTTCTCCCGAGATTTCACCATGCGGAAGATCGGACGGGCACACTGTCCCGCCCACCGGTTGTGCTTGGTGAAAAAAACGTCAGGAGAAGAGAAAAGATGCAGACAGAACAATTGTTGGAAAAGAAGCTGTCGTTTGAAGCGTTCGGGCTCCGCCCCGAGATCCTCCGCGCCGTCGCGGAGAAGAAGTACACCACCCCGACCCCCATCCAGGAGAAGGCGATCCCCATCGTGCTCGAGGGGAAGGACCTGATCGGCTGCGCCCAGACCGGCACCGGGAAGACCGCCGCCTTCGCGCTTCCGATCCTGCACCGCCTCCAGGGAACTCCCTGGAAAGGGACCGGACGGCGGCCCATCCGCGTCCTCGTGCTGACGCCGACGCGGGAACTGGCCTCCCAGATCGCGGAGAGCTTCGGCGCGTACGGCCGGAACACGGCCCTCAAGCACGCCATCGTCTTCGGCGGCGTCAACCAGGGCCCCCAGGCGGCGGCCCTCCGGCGGGGGATCGACATCCTCGTCGCCACGCCCGGACGGCTCCTCGACCTGATGTCGCAGGGACTCGTGCAGCTGCGGACCGTCGAAACGTTCGTCCTCGACGAGGCCGACCGGATGCTCGACATGGGCTTCATCCACGACATTCGGCGGGTCATCGACCAGTTGCCCGCGAAGCGGCAGACCCTCTTCTTCTCCGCCACGATGCCGAAGGAGATCCAGGGGCTCGCCGATACCATCCTCCGCGACCCGGTCCGCGTGGCCGTGACCCCGGTGGCGACCCCCGCCGAGGCCGTGGAGCAGCGGGTCCACTACGTGGAGAAATCCGAAAAGATCAAGCTCCTGAAGCACCTTCTGGACGGCGCTTCCATCAAGAACGCGCTGGTCTTCACGCGCACCAAGCACGGCGCCGACGCGGTCACCAAGCAGCTCGAGCGCTACCAGGTCCGGGCCGAGGCGATCCACGGCAACAAGTCGCAAAACGCCCGCGAGAAGGCGCTGGCGAGCTTCAAGCGGGGCGCGACGAGAGTGCTCGTTGCGACGGACATCGCCGCCCGGGGCCTCGACATCGTCGACCTGTCGCACGTGGTCAACTTCGACCTCCCGAACGAGCCGGAAAGCTACGTCCACCGGATCGGACGCACGGGCCGGGCCGGCGCCTCCGGGATCGCCCTGTCGTTCTGCTCCTTCGACGAGCGCCCCTTCCTCGCCGATATCGAACGGCTCATCCGCAAACACCTTCTGGTGGTGGAAGATCATCCGTACCGCTCCGGGTACGGTGCCGGGACGCCGACGAACCTCGACCCACGACAAGCACACGGCGCTTCGGCGCTCTCCCAGGTCCACCCCGACATGGTGTCCCGTCGAGGCAAGTACGACCCCTCCAACACGCGTCCCGACGGGCGCCCCGGCCGCTCGCGCCGCGAATCGAAGTGGACCGGGGGATTCGGTGCAAGCAAGCCGGCCTCCCGCCACGCGGAGCACCGCCGCGCGGAGTGGTAAAATAATCGAATCCGCTTCGCGTCGATCGATGGGATAGAGGAGGCTCGCCTTGCGTGAACATTTGAACGGGAACCGGGCGGACGATCTCTCCTTCCACGGAATCCGGAAGGCCGAGGCCGTCTGGTGGAACCTCTCGCGGTCGGCGCTGCTCGAGCAGTCGCTGCGCCGTCGCGAAGGACACCTGGCGGCCTCCGGTCCTCTGGTCGTGCGGACCGGCGAGTACACGGGCCGGTCCCCCAACGACCGCTTTTTCGTGCGGGAGCCCGGAAGCGAAGGGTCGATCCACTGGGGGGCCACGAACCGCCCCTTCGACGCCGACAAGTACGAGGCGCTCCGGGCGCGGCTGCTCGCCTACCTCGAGGGGAGGGAGCTCTTCGTCCAGGATTGCCACGTGGGCGCGGACGAAGGCCACCGGCTCCCGATCCGGGTCATCTCCGAGAAGGCGTGGCACGCCCTGTTCGCACGCAACATGTTCCTCCCCGTGACGGACCGGGAGGCGCTCCTGCGCCACATCCCCGAATTTACCGTCATCAGCGCACCCGGCTTCCACTCCCGCCCCGAGATGGACGGGACGCGCAGCGAAGTCTTCATCCTGATCCACTTCGGCCGCAAGGAGGTGCTGATCGGCGGCACCCTGTACGCGGGCGAGATCAAGAAGTCGATCTTCACCGTGATGAACTACCTGCTCCCGGCGGCGGGCGTCCTGCCGATGCATTGCGCGGCCAGCTACGGGCGTGACGACCAGGACGTGGCGGTCCTCTTCGGCCTCTCGGGAACGGGGAAGACGACCCTCTCCGCCGACCCGGAGCGAACGCTGGTGGGCGACGACGAGCACGGCTGGAGCGACCGCGGCGTCTTCAACTTCGAGGGAGGCTGCTACGCCAAGGTGATCAACCTCTCCCCCGGGATGGAGCCGGAGATCCACCGGACGACCGGGATGTTCGGGACGATCCTCGAAAACGTGGGGATGGACATCGAGGAGCGGCGGATCGACCTGAACGACGCGACCCTCACGGAAAACACTCGCGCCTCCTACCCGCTTTCCTTCATCCCCCGGGTCGCCCCCCGCGGCGCCGTCGGCCACCCGAAGCACATCGTGATGCTGACGGCGGACGCCTTCGGGGTGCTTCCGCCGATCTCGGAGATGACGACCGACCAGGCGATGTACCACTTCCTCTCCGGCTACACGGCCAAGGTGGCGGGGACCGAGCGGGGGGTCGTGGAGCCGCAGGCCACGTTCAGCACCTGTTTCGGCGGACCGTTCATGGCCCTCGACCCTTCCGTTTACGCGAAGCTCCTCGGGGAGAAGGTCGCCGCGCACAACGTCAAGGTCTGGCTGGTCAACACGGGGTGGACCGGCGGTCCGTACGGAACGGGGCACCGGATGGAGATCGGCCATACCAAGGCGATGCTCCGGGCCGCGCTCTCCGGGAAGCTGGACGGCGTCGAGATGCGGGTGGATCCGGTGTTCGGAGTACGCGTGCCGAGGAGCTGCCCGGACGTGCCGCCCGAGGTCCTGGACCCGAGGTCGACGTGGAAGGATCGCGCGGCGTATGACCGGATGGCGCGGAAGCTGGCCGGCATGTTCCACGAGAACTTCGCCCAGTACGCCGATCAGGTGACGCCCGGGGTCCGGGCCGCGGGTTTCCGCAACCCGGGCTGACGAACCGGGTCCTCATTACCCAGAGATCTCCGCCGTCCGCGAGTCACTCCTGCGCCTTCAGCGCCCTCCTTTTCAATTCATCCGACGACTCGTCCCATGGGATCGCCCGCGTGTTGTTGCACCGGCATTGGAAGAGGATGAAGCATCTTCGCCCCTCCGCATTCTCCAGGGCTCCGATCGCCTCCACGGCGTCCATGTCGGTTTCGATCCGGCCGCAACACGGGCACGCCCGGAACCTGTTCGGGGAAGAGGGGGACACCTGCACGGTTCTCTCCTTCCGGCGGCCTGAATCGACCCCCCAGGGATTTACGATTTATCTATAGGACGCATAGTCCAGTATGTCAATCGAATCTAATACACATTGTCCAATTGCTCCGCCGCGAACAAACTACCTATCATTCAAAGGATGTTCAACCGTTACCGGGAAAACATACTGGAGGCCCTGAAAGCGAAGGGATGGACCCGCGCGGATCTCGCCCGAACGATCGAGATCGATTATTCCTACCTCGACAGGCTCCTGAAAGGGAAGGCCCGGTTCAACGAAGATCACATCGAGGCGATCGCCAAGGCGCTGGGAGTCGCTCCCTCCGGCGCCCCGGCCCCGATCCCGGTCCGCATCACCTATTCGAGGAAGTTCGAAGACCCGCTTCTCCCGCAAAAGCGGGAACTCGATTATCTTCCGATCCCGATCGTCGAACCGAGGGTCGCGGCCGGGAACCCGGAAGTCGTCTCGAGCGAACAGGTCCTCGACATCGTCTTCATCCACCGGCGGGCGTTCAAGCGCCGAAGCGCGCAAGGCCACATCTGCACCGTCGTGAAGGGCGACAGCATGGCGCCCGTCATCCGGGACGGGGCCACCGTCTGCATCGACAGCCGGGCCAGGCCGGAGAAAAAGGTCCCGAAGGACTCGATCTGGGCCGTCCGGAAAGAGGAAGGAGCCGTCATCAAACACATCCAGTTCAAAGACGGCCTGATCCTTCTGATCTCGGAAAATCCCGCATACGAGATCGAGACGACGAGCGATCCTACGGCCATCATCGGGCGCGTGGTGGGGGTGTGGCAGAACCTGGCGTGAGGCGTATGATTGATGCGCGCGGGTCCGCGATCCATGCGTTTCGATCGGGGGCCTGTTGATGTACATTGATGGAATCGGTCGACCATTTCTCGCAGGAGGGAAACGTCATGGGTCCGAAGACGACGGAGAATCTGAAGGCGGCCTTCGCGGGAGAGAGCCAGGCGCACATGAAGTACATGATCTTCGCCGACAAGGCGGAGAAGGAGGGGCTGCGCAACATCGCGCGCCTCTTCTCCGCGGTCTCCTTCGCGGAGCGGGTTCACGCGACCGCGCACCACAACGTCGTGTTCGGGGTCAAGCCCACCGCGGCAAACCTCGACTCGGCCGTCGCCGGGGAGACCTACGAAGTGGAGAAGATGTACCCCGAATTCCGTGCCGCCGCGGAAAAGGAAGCGGAGCAGGGCGCCCTGACGACCATCCGCTACGCCATCGAGGCGGAGAAGATCCACGCGAAGCTGTACGTCCGCGCGAAAGAGGCGGCGGCGTCCGGGAAGGATCTCCCGATCGGGGATATCCACATCTGCCCCGTATGCGGCCATACGACCGAGGGGGGAGCCCCGGACCGGTGTCCCGTGTGCGGTGCGACGAAGGAGATGTTCCGGAAGTTCTGACGACGCAGACGCGCCCCCGACGCGGGGCGCCAGGGAGGAGACCATGGCCGACAGCATCCGCAAGGTCGACTATTTCAAGGCGCAGGTGCAGGACAGGGCCGGCGAAGGGGCGAGGATCCTCGCGACGCTTCGCGGTGAAGGGATCAACCTCCTCTTCTTCACCGGCTTTCCCCGGGGGCGCAAGGCCCAGCTCGATTTCATCCCCGAGAACGGTCCGGACTTCCGGAAGGCGGCCAGGAAGGCCGGGCTCGCGGTGACGAAGAAAACGGCCTTCCTGATCCAGGGGGAGGACCGTCCGGGTGTGATCGCCGGGATCGTTTCGAAGCTGGCGGACGCGGGGGTCAACATCACGGCGCTCCACGCCGTCGCCGCAGGCGAAGGCCGGTACGGGGCGATCCTGTGGGTCAAGCCGGCGGAGGTCCGGAAAGCGGCGAAGGCCCTCGGGGCAACGTGAGGAAGGCCGACATCAAGCCTTTCTTATTTTAATAAAAGCCCCGCCGCCGGTTCGCAACCGGCGCGCGGGGCCTCGCCCTGTCGGGGGCAGAAAGCTTTTCGATCCCGGGGGACCCTACTTCCTCCGTCCCAGCAACCGCAGGAGCATCAGGAAGAGGTTGACGAAATCCAGGTATAAGGTCAGCGCCCCGAGGATCGAAAGGTTGGCGGTCGCTTCGCCGTACCCCGAGGTCTCCACCATCTGCTTCAGCTTCCAGGTGTCGTAGGCCGAAAGCCCGACGAAGACCAGAACCCCGATGTAGGTCGTGATCCAGTAAACCGCCTCGCTTTGGAGAAAGAGGTTCACCACCGACGCGATGACGACCCCGAAGAGCCCCATGACGACGAAGCTGCCGAACCCCGTCAGGTCCCGTTTCGTCGCCATCCCGTACGCGCTCATCGCCCCGAACGTCGCCGCCGACACCATGAACGTGGAAGCGATCGACCCCGCCGTGTAGACCAGGAAGATGGAGGCGAGGGTGACGCCGTTCAGCCCCGCGAACGCCAGGAACGTCCCCTTCGCCGCCGCCGCCGACATCGACATCACCCGCGAGCTCAGGTAAAAGACCAGCCCGAGCTCCCCGAGGATGAGCCCGAAGTAGACCACCTTCGACCCGAAGACGAACTTCAGGGCCGAGGGGGACGAAAGGAGCCCGAACGATGCGACGGCCGACACGAACAGTCCGAGCGCCATCCACCCGTACACCCTCGGGAAGAAGGAAGCCTTTTCCAGCGTGATCGCCGACGTCGAGGTCGGCCTCGAAACCATTTTTAAATCCATCACCTCCTCCTCCGTGCACAGTACGTTCTTTCCACGGTCATTCTCGCACAATTGCGGGAATGACGTTTGCGAGGAAACCGGGCATCCGGGGTTTCCGCGTCAGTTGTCCCTTGCCCAGTCCACCCGGACGAGATTGGCGTCCTCCGACCATTTGTACGACACGATCCCCTGGTACGCCTTCCGGATCTCCCGCCCGATGCGCTGGGCAAGCTTCTCGTCCGTCGTCAGAATCTCCACGCTCTCGCCTCCATCCCGGATTTTCATGATCCGCTCGAGAGGATTGGTCTCGCGGGCCCGGCGTTCCTCGTTGCGGACGATCGTGAGGATCTCGTCGCGGTGGGTCCGCAGGAACTTCCCGTGCAGGGTCACCACGCCGGAAGGAAATCCGTCCGCAATCTTCCGGCACGCCGGGCACCGGCGGAGAACCGCGCCGGCCCGTACGAGGGAGAGGTACTCCGCCTCGTCAATGTACCAGCGCTTCTTCCGGCTGACGGCATGGCAATCCGGGCAGACTCCGACTTCGAGGGGGCCTTTCCGGGGGATGTAGGGGTCTCTCGTGCGGTCGACGTTCTTGCGGCTGGCGGGTTCGAACCGGGTTGTCATCATGGTTTCACCCTCCATTTCCAATGTTCATTCCCTCAGGAGCCGACCGATCGTTCGCTGGGGGCACTCCGGGCCGCCTGCTCACCCCCTTTCCCCGCGGGCTCCGCCGCGGGTCGCCGAACCGGCTCCTGCAACCATTTTACGCCCGTTCCCTACGGAGACCAACCGGTGGCGCACCGAATACCCTGTGATCCATATATGATTGAATTTACACGCTATTTTAATTGATGCCCCAGCCGGGCTGCGCGGACACCGGGTCTTCCCCCATCAAGCGGCCTTCCGTTTTGCCTTTTCCCGGCAATAAGCGTACAGGGCTTCGTACATCGGCGTTTCCAGCGCGATCTTCCGGTGGTCGTCCCGACCGTAAAGGTAGGAGAACCCCTTCGCGATCGCCTGCAATCCGCGCCCCTCGGGAGCAGTGTCGATGTCCTCCTCCACGTCCGCCGCGTGGACGATCCTGGCAAGTTCGGCCAGCCCCGGGTCGTCCATGAGCCCATACTTGGCCATGATGCTTTCGAAGGAACAGCGCCCTTCCACGTGCCCCAGATCGACGCCGGGAATGTCATACGGCATGGCCCCTGCCCGTTCCGCAACCTCCATCACCTGATCGGCCGGCACAAAGAGGAATTCCGCCTCGTGATCGACGAACTTCCGGATGAGCCAGGGGCAGGCGATCCGATCCACCTTCGCATCTTCTCTCGTGATCCATTTCATGGCCGTTCTCCTTATGGCGCTACTTCCCGGCAACCTTCAGGTGAAGAGAGGTGTTGTAGATCTCGGTCTGGTCCACAGTGAAGGTCCTTTTATTATGATACATTTATTACAGTTGTTTGACTCAGTTAGTACAAGGAGAATTCATGACCGCGAGCGCGGAGACCCGCTGGCTGCTCCTGATCCACCAGATCCCCCCGAAGCCAAGCTACTTCCGGGTCAAGATCTGGCGACGATTGCAGCGCCTGGGGGCCGTCGCCATCAAGAACGCCGCCTACGTTCTCCCCAAGAGCGAGCAGGCCCTGGAGGATTTCCAGTGGCTGCTGCACGAGATCACCGACGGCGGAGGGGACGCCTCCCTCTGCGAAGCCCTCTTCGTGGAGGGAATCACCGACGACGAGGTAGAGGCTCTTTTTCGGGCGGCGCGGGACGTCGAGTACGAAAAGATCCTGGAAGAGGTTCGCCCCTTGGAAGAGGCGTTGAAGGAGGCATCTGAGGAGCCGGAGAGGAAAGGATCGGTGGAGGCCGACCTGGCGCGGATCAAGCGGCGGGTGGCCGAGGTCGAGGCGATCGACTTCTTCGGAGCGCCGGGGAGGGATACCGTCCTTCGGGAGATTGCCGCCATCGAAGCCCGGATACTGGGCAAGAGACATGTTGGTTCGACAAAGCAGGGTCGGCAACGTCATGAAGATCTCCGCGGCCGGACCTGGGTCACGCGGAAAGGGCTCTACATCGACCGGCTGGCGAGCGCCTGGCTGATCCGACGGTTCATCGACAAGAAAGCCCCGTTCAAATTCGTCCCCGGCAAGGCGTATCGGCCCAAGGCCGGTGAACTCCGGTTCGACATGTTCGAGGCGGAATTCACCCACGAGGGTAACCGTTGCACCTTCGAAACCTTCGTTCACCGGCTTGGACTCGACGACACGGCGCTTCATGCCGTCGCGGAGATCGTGCACGACATCGACCTCAAGGACGCCAGGTACGGAAGACCGGAGGCGGCGGGAATCGAATGCCTGATCGCCGGGATCGCGTCTTCGAACAAGGACGACGAGGCGCGGCTTGCGAGGAGCGCGGCCGTTTTCGATGATCTGTACGAGTTTTTCCATCGGACTTCCCCTCGAAAGGAGCATGCGAAATGAACAGGGCAAGGATCGCCGTCTTGTTTGCTGCGGCATTTCTCGGGGTCGGGGCCGCGTCGGGAGCCGGCCCGGTGAACACCGCCGCGAGGACCTGGGATTTTTCGGCGGATCGGCCGGGCAGCCCGCCGGTGGGGTTTGTTTTCGCCAGGACCGGGAATGGCCGTCCGGGGCGCTGGGTCGTCGTCTCCTCGGCAGAGACGGGAGCCATGGAAAAGGTGCTCGCCCAACTGGACGCGGACGGTACGGACTACCGGTTCCCCATCGCGGTGGCACAGGAGATTACGGCACGCGACCTCCGGCTGTCGGTCCTGTGCGCACCGGTCTCCGGAAGGGTGGACCGCGCATGCGGGATCGTTTTCCGGTACCGCGACGAAAACAACTACTACGTTGCGCGGGCGAACGCTTTGGAGGACAACATTCGCCTCTACCGCGTGAAGGAGGGACGCAGGGAGCAGTTCGGGACGTGGGACGGCAAGGTAAGCGCAGGAAAGTGGCAAGAGCTTCGAGCAGATGCTCACGGGGACCGGTTCGAAATCTACTGGGACAAAAAGAAGGTCATCGACGCGCGGGACGCTACGTTTCCCGATGCGGGCAAGGTCGGGGTCTGGACCAAGGCGGATTCGGTCACGTATTTCAAGACCCTCAAGGTGGAACCCCTTGGCCAAGGAAGATGATCGGCTCTGCGCCCTCTTAGCAGTTCTTATTCAGACACTCCTTAAGCGCGAAGGGATACGGCGGACACCCCTTGATCCGGATGTCGAAGGCCCGATTCTCCGGACAGCAATTCCCGAAAGCGATGCGCATGCCGCCCGAAGGTTCGCTGTCGTCCAATAGCGAGCCCATGTAGACATCCGCGAAATCCGCCGGGTCGCCATCAAGGAGAGTACACGACAGCAGGAAGGCGTTCATACAGGCGCAGCAGGCGTTCTTATCCCGGATTCGAAAGGCGCCGGGGACCGTGCTGCCCAGCGTCACCTTCTTGAAGGGATATCTGACGTTCTCGATTCTCTCGCCGACGACTTCTATCCTGCCGGGATCGACACCGTTGGCTTCGATGTAGCGTTTCAGGTGCCCCACTTCGTCGATGTCATATCCCATCACTGCGCATCCAACGGAATCGACTTCCGCGGCGTTCCCTCCCGCCATGACGAGGTCAAGCCGGACGATATCCCCCCCGCGCGGCCCCATTCTCTCCATGCATGAGATGGCGTCGACGACGTTCAGGTGGGCTCGTACGGTGTTGTTCAGATCCACGATCGCCTTGTCCAGTCCCACCTCGTGGAAATGCCTCTTCTCGTTCCCGACCAACAGCCCTTTCAGGTTTTTCAGGGCCAGCGTAATGCCCGTGGCGTAATGGACCTTCATGTTCGGCAGGTTGATGATCCGGTCCGCCTCGTAGACTTCCCTGGCGATCCGCAGTTTCTCCAGCACCAGCGGATTTTTCACCTCGACTTCGACCGCCTCGGACTCGTTCAGGTTGAACAGGCCGATGCCGTATTTCGCCGCCAGATCGAAATAGCCGGTCTTGTGGAAAAACATGTTCGTCATCCGCCCGTCCCCGAACGTCGACTCGGCGATGAAGATCTTCCTGACGCCGAAGTCGGACAGAAGCTGAATCAACGATTCGACGAGATCCCTGTCGGTATATCCTTCCACTCCGTTCAGGTTGGGCTTGAGCATGACCCTGTCGCTACATCTTATGTATCGCCCCAGTCCCCCGATCAGGTCGAGAGCGTGGCTCAGGCTTTCCTTCATCCCTCGATCTGTTTTGACCAGGCTTACTTTTCCCATGCACGGTCTCCGAGCAGTTCCATCGACCTGTTTACGTTCAACTTTAATGACATCCTGTCTCGAAATAGGTGAAAACACCGATCACATAATACCAATAATGATCGCCTCTCCTGCGAACATAACGGAACCCGCCTGCGGTTGCCCGGGGAGTTCCCCGCCCCGCCTCAAGCACCATCCAAGACATCCTCGCGGCGGGCGCATCGGTTGACAAAGGCATAATAGGGGTATATACACCTATTTCATGGTTACCGAACGACCCGACAGGTGTCAGGACGCTCCGGACGGACGCTTTCCAAACCTGGGGCGGGTTTGCGTGAACTACAACCTGCGCAAGGCGTCGCGTGCCGTCAACCAGGTGTTCGACACCATCCTGCGGCCCACGGGGTTGCGGGCAAGCCAGTTTGCCGTGTTGGTGGCATTGGCGCAAACCGACATCGTGACCATCACCCGTCTTGCCCGCTGGCTGGTGATGGACAGGACCACCCTTAGCCGCAACCTGCGTCCGCTGGCGGCCCGCGGCTTCCTGACCATCGCTTCGGGAGCCGACCGGCGGGAGCAGGAGATCCGCGTAACGCCGCTGGGGGAAGAAGCCCTGCGGAACGCGTATCCCTACTGGGAGAAGGCGCAGGCAAATATCAGCGACGGGTTGGGACCAACGCGTTGGAAACAGCTTCTGGAGGCGCTGACGACAACTGTTTCCCTTGCCCGGGGGACCGATTAGCCGGTTTTTTTTACAAAGTAACGTGCATATACACGGAAGCACTCACTTCTGAACATCGGGAGGACAGAATGGGGCATCATCTGCACGCAAAAAGCAACCTTGTTCCGCTGATCGATCGCCTGAACAGGTTCCCCATCGGTCTGGTGGACAACGAAAAACTGCGGGAGATCCTTTCGCTCCTGTTCGAGGAGAAGGAGGCGCATGTCGCCTCCTGTTTTCCCCTGGCGGAGACGACCTTGCCGGAGTTGAGCCGACGGACGCAGATGTCGCCCGAAGCGTTGCTCCCGGTCCTCGACGGCATGGCCGACAAGGGGCTCCTCGTGGACATGCCGTTTGAAGGAACCACCTATTACCTTCTCCTGCCGGGCCTCATCGGTTTTTTCGAATTCACCTTCATGAAACGACGCGCCGACCTGCCGATGGCGAAACTCGCCCGGCTCATGGAGGAGTACCTCGGCGAGCGGAGCCAGGCCACGGAAATGTTCGGAGGCAGGACCCCGTTGACCCGGTCCCTGGCGTACGAGGAACACGTTCCCGTGACGTCCGAGATCACCACCTACGAGCGTGCGCGGGAGATCATCAAGGAGGCCGGGTACGGCGCGGTTCAGCTTTGCTACTGCCGGCACAAGAAGGAGCATGCCGGGGAGAAGTGCAAAAAAGAGGCGCCCGTGGAGGGGTCGTGCATTTCCCTGGGGGCGGGGGCCCGCTTCCTGACGCGCCGGGGGTTCGCGGAGGAAAAGAGCGTCGACGAGCTGCTGGCCGTCCTCGATCAGGCCCGCGCGCTGCGGCTCACGCATATCACCGACAACATCCGCCAGAAGCCGTCGTTCATCTGCAACTGCTGCTCCTGCTGCTGCGAGATCATGCACGGGGTACAGGCGGGGTTCCACAACGGTGTCGGCAAGACGGGGTTTACCGCCGTCATCGACTCGAAGCTCTGCGAATATTGCGGCGAATGCTTCAAGGCCTGCAACGTGAAGGCGATCGGAGCGCCGAGGGGGGTGCGCTTCGCGACCAGGGAGGAGCGGTACGCGGCGGTGCGGGAGGAGGTCTGCCTGGGGTGCGGAGCCTGCGTGTCCGCGTGCAGGAAGGGGGCGCTGACCCTGGTCCCCGCCGACAACCGGGAGATCCCTCCGCTGAAGAAAAAAGACCTCCAACTGCAAATGTTGAAGGAAAAAGGGCGGCTTCCCGCCATGCCTCGTGAAACGCGGTAGCGGACCCGGAGAGGAGACCACGATGAACGAACCGTTCGAGGGGACGACGATCGGGGGGATCGTCTTGCGGAACCGGATCGTCCGTTCCGCCACGTGGGAAGGGGTGTGCGATGGGAACGGCGCCCCGACGGAAAAGTTGTTCTCTTGTTACGACGCGCTTGCCGAAGGAGGCGTCGGGCTCATCATCGGGGGGTATGCGTACGTTTCCCCCGAGGGGAAGCAGAGCATCGGCAAAATGGGGATGCACGACGATTCCCTGGTTCCCTCCTTGAGGGTTTTGACGGGCCGGGTGCACGACAAGGGAGGAAAGATCGTCGCCCAACTCGTCCATGCCGGCGGCCAGGCAAATCGGAACGTGTCGGGACATCCCCCCGTTGCGCCGTCGGCGGTTTCCCTTCCCTTCTACCGCGAGGTCCCGGCGGAGCTCGACCGTGCGGGGATCGGCCGGATCGTCGAGGAGTTCGCCCGGGCGGCGGCCCGGGCGAAGGAGGCGGGGTTCGACGGCGTCCAGCTCCACGGCGCCCATGGCTACCTGCTCGGGCAATTCCTCTCGCCTCTCACGAACGCGCGGCGGGACGAATACGGCGGAAGCCTCGAAAACCGCGCCCGCATCCTCGTAGAGACGGTCGGCGCCGTCAAGCGGAGCGCGGGGAAGGATTACCCGGTCTGGATCAAGCTCAACGGGGACGATTTCGTCTTGGGGGGCGCGACGGCGGAGGAGACGGTAAGTGTCGCCCGGTTTCTCGAAAGCGCGGGAATAGACGCCATCGAAGTTTCCGGAGGTACGCCGGCGTCGGGCGCCAGGACACCCGCCCGCACTTCCATCGATTCCATCGAGAAGGAGGGATACCACCGCGATCTTGCCCGCGGCATCAAGCGGCAAGTACGGATTTCCGTTGGAGTGGTCGGCGGTTTCCGTACCTTGTCCGTGATCGAGGACACCCTCCGCGCCGGCGACGCCGATTTCGTCTCCCTGTCGCGTCCCCTCATTCGCGAGCCGGGGCTGGTGAACCGATGGGCTTCGGGCGATCGAAGCCGGGCTGCCTGCATCTCCTGCAACGGTTGTTTCCTTCCGGCCCTCCGGGGAGACGGTATCCGTTGCATGCCCGTGAAGAATGCCATGGGGTGAACCGGGGAGGTATCCGTCCTCAAAGATCGCAGTTCCAGCGTATCCGTTTAACCGAGGACCTCGAGGACCTCCTTCAGTTCCTCCCACGTGGTTGTGCGGCCCAGGCTGAACCGGACCGCGCCCATCCCTTCTCCCGGTGGGACGCCCATCGCCGCCAGGACGGGTGAAAGGGTCACCGAACCGGCGTGGCAGGCCGAGCCGGTCGATGCGGCAACCCCGGGGAGCATCGCGAGGACCTCCGCGCCGGCCCGGCTTACGAAGTTGACGTTGAGGGTGTTGGGAAGCCGTTCCGTCGGATGGCCGTTGAGCGTCACCTTCTCGCCGAACATCCCTCGAAGCCCGTCCCAGAACCGGTCGCGCAACACCCTGACCTGCGGCATCCCGATCCATCTCCTGGCCGCATCGCACGCCGCGCCCAGGGCCACGGCCAGGAGGACATTCTCCGTTCCGGCCCGCCGCCCCGCCTCGTGCCCCGCCCCATGGACGAACGGCTCGATCTTCGTCCCTTCCCGTATGTAGAGCGCACCGATCCCCTTCGGAGCGTACACCTTGTGGCCGGCCACCGAGAGGAGGTCCACGCCCAGTTCCTCGACATCGGCCGAGATCTTCCCCACCGTTTGCGCCGCATCGGTGTGGAACGAAATACCGGCCTCCCGGGCAATGGCGGCGATCCCGGGGATCGGCTCGATCGTTCCCACCTCATTGTTCGCGTGCATCACGGTGATCAGAATTGTCCTCGGTGTGATCGCCTTCCGCACATCGTCCGGATCCACCATTCCGAACCGGTCAACCGGCAGGACGGTTACCTTCGCCCCGAGCTTTTCCAGGAACCGGCAGGGGTTGATCGTGGCCGGGTGCTCGACGGCGGTGGTGACGATGTGGTCTCCCCGGTCCCGGTTCGCGAAGAAGACGCCCTTGATGGCATGGTTGTTCGACTCGCTGCCGCCGCTGGTGAAGACCACCTCGGTCGGATCGCAGCCAAGGAGTCCCGCAACCTGACCCCGGGCTTTCTCCACCGCGTCCTTCGCGGGCATGCCGGCCCAATGACGGGAGGACGGATTGCCGTAGTGGTCGGTCAGGAATGGGCGCATGGCCTCGACGGCCTCCGGCGCAATCGGCGTGCTCGCGTTGAAATCGAGATAAATCTTCCGACTCATCCGTTACCTCCTTGCAATCGGGCGAGAGTTTCCGACATCCGTAAGGCGACGACCACACCGGAGAGGAAGGTCAGGGCGCCGATTGCCGCGATGGCCCATTCGATCCCCAGCAGGTCCGCGACGATCCCCGCAAGCAGCGCACCGAACGCGTACCCGGCGTCCCGCCAGAGACGGTAGACGCCTACCGCGGAGGCTCTCCAGGACGGGTGGGCGACATCTCCGATGGCCGCAAGAAGGGTCGGGTATACCATCGCCGTCCCGACGCCGAGGAGGACCGTGCCCGCCATCCACGGCGAAAAAGAGGCGGTGGCCGCGATCATTCCGATCCCCACCGCCTGGACCCACATCCCTCCGGCGATCAACCACTTCCGTCCGATGCGGTCCGAGAGCGCTCCCGTTCCGAGCTGGCAGATCCCCCACGCCGCCGGATAGGCGGCCGCCAGGACGGCGATCCTTTCCACCGGCAGCTGCGCGGCGGCGAAGAAAAGGGGGAAGAGCCCCCAGGCCATCCCGTCGTTCAGGTTGTTCACCATTCCCGCCTGGCTGCAGGAAAACAGGTCGGGGTTTTTGTAGCTGGTGCGGGCGAAAATTTCCTTGAACGGGACATCGGTCACGCTGCCATGCTTTTCCGCTTCGTGACGGGCGTGCCCGTGCGTCTCCCGGACGAAGAACAGGGACAGGATCAGGCCCAGCACGACGAATCCCACTCCGAGGTAGAAGGGGGCGGGCCGCAGGCCGTAGGCAGCTGCGATGTACCCGGTGGCCAGCGCCGCCAGGGAAACGGCCAGATACCCGGAGAACTCGTTCAGCCCCATCGCCAGTCCCCGCCGCTGCGGCCCCACCAGGTCGATCTTCATGATGACGGTGGTCGACCAGCAGAGCCCCTGGTTGATCCCCAGAAGGAAGTTGGCGACGGTGATCCATCCCCAGGACGGCGCCCACATCAGGATGAAGGGGATGGGCAGGCCGACGATCCAGCCGCCCACGAGGAGCCCCTTTCGACCGATCCGGTCGGAGAAACGCCCCGCGGCCAGGTTGGTGAACGCTTTCACGAAGCCGAATCCTACGATGAACGAGAGGATGACGCTCTTGGAGACGAGCCCGAACTCGCGCTCGGCGATCAGCGGCAGGATCGCCCGTTCCAACCCCACCATCCCGCCTACGAAGGCGTTGACCAGGACCAGGAGCGAGAACTGGGCAAGGTTCTGACGAAGCCCCAGGACCGGTGCATTCTCCGAGGCGGCCGTGATATTCGTCATGTCCTCCGCCCTCCGGGTCATCTCCCCTCGTCAGAACGTCACGACGCGGTCCGCCTCCCGGATCAGCGCGTGGAGATCCTTCATCGTAAACATCGGGCAGATTTCCGAGCCGGGGGAGTTGCGCAGCTTGAGGCACGTCCCGCAGGCCAGGATCTGCCCCCCCGCCTTGAGGAAACTCTCCGCCTGCCCCCGGACGTCGAATTTCGGGTCGTTGATCCCGTCCAGCTCCACCCCTTCGGCAAGGAGAAACACCTTCACCTCGTCCCCTTCCTTCCGGCTGAAGTTGGCCAACCGGAATGCGTTGAACACCAGCTCCGGGCTCGTCCGGGAGATCACCATGGCGAGTTTCACCGTTACTGTCCCCCCTCTCTTGGATTGATCTTTCTTCCCGTGTGTTCCAAAAGCGGTATCCGGGTGTCTTCAGCCACGGGCCGCCACCCTCTCCTTCCCGCCCTTGGCCTTTTCCCGGTCGATCTGCTCCTTGGTCTTCCAGATGACGGGGTGATCCACCGTGATCAGCGCCAGCACACCTTCGACAAGCTTCGGCCGACTCAGGTGGTAGCACCGGACCGCGCCGTCCTGGGCGAAGTCCACGAGCCTGGCGTTTCGAAGGACCGTGAGGTGCCGGGAGATATTGACCTGGGTTACGGGGAGGATGTCCTCCATGTCCGTCACGCACCGCGTCCCCTTGAGCAGCTCGCCCAGGATCTGAAGCCGTGTCGGATGGGCGAAGGCCTTGGGCAGATCGGCCCATTCGTTCGCTCGATCGGCGTCCATCTCTCCCTCCCATATAATATTAGAATATTCGTACATTACTACATTCGATCTCCGTCGTAAAGACCTCCGGCGGCGCAGACGAAAACTCTCCCGGAGGCGGGGCCGGAATCGCCGGGGACCGGACGAGCATCGAAGGAATATATCTTGATCCGGAACAGGGAGGAAAGGAATCGCACCAGCATCTCAACATCACAGAAAAGGAATGGCAGGCGATGAGGGCCGACTTCAAGAAGGTGCTGGACAAATTCAAGGTGCCCGAACAGGAGCAGAAGGACCTTTTCGCCATCGTGGAGAGCACGAAAGGGGACATCGTCACCTCAGCCGAACGGAAGCAGTAGCGGAAGGAGTCGTCCAAGAGCGGCTTCCACCACCTTTGGCAGGAACATCCCGCTTCGGTTCACGTACTCCCGGTACTCTTCTCCGAACTGCCCGAGCATCCGCCCCTCCTCGTCCCGGGCAAGAAGATGGTAGAGGGCCACCACCAGGAAACGGGGCCAGAGGATGGAGAGACCGAGACCCGTCAGCGCAAGCCCGAGGTACTGGGGATGCCGGATCCGGGAGTAGGATCCCCCGAGGGCCTCATCCATGGAGGTGAGGCAGGCTCCGTCTTCTCGATCCGCTCCCGCAGGATACGGAAGAACCGAACCCGTTGATCCGCCGTGAAGATGGCGCTCTCCTCGATCAGGTGACTGATCACGGCATCCTGCATGCCTCTCTGCAAATCCAGGATTCTCTCCTGGATTGCGCGAACGGAGCCGAGGTCCTGCTCCGGCTGCGCCAAGAGGTCCAACAACCGAAGCTGCTCCCGTTTGATCTCACTGCCAACCTCGTGCATCCGGGTGTGGAACTTCCGGCGGACGGGATCGAACTTCTTTTCTTGCGACTGCGTCAGGCGTAGCGCTTGATAGGGGAGACCGTTGCCCCGCGGTTGTTCCATTCCCACCCACCGGGGCGCCGCCGTATACAGGTAGATCCCGAGGAAAGCGACGTTCAATACGACGGAGAAGAGGATCGCCAGGCATCGCAGATTCTCTTTCATCGCGCGTCTCCCTCTGTCCGTGACGACACGGATGCCGCGGCCAGGTACGCGGCGGCAACCGAAACGGGAGGTGCAGAGCCGAACCACTCCAGCCCGTCGAGTTGCTGCGCCGCAACGACAATCGCGTACGTGCGGCCGGTCGGTGAGATCCGTTCGGCCATGAGCACCCCGACGAGGCTCGCCGCGAGGACCGTGCCGCAGGCGGCCAGGCGCATGGGAACACTCATCTTTCCCAGCGCATCGGTCATCGGACCGAGAAGCCACCCGAACAGCCGCTCCGGCGCCCTTTCCGTTCGCGCCGCCCGCGCCAGGACGCGGACACAGAAACCCTCCGGTACCGGCGGCGCCGCATCCTCCTGGAGAATCCGGTTGACGTCGTGAAGGGACGAGAGGGATATCCTGCAGGCGGGACAGTCCTCCAGGTGGCTCGCGACGGCTCGCCTCCTGAAACCAGGCAGTTCCCCGTCGGCAAAGGCACTCAAATGCTTCTGGACGCTCCGGCAGTTCATGTCTCGCTCCTGTTCATTGAACGGCCAAGAGTCGAAAAACCCTCGCCGTCCAAATTTAACCCCTCATAGGCGCCAAGCTTACCTGAAGGGCCGCCCGCGCGCGCGCCAGAAGACCTTCCACGGCCTTGACGGTAACCTCCAGCACACGGGAAATCTCGGAGTAGTCGAGGTCTTCGTAGTACCTCAGGATGACCGCCATCTTCTGTTTCGGGGGCAGAGCATCGAGTGCCCTTCGGACCAGGTCCGCGCGCTGCCCCGCAGCCAGGTCTTCTGCAGGGGTCGGCGAAGGATCGGCGACGTCCGGAACCATGTCGGTATACACCGGATGCTTCTTCTCCGCGCGGTCGATGCAAATCCTGGCGACCACCCGGTAGAGATAGGTCCGAAAACTCGCCGTAGGCCGGTATCGGGACGCCGCCTGGAAGATTCGGAGAAAGGCCTCCTGTGCCGCATCCTCCGCTTCCGCCGCATCACGGAGAAACCGGTAGGCAACGCTCCAGACCGCGTGCTCGTGGACGAGTACAAGTTCCCGGAAAGCTTCGCGGTCTCCCCCGGCGACCGCGAGCATCCTCTCCTCATCGGTCGGCTTCACGGCCCCGGGACTCAAAGGAGCACGGCCGAACGTAAGATAGCCGGGGCGGATGGGTTCGGGGGGCATGCGGACCGTATGCCACCTTCCGGGTTCGCATCCGTTTCCATACGGGCCTCTGCCAAGGTGATTTTCGGGAATATCGGAAGTATCTTCTCTCCGGGAGGCCGCGCGATCAAGCCCGCGGAAAAGCTGCCGATCCGGAAGTCACGCGGCGCTTCAGCCCACCGAGAGTTTTCCGTCGCTTACGCGCAATATCCTGTCGAAGTCTTCCACCATCCGATGATCATGGGTGACCACGAGAATGGCTGAATGATTTTCCACCGCCAGCGTCTTCAGAAGCGACATGACATTCTTGCCGTTCTCCGTATCAAGGGCGGCGGTCGGCTCGTCCGCGAGAATAACCCTGGGACGGTTCGCCAGCGCCCGCGCGATAGCCACGCGCTGCAACTCCCCCCCCGAAAGAACCATGGGATAGCTCTTCAATCGGTGTCCCAGGCCGAGCACGGCGAGAAGGCCGGTCGCCCGCTTTTTCGCCTCGGATGTCGACAGGAGGTTGATTTCCAGCGCGATCATCACGTTTTCCACGGCCGTCAGAAAGGGAACGAGGTTATGCGACTGGAAGATGAACCCCAGCTTTTCACGGCGAAACCGTTTGAGGTCCTGACCCGGCAGCCATCCTCCGTCGGCGACGGTCGTTCCGTCGATGACGATCCTGCCGCACGTCGGCTCGTTGATCAGTCCGATCGCGGTCAAGAGCGTGGTTTTTCCCGATCCCGACGGGCCAAGGATGGCGACGAGCTCGCCTGGGCTGACCTTGAACGACGCATCTTCAAGGGCCGTTACCGCCGTCTCGCCCTTGCCATAGATTTTCGTCAGTCGATCGACTTCGATGGCATACATGGATTCTATCCGCCCAAGGCCTCAGCCGGCTCGATTCTGAGCGCTTTCCGGATGCCGACAAGGCTCGCCGCGATGCAGATTGCGACGACAACGACAAAGAGCATTTGCAGATCAAACGGGTCCAGGACGATACGACGCGGAAATTTTTTGTAGGTCAGTGAAATAAGCAGATAGCCGATCATGTAGGCGATAACACCCATGAGAAGCGATTGCTCCAGGATCATGCCGACGATCATCCGGTTCTGCGAACCGATCAGTTTCAGCGTGGCGATGACCTTGATTTTGTCCAGAGTCGTCGTGTAGATGATGAGGGAGATGATGACGGCCGAGATCACGAGAAGGATGATCCGGAAGAGGCCCAACTGCATCCGCGCCTTCTCGATCATCCCCTTGGTTAGTATTTTGGCCTGGCCTTCGTCTGGAATGGCGCGGAAGTGATTCCAGCGGCCGATTCTCTTTTCGACATGGTTGGGGTCGGCGCCCGGCGTCAGCCTTGCCACAACCGTATTGATGGTGTGCGTGGACTCCGTGATCGAGGCGATGTTCCGTCGCAGGGATTTCGCCTGCGTCGGGGAGAGGCCTTTTATGTCCTCCACCCGGGCAGCCGTTCGTTCCCGGTCGTTCCGGATGGCGTCGTTGTCCTTCTTGAACTGGATTTCCTGTGCGTCCGCCAAACTCACGTACGCCGCCGGGTCACCGGTTAACGAGACCGTCTTACCGGTAATCCCCACGATCGTATATTCATGCAGGCCCAGGCGGATTCTTTCCCCAAGCTCCATCTTCATCCCACTTGCGACCACCATCTCATAGTGTTTCTGACGGATGTTCCGCCCCGCGAGGATCATCGGAGGGCCGCCGAAACCGTTAAGGTCGTAGCCGATGAGGAAGAATCGGAACGGCTTGCCCTCGCGGTCAATCTGGATCGTCTGGAAGGAAAGGGGAGACGCTTGGGCCACACCCGGAACCGCGGCAATGCGGTACCGTGCGTCTTCCGGGATGCGGGAGGTTTCCGCGAAAGGGCCGTTCGTGTCCTGCTGAACCACCCAGAAATCCGCTTTGGTCGCGTCGAGGATGGCCAGGGCATCGGCGAACAGACCGCGGTAGATCCCCCCCATGCTCATCACGACGCCGAGAAGCAGCCCCAATCCGATCGAGGTGAGGATGAAACGCCCGCGATGGTAGCGGATGTCCCGAACCGCAAGGTTCATGGGGCGACCCGGACCTTCATGCCGTCGGTAAATCCGGCCATCTCCGGCGGCGGGGCCATCACGATGCGGTCGTTTTCGTCAAGGCCTGAGACAATCTCGGTAAAATTGCGCCGGTCTTCAATCCCCGCCTTGACCGGCCGAAACTTCAGCCGCGCCTTATCCAACACCCACACGCCACGCTCCGTCCCCCTGGTGATCAGCGCCGCCGACGGGATGGAAGCAACCCCTTTTTTCACCTGAGAAATGATGTACACGTCGGACTGTTCTCCCGAACGAAGGGGTTGGGGTGACAATGCGAATGCCACGTCCACCTCCAGTTCCTCGGTCACCCGATCGCTCTCGTGGGCAACACGGGCGACCGTCCCGGGGAATTGCTCGCCGGGGGCTGATCGGAGGCTTATCAGCGCCTTTTTACCCACAATCACGCCCTTTAACTGCGACTCGTCCACGTTTGCTTTCACCCAGAACGTTTTCGGATCCGCCAGCGTGAATATGGCCTGGCCCGGGGTGACGATGGCCCCCGTTTCCAGGTCGCGCGATATGATCATGCCATTCTGGGGAGCATAAATTACTGTGTCGCCCAACCGTGAGCGGGTAAATCCCTGGTTTGCGCGTGCCGCGTCCTCCTCCCTGCCGGCCGCTTCAAGTGCGGCCTTGCAGCGATTCACCTCTTCCTTTGCCACCCGACATGCGGTGTCATACAGCTCCGCTTCCAGTCGAGAGACGAGGTTTTTTTCGGCCAGATTCCTGTACCGCAGCATGTTGCGTTCGGCGAGCTCCAGATTCGCCCGCGCCTTCTCAAGGTTGGCGGATTCAAGATCCTTGCTCGCGCGAACCTTCGCCACGCCGAATTCGGCCTGGCTCACCTGGTGGATGAAGTCTTCGTTTTCCAGCTTCGCCAGCATCTGTCCACGTCTTACCCGATCGCCCTGATCGGCATGCAGTTGGACGATACGACCGGTGATCTTGCTGGAAACGCCCACCACGACTTTGGCTTCCACCGTTCCGTTGCCGTACACCTGTGCCGTGAGGTCCCGTTTTTCGAGCCGGACGGCTTTGACCTTCGGCGGAGCCATCAGGGTCGTCTTGATCAGTACAACGACCGCCGTAAACGCGAGTAGCCAGATGAGATATGCTTTTTTCCGCAGGATCCAACCCGCTGTTTTCATCTTCTCCCCTTGTACGTCATTCTTTCCCGACTGCCCGTTCAAACCTGGCCATGGCGTCTTGATAATCATAGACAGCCTGCCAGACCGTACGGGCGGGCGGAAAATCCTTGTCCACATAACCAGCGCTCACTGCACCGGAGGTCCGCCCGAAATCGTAGGTCGTCGGGCGGAGATACGCGGCGGCGGAATGCAGTTCAGTTTCTTTTATGCCCCCCAAGGATGGAAGGAAGGAGCGGCTGTTATTCCAGTCCGCGGCAACGGTTATCTGTGGATAATAGTTCGCCCGCGCCTGCCCCACCCGGGCTTCTGCTCCGGCTACGACCTCCCTGGCTTCCACGACCTGGGGATGTTTCCTGGCTGCGATAGCCATCGCTTCGCCAACGGTGAGGGGATCCGCGGAGTAAGCGCTTGGAACAAGGAAGATAAACATCCAAATGGAAAGCAGAAGAATTCTCATGGACCTTCCGGTTCTCGTAGTTTCAGAAAATCTTGCCGCTTCGATCTCTCCACCGAACATCATCCGGTCCAGCCCGAAGGAACCGTCGCTCCAAAGGGCTGACTATAAAACGGGTGTGGAAGGCAAAACCCCCGCTCTCGTCGCGGGGAAAATAACTCCGAGGCGCATGAAATTCATCTGCTCGATTACGCGATGCCCCATTTCGGCCAGGGCGAAGTGGAATCGGATGTCCCTTGAAGGCTCCAGAAAACGGTCCGGGGGGGTCGATTTTCGTTGGTAACATTTCCGGGGCGGACTTATCTATATAGGCAGAGAAAGGAGGAACGATGCGGCGGGAAGAGGAAATCGACCTCGTAAGGAAAGCGAAGGAGGGCGACACCGTCGCCTTCGCTGTGATGATCCGCCGGTACCAGAATCTCGTTTACGCCACGGCGTTCCAGATTCTGAAAGATACGGCGCTTGCGGAGGACGTCGCCCAGGAGGCGTTCATAACCGCGTTCCGGTCCCTGCAGGACCTGAGGACGGAAAGCTCCTTCCCTCCCTGGCTGCGCAAGATCACAAGGAACCTCGCCCTGACGGCGCACAAGGAACAGCGCCGTTTCGGGGCGCTCGAAGAGGCGGGAACCCTGCTATCTCCTCCGGCGGATGCCGGACCGGAGGCCGAGAGGGAACGGCGCGAAGCCGGCGCGTTCGGGGAGGAGGTGAGACGGATCGTTTCCTCGCTGTCGGACACGCTCCGGTTTCCCATGGTGCTCTGCCATATCGACGATCTCTCCACAAGGGACGCCGCCAGGTTCCTCGGCATCACCGAGGGAGCGTTGAGGAAACGGCTTCACGACGGCAAGAGGAAGCTCCAGGAGCGGATCGTCAGAATGGCGGAGAAGAGCT
>Ga0334722_10000312_pt1 | contig 74319 bp, 64 predicted proteins | sample C3_bottom_MG_FD_207210 | JGI IMG/M metagenome (GOLD analysis project Ga0334722, IMG submission 207210) | Sediment microbial communities from Yellowstone Lake, YNP, Wyoming, USA - C3_bottom | ecosystem: Environmental > Aquatic > Freshwater > Lake > Sediment | place: USA: Wyoming | collected...
CACCGCGATGGCGATATTCTCCGGCGACATCCCCGGCTGCCTGCTGCGCATTCCCGGCACGCCCGCGTCCGCCGCCTACACCGACGAAGCCTACGCGCTGACGAAAAAAGGGCAGGCGGAACTGGCGCTGGGCGCCGGACTCGTGTTCTCGGCGGTCGGCGGCTTGTTCGGCACCGTGGTGCTGATCGTGTTCGCGCCGGCGCTCGCGAATTTCGCGCTGAATTTCAGTTCTTTCGAATATTTCTGGCTGGTGCTGCTGGGCCTGACCTGCGCCGTGTTCATCACCTCCGACCGACCGCTGAAGGGCCTGATCATGCTGTTGCTGGGTCTGCTCGTCGCCTGCGTCGGTCTGGGCAATCCGGCCGGTTTCCCGCGCTTTACCTTCGGCAATACCGAGTTGCTGGGCGGCATCGGCATGATCCCGATGATGATCGGCATGTTTGCGATCTCGGAGATCATCCGCTTCGCGGTCGATACCAGCCCGCCGGCGGAATTGGTGGTGGAGAAGGTCGGCAACATCTTCGCCGGGCAGTGGGGACTGGCGAAAAAATATCCAGCACAGATCCTGCGCGGCAGCGCGCTCGGCACCCTGGTAGGCGCACTGCCCGGCGCCGGCGCCGACATCGCGGCCTGGATGTCCTACGCGATGAGCAAGAAGTTTTCGAAGGAACCGGAGAAGTTCGGCACCGGCCACATCGAAGGCATCGTCGAGTCCGGCGCGGCCAACAACAGCGCGCTCGCCGGAGCGTGGATCCCGGCGCTGGTATTCGGCATACCCGGCGACTCGATTACCGCGATCGTGATCGGCGTGCTGTACATGAAGAACATGAACCCGGGTCCGACGCTGTTCACCACCAATCCGCAGAATATCTACGCCGTGTTCCTGCTGTTCATCATCGCCAATATCATCATGGTTCCGCTCGGCGTGCTGTGCATCAAGGCGGCCAAGCGCATCCTGAAAGTGCCGCGCAACATCCTGATGCCGGTGATCCTGCTGTTTTGCGCGGTCGGCACTTTCGCCATCAACAACACGGTGTTCGATATCGGCGTGATGCTCGCTGCCGGCGTGATCGCCTATGTCCTCGAGGAAAACGACTTTCCGATTGCGCCCGCCATCCTCGGCGTCGTGCTCGGCGGCATGCTCGAGGAAAACTTCATCAGTTCGATGATCAAGTCCGATGGCAATCTACTCGGTTTCGTCAACCGTCCGATCGCGGCGGCGCTCGCCGCGTTGACCCTTCTGGTCTGGCTGAGCCCGGTGTTCGTGGCGACGTTCCGGAAGAAAGCACTGTCCCAACGCACTTACACCTGAGGCAGGAACGGCCCTGGCGACGCGAAGCCTAGAGCCAGGCGAAGGTAGATCAGGGAGGCTTGAAACGTCGGCCCCGGCCGACTTGTTCTACGAACGTCGCGCTGGCTCCGCTGCCAATGGACGCCGCATCGGGGCGGCTCCCGGGCTAGGAAGTCGCCGCGGCGCTCGAGGCAGTCTGTTCGCCGAGGCTGTAGCCCGCGGCGAGCGCATCCAGGTTGAGATCGAGAAAGCTCTTCGGCGTTTCCGCGCGCACCGCCTGCTCGAGCAAGCTGCGCTCGCAGAGAGCGCCCAGCGCTGCCAGCGCGCCGAGCGCGACGATGTTGGCCACGCGCTCGCTGCCGAGCTCGATCGCGCGGCGGCTGAGAGGCAGGCGATAGATGCGATAACCGCCCTCGGGCAGCTCCGGGCACAGCCGCGTGTCCGCGATCACCAGCGCGCCCGGCTTGAGCAAGCCCCAGGAAGGCTTTACCGCCATCTGGTCCAGCAGCACCAGGCAGTCGAGGGCGGTGGCGAGCGGGAAATCAACTTCGCCCTCGGAAATCACCAGATCGGAGTTGCAGTAGCCGCCGCGCGACGTCGGCTCGTAGGTCTGCGACTGGGCGACGCGCCTGCCCGCCGCGGCGAGCGCATCGGCGAGCATCTTGGCGCACAGGATCAGGCCCTGGCCGCCGGTACCGCCGATGCGAATTTCGACTCGGGTATCGTGCATCACGCTTTTTCCCTATTTCGTGTCGCAGCGCCAACTTTCGCCGCCTTGCCGGCGCGCTGCGCCGCGGCGGCCTTGCGATAGGCCGCGCCGTACTCGGCCCGCTCCGTCTTGGTGAGCACGCCGGTAGGCAGCGTGTTCGCGCGGAACGGCGTGTCCACCGTGTCGCGGTAGGCGCTGGGCCGCAGGTCGCTCTTTTGGCGCATGATCATTTCGGGCGAGGAGCCCAGTTCGTTCTTGCGGCCGAAGATCTCGGTGCAATCGGACAGCACTTCGACGAAAGCAAATCCGGGATGCGCCAGGCCCGCGCGGATCAGTTCCTTCAGCCTGGGCACGTGCCGCGTGCCTTCGCGGCCGACGAAGCTCGCGCCCGCCGCCGCGGCGAGCGCGCAGGCATCGAAGTGCGGCTCGGCGTTCCCCAGCGGGGTGGTGCTGGTCAGGCGCGTTTCGGAGGTGGTCGGCGACACCTGGCCGCCGGTCATGCCGTAGACCTCGTTGTTGAGCATCAGGCAGGTGAGCTTGAGATTGCGCCGGCAGGCGTGGATCAGGTGGTTGCCGCCGATCGCGAGGCAGTCGCCGTCGCCGGTGATGACCACGACGTGCAGGTCGGGTCGTGCCAGCGCGAGGCCGGTGGCGTAGGCGAGGGGCCGGCCGTGGGTGACGTGAAAGGTGTTGGCGTCGATGTAGGCCGAGAGCCGGCCGGCGCAGCCGATGCCGGACACCACGGCGAGTTTGTCTTTGTCTATGCCGAGTTCGTGTATCGCCCACAGCAGCGCCCGCAGGGCGATGCCATGGCCGCATCCCGGGCACAGGAAGTGCGGCATCATTTCCTTGCGCAGGTAATCGCGCACGTCGAATTCGGCTGCCGAGTCGACCATCATCGTCATTTTGACCGCCCCTCTTTGGCGAGTGATGCTGCGCGCTGCGCGATTTCCTCCGGCGTAATCGGCTCGCCGTTGTAGCGGTGGATGGCATCCACCCGCTTGCCGCCGAGGATGCGCTCGACTTCCAGGCTCAGTTGACCGGCGTTCATTTCCGGCACCAGCACGGCGCGCGCCTTCTTTGTCGTCTCGCGCAGGGCCTGCTCCGGAAACGGCCACAGGGTGATAGGCCGGAACAGACCGAGGCGCACGCCGTTGGCGCGCGCGATGTCGATCGCGCGCGTCGCGGCGCGCGCGCTGATGCCGATTGCAACCGCGATCACTTCGGCATCCTCGCAGGCGAGTGTCTCCCAGGAATCGATCGCCGCGCGATGACGGTCGAACTTGGTGAGCAGACGCCCGAGGTTGCGCGCGACGGCCTCCGGATTCTGCGTCGGGAAGCCGTTCTCGGCGTGATTCAGGCCCGTGGTGTGCACGCGATAACCGGCACCGGGGCGCGACATGGCCGGAATCCCGTCCTCGCCTGTGGCGTAAGGCTGATAGCTTGCGCTGGGTCCGCTGGCCCATTTGCGCTCGGCGTGTCCGGCGCCATGGTGATCGGCGAGTTCGACCGTCTCGGTGAGTTGCGCGATCACCTGGTCGTAGAGCAGCACCACCGGCGTGCGGCAGGTCTCCGCCAGATCGAAAGCGCGCAGGGTCTCGGTATAGATTTCGCGCACCGAGGCGGGCGCGAGCACGATGATCGGGTAGTCGCCGTGGCTGCCCCAGCGCGACTGCATGATGTCGCCCTGCGCCGGGCGCGTCGGCATGCCGGTCGAAGGCCCGCCGCGCATGACGTTGACGATCACGCACGGAATCTCGGCCCCGGCGGCATAGCCGATATTCTCCTGTTTTAGCGAAAACCCCGGGCCGCTGGTGGCGGTCAGGGCTTTGACGCCGCCCATGGACGCGCCGATCACCGCAGCGATCGAGGCGATTTCGTCTTCCATCTGCACGAACACGCCGTCCACTTCGGGCAGCAGCCGCGACAGGCGCTCGGCGACCTCCGACGAGGGCGTGATCGGATAGCCGGCAAAAAAACGGCAGCCCGCAGCGACCGCACCGAGCGCGCAGGCGTGGTTGCCCGAGAGCAGGCGCAGCCTGGTTTGCGCTCTTGGCATTTTGTCGACGGCGTTCATGTTCTGCTCCCTGCGGCGGCGACATCCTGCACCTGCGCCGCGTCCAGGTGCACGCGGATCGCGAAGTCCGGACACAGCAGCTCGCACAGCCGGCAGCCGGTGCATTTTTCCGGTTGCGCCAGCTCGGCGATGCGCTCGGCGTTCAGGCGCAGGCAGCGTTCGGGGCAGAGCTTGACGCAGATATCGCAGCTCTTGCACCACGCGGCCGTGATTTCGACGCGTACGCTATAGGGAAGGTGTGCGGTTGCCGGCGCGTTGGCCGCCGGCAACTGTGCGTCCGGCGGCGCGATGCGCGCCTGCTCGATCCAGGTGCGCCCGAGGCGGAAGGCTTCGAGATTGACCGCGATGGTCTTCTTCGGCACGAATTCGGCGAGCGACTTTTCCCAGTCTTCGGCGGCGAAGTCCAGCGCCGTGGACAGCGCGCCGATCAGCACCACGTTGGCGGCGCGCTCGTTGCCGAGCTTCTCGGCCATGTCGGTGGCGTCGATCGCATAGCCTTCGGCCACATGCGCCTTGACTTCGGCCGGCGTCTCGCGCGAGTAGCGCAGCGGCGCGCCGGGACGCCGGTTGAGGCAGGCGAACGGCGGCACGATGCGCTTGGTGTCGCAGATGAATATCCCGCTATCGGGCTTGAGGTAGGAAAGCCAGCGCAGGCCTTCGGCCCACTCCAGCGCGACCAGTATGTCGGCCTCGCCTTTGGGGATGGTCGGCGACCACACCTGGGGGCCGAAGCGCACGTGGCTGAACACGGTGCCGCCGCGCTTGGCCATGCCGTGCACTTCGCTTTGCTTGACTTCGTAGCCCTTGGACTGGGCCAGCGAGGCCAAGGCCTTGGACACCATGATGACGCCCTGGCCGCCGACGCCCACGATCAGCACGTTCATCGGTTCGCGCGCCTTGGCTGCCCCCGCGGTAGGCCGCAGCTGCTCGCCTTCGACGCTGCTGCTCGATGCAGTGGGTCGGCTCATTGGGTCACCGGCGCTGTCGTTATCGTCGAAGCTGGTTTGATGCAATCCACCGTGCACACCTGCGCGCACAGCGTGCAGCCGATGCAAAGCGACTGGTCGATCTTCACCTTGTGCCGGCCCTCGAAGGTGTCCGTGCCCCAGGTGAGGGCGGGGCAGCCCAGGTTCATGCACGACTGGCAGGCGTTGCACTGCTGGTTCACGATCGTCAGCGCGGGGCCTTTGATCTTGACCGGGTCGAGCACGCAGGGCCGGTTGGAGATGATCACCGACACCCCGCGGTAGGCGATGGCCTCGCGCAAAGTCTGGTACATCTGCGCCAGGTCGTAGGAGTCCACGGTGCGGATCCATTTCACGCCGATCGCGCGCACCAGCGCTTCGTAGTCCACTTTCGGCGCGTCCTCTCCGCGCAGCGTCTTTCCCGTGCCGGGATGTTCCTGGCCGCCGGTCATCGCCGTGATGTGGTTATCCAGCAGCAGCACCGTGATGTTCGCCTGGTTGTACACGGCGTTGATCAGCGACGGTATGCCGGCGTGCAGAAAAGTCGAATCGCCGATGGTGGCCATCACCGGCTTGGTGTCGCCGGCCATGGCCATGCCGACGGCGTTGCCGATGGAGGAGCCCATGGACACCGTGGTATCCAGGCCGCGCAGCGGATCGAGGCAGGCGAGCGTGTAGCAGCCGATATCCCCGGCGACGCGCGCGCCCGACGCCCTCACCGCCATGAAACTCGAGGTGTGCGGGCAGCCGGCGCACAGCACCGGCGGGCGCACCAGCGGCTCGATCGCCCAGCTGCCGCGCTGCGCGCGCGGCGCCAGCACGCCGGCCTGTTCGAATCCGGCGCGCAGGATCTCGGGCGAAAACTCGCCCTCGCGCGGGAACAGCGCTTTGCCTTCCACTTTGATGCCGAGCGCGCGCAGCTCTTTTTCGATCACCGGCTCCAGTTCTTCCACCACGAACACCCGCTCGACCGACGCGCAATAGCGCCGCAGCAGGTCTTCGGGCAGCGGCCAGGAGGCGCCCAATTTGAGCACGCTCGCGGTGGGCAGCACTTCGCGCACATAGGGATAGCAGGTTCCGGCGGTGATCACGCCGAAGCTCGCGTCGCCGGTTTCCCAGCGGTTGATAGTCGCGGTCTCGAGGTAGGCCTTGAGCTTCGCCTCGCGCTCGAGCACCGCCGTGTGACGGCGCCGCGCGTGTGCCGGAATCATCACGTTCTTCGCCGGGCTTTCATTGAATCCGCGCGAAGGATGTTCGGTGCGCGCGCCGATGGCGACCGGGCTGCGCGTGTGCGACAGGCGCGTGGTACAGCGCACGATGACCATGGTGTCGAACTGTTCGGACAGGTCGAAGGCCAGCCGCGTCAGATCGAGCGCTTCCTGCGCGTCGCTCGGTTCGAGCACCGGCACCGTTGCGAACTGCCCGTAAATGCGCGTGTCCTGCTCGTTTTGCGAACTGTGGATGCCCGGGTCGTCGCACACGGCCAGGACCAGACCGCCGTTGACGCCGATGTAAGCCTGCGACATGAAGGCATCCGCGGCGACGTTGAGGCCGACGTGCTTCATCGAAGCGAGCGCCCGGCTGCCGGCGAAGGACGCACCGATGGCCACGTCGAGCGCGACCTTTTCGTTGGTCGACCACTGGGCGTGCAGGTCCTCGGCCGGGTATTTGGCGAGGGATTCCATGATTTCCGTGCTGGGCGTGCCCGGATAGGCGGCGGCAACCCGCACGCCGGCCTCCCAGGCGCCGCGCGCAATCGCCTCGTTTCCCGTCAACGGCCTGAGGTCTTTCGTCTGGTGTTGCGACGGCTCCACTGCTTCCGGCACTGCGTGCATGTGCGGGTCCTCCCCTGGCAGAAAATCGAACGTTTTTTCTAATGATCCCGGATGATCCTCAAACCCGCCGGTGCCTGTGTTGATCTAGATTAAACATCCGGTGCGGCGCTGCGGGAACCGCGCCTGGCATCGTATGCCGGCGCCGCAACTAGGTCTTGGCCAGCGTATTCCCGGCTGCGGCCCGCTGGCGCTCGATCAGTTTGAGCATGGTGTCCACGGTGATCGAGCGGAAGGTGGCCTTCGCGATTTCATCGACTTCGGCCATCACCGCGCCCAGGGCGCGGCCGACCTCGCTCGAAGCGTCGAACTCGTTGCTCTCGCCGGTATGGGTGCTGATGTCCTCGAACAGTTCGATCACGTCCATCATGGTCAGGCGTTTGGCGTTGCCGCTGAAGCGATAGCCGCCGCCCACGCCCCGCGCCGACTCCACCAGCCCCGCGCGGCCCAGTTCCCGCAGGACCTTGGCCAGGTGGTGGGTGGACGCGCCGTATTTTTCGGCGATTTCCGCCGCAGAGAGCTGCCGCCCCGGATTGGACGCGAATTCGAGCACGCTGTAGAGCGCCAGACTGGTGCTTTTTTGCAGCTTCATGGAAGCATTGCCAACATCAGCCCAGGTCCTTTTCCAGCGGGATGAACGGCGCAGCCATCATGCCCTGGCTGCGGAAAAACGACAGCACCAGGCTGTTGTCGCGGGCGAGCAGGGTGCGTACCTTGTCCACGCCCGCGTGGCGAAACCCGTCGCAGATCGCCTCCAGCATGCGTGCGCCAACCCCGCCGAGGCGGGCGCTGGCGCGCACGCTCAGGCCGAACACCCAGCCGCAAGGCGCCGAACCGAACTCCCAATCGCGCACCTCGCCGATGATAAAACCTTGGACCAGACCGCCGGATTCGGCCACCAGAAACAGGCGCTGCCGGGTGCGTCCGCCGCCGTAGCGGTGGAACAATTCGTACCAGTAGTCGGTTTTTTCCAGGCCGGTCACTTCGGCGTCGATGGCGATCACATCGCCCAGGTCGGCCGCTTCTACCGGCCGCACCCGCAGTTCCGGAGGGCCCGCGTCTGCTGACTTGGGGCCGCTCATAGCCATACCCCAGCCTTGGCGGCGGCCGCGATTTCGTAGGAAAAGATGATCTGTGTCAAAAAACGCATTTAAGTACCAGAATACCATATAATCTAAATTCAAGGCAGCCTGAAGTCGATTGTCGGGGCTGCCGAAACTGGCGCAACCGGTCGAAGGTAGAGCACCGAAAAAAAACCTGGGCAGGGTAGCGGTGGCGCGTCCAACCACTCATGAGGAGGTAAGATGAAATCCACGCAAGCGAAGAACAGCTTTAAGCGCGGCCTGGCCGCGGTCGCCGCAACGTTCGTCTTGATCGCAGCCCCCGCGGTTGCGCAGGAACCGATCAAAATCGGCGCCTTCCTGTCGGTCACCGGCGGGGCGGCCTTCCTCGGCGATCCCGAGCAGAAGACGCTGGAACTCTATGTAGAGAAGATCAACGCCGGCGGCGGGGTGCTGGGCAGAAAGCTGCAACTGGTCGCTTACGACTCGGCGGGCGACGCGGAAAAAGCGCGCACTTTCGCCAAGCGTCTGATCGAGCAGGATAAGGTCGACGTGATCGTGGGCGGTTCGACCACCGGCGAAACCATGGCGGTGATACCGCTGGTGGAAGCCGCGCAAATCCCGTTCATCTCTCTCGCCGGCGCGGTGGTTATTACGGAACCGGTGAAGAAATGGGTGTTCAAGACGCCGCAAACCGACCGCATGGCTTGCGAGAAGATCTTCGTCGATATGCAGTCGCGCAAATTGTCCAAGGTTGCGCTGATTTCGGGCAATGGCGGATTCGACAAGTCGATGCGCGCCGAGTGCCTGAAGGTGGCCGTGACGCATCACGTCGACGTGCTCGCGGATGAGACCTATGGTGCCGGTGATACCGACATGACGGCGCAGCTCACCAAGATCAAGAATACGGCCGGGGTGCAGGCCGTGCTCAACGCGGGCTTCGGCGCGGGGCCGGCGATTGTCACCAAGAACTACCGCCAGATTGGCATTACGCTGCCGCTGTATCAGTCGCACGGCGTGGCTTCGAAGGCGTACATCAACCTCTCCGGCGGGGCCGCGGAGGGAGTGCGTCTGCCTGCAGGCGCTCTGCTCGTCGCTGATTCCTTGCCTGCGAACGACCCGCAGCGCGCGGTGTTGGTAAGCTATAAGAAGGACTACGAATCGAAGTACAAGTCCGACGTCTCGACGTTTGGCGGCCACGCCTGGGACGGCCTGATGCTCGCGGTCGACGCGATCAAAAAGGCCGGTGGTACCGACAAGGCCAAGGTGCGCGATGCGATCGAGGCGACGCATGGTTTTGTCGGTATCGACGGAATATTCAACATGTCGGCGACCGATCACATGGGCCTGAACCTGAGCGCGTTCCGGATGCTCGAAATCAAGGGCGGCGACTGGACCCTGGTCAAGTAAGCGCTGCCCGGGGGTGATGGGGGAGGCGGCGGCATGAACCGGGAGCAGGGGTCCCGCGTAGCGGGGATGCGACCGGCCGCGATTGCCGCCGGCCGTCGACAGCGCTTATGCGCGATTCATGACGAGCGAACGGAGGCGGCGGCATGAGCGCGCAGTTCATGCAGTTCCTGCTCACCGGACTCACGGTGGGCGCGATCTACGCGCTGGTCGCGCTCGGCTTCTCCATCATTTTCAACGCCAGCCATGTGATCAACTTCGCCCAGGGCGAATTCGTGATGATAGGCGGCATGGCGACGATGTCGCTGGTTGCAGCGGGATTGCCCTACGGTGTCGCCATCCCGCTCGCCGTAGTGGCCGCGGCGCTGGTCGGCCTCGCGCTGGAGAAGTTCGCCGTCGAGCCGGCGCGCGGCGCCTCGGTGGTGACGCTGATCATTATCACCATCGGCGCGTCGATATTCCTGCGCGGGCTGGCGACGCTGGTGTGGGACAAGAACCTGCATGCGCTCAAGCCCTTCACCGGCGACACGCCGATCGCGGTCGCCGGCGCCACCATCCTGCCGCAAAGCGTCTGGGTGCTGGGGGTCACGCTCGCCATCGTGCTTGGGCTGTCCTGGTTTTTCGGCCGCACGCTGCTGGGCAAGGCGATGCTCGCCACTTCCCACAATCGCCTCGCGGCACAACTCGTCGGCATCAACGTGCGCATGGTGTTGTTCTTGTCCTTCGGCCTATCGGCGGCGCTGGGCGCGGTGGCGGGCATTCTGATCGCGCCGATTACGACCACCTCCTACGATGTCGGCGTGATGCTCGGTCTGAAAGGTTTCGCCGCCGCGATTCTGGGCGGTCTGGGGAGCGGCGTCGGGGCGGTGATAGGCGGGCTTGCCCTGGGCATCGCCGAGACCATGAGCGCCGGCTACCTGTCTTCGGCCTACAAGGATGCGATCGCTTTCGTCATCATCCTCGTCGTGCTGTTTTTCATGCCGAGCGGGCTGTTCGGCAAGCGCGGCGGCGAACGGGTTTAATTCTATGCTGGCACGCCTCGCCTCGCCGCGCACCGGAGGATTGCTGGCGCTTGCCGCCGTGATCGCGTTGTTACCGCTCGCGCTTGCCAACAAGTACTTCTACGATATCGCGATCCTGGTGGGCTTGAACGCCATCGTCTGCATCGGACTGAATCTGCTCATCGGTTATGCCGGACAGATCAGTCTCGGTCACGCGGGCTTCTTCGGCCTGGGTGCCTATGGTTCGGCCATACTTGCCTCGCGCTACGGCTGGCCCCCGCTCGCGGCACTGCTCAGCACCACCTTTGCCGTGGCCGTGCTCGCCTACCTCGTCGGCCGCCCCATCCTGCGCTTGAAGGGACATTACCTCGCCATGGCGACGCTCGGCCTGGGAATCATCATATTCATGGTCATCACCACCGAGGACAAGTACACCGGCGGTCCGGACGGGATGTCGGTGGTGCCGTTCAGCATTGCCGGCTTTGTGCTGCAGGGCGAACGCGTTTGGTACTGGGTCGTCGGCGTCCTGCTCCTGGTCGCCGTCTGGCTCGCGCTAAACCTGATCGAGTCCCCGGCGGGGCGCGCGCTGCGCGCGCTGCACAGTTCCGAGGTCGGCGCCGAGGTGGTCGGGATCAACGCGGCCAAGCACAAGCTGATGGTGTTCGTGATCTCGGCCGTATTCGCATCCGTCGCCGGCAGCCTGGGGGCGCATTACTCCGGCTTTGTCACGCCGGGCAAGGCGGCGTTCCTGCACTCGATCGAACTGGTCACCATGGTGGTGTTCGGCGGCATGGCCTCGACCTTCGGCGCGGTGGTCGGGGCCGCGGTGCTGACCACGCTGCCGCAGTTGCTCGCCGCATTCGAGGATTACGAAATGATGGTATTCGGCGCGGTGATGATGGGCACAATGATATTTCTTCCGCGAGGCGTGGTACCCAGTTTGGCGCGGCTGTTCCGGTCGCGTCGCAAGCCGACCGTCGGGGACGACAAGGAGGCGGGGGGGTGAGCTTGCTTCGAGTCGAGGGACTGGCCAAGAAATTCGGCGGCGTGAGCGCGGTCGAGGAGCTGAGCTTCGACATCCCAGCGGGGAAGGTGTATTCGATCATCGGCCCCAACGGCGCCGGCAAGACCACGCTGCTGAACCTGCTCACCGGGGTGTACCAGCCTTCGGCGGGGCGCATCGTCTTCGACGGGCACGACCTGACCGGGCGCGCGCCCTACGAGTACGCCAGCCACGGCATCGCGCGCACGTTCCAGAACCTGCAGGTGTTCTTCAATATGAGCGCGCTCGAAAACGTGATGGTCGGGCGCTACCTGCAGGAGCATTGCGGCCTTTTGTCCGCGCTGCTGCGCTTCCCCCGCCTCGCGCGCGCCGAGCGCGCCTGCCGCGAGCAGGCGGCGGAACTGATGCGCTACGTCGGCCTGCAGGACTATCTGTCGACTGCGTCCGACGCCATGCCCTACGGCGCCTTGAAGCGTCTGGAGATCGCGCGCGCGCTCGCGACCGAGCCGAAAATGATGCTGCTGGACGAACCGGCCGCCGGGCTCAATCCGACCGAGGCGCTCGAACTCGATGATCTGATCGGGCGGCTCACCGAGCGCGGCGTCACCGTGGTGCTGGTGGAGCACAACATGCGGCTGGTGATGGGCGTGTCCGACCACATCCTGGTCCTCGACTACGGGCGCAAGCTGGCCGAAGGCCCGGCGCTCGCCGTGCGCAACGACCCGAAAGTGATCGAAGCCTATCTCGGAAGCAACGCCGCGCACGAAGGCGCGCTCGCGGGGGAAATCGCCAGCGCGGTCGCGGTGGCGGTGGAGATGCGCCGATGATGCTCGAAGTCGAAGGGCTGGGCAGCCATTACGGGCGCATACCGGCGCTGCGCGGCATCGATCTGGAGGTGGGCGAAGGGGAATTGGTGGCGCTGGTGGGTGCCAATGGCGCGGGCAAGACGACGCTGCTGCGCGCGCTCTCGGGCGTGCAGCCGGTAAGCGCGGGGCGGGTGCGCTTCGAGGGTGAGGACATCACCGCGGCCGCGCCGGACAAACGCGTGCGTCTCGGCATCGTGCAGGTGCCCGAGGGGCGCCAGGTGTTCGCCCCGCTTTCGGTCGAGGACAATCTGCGCCTGGGCGCCTATTTGCGCAGCAAGGCGGAAGCGGCGCTGGGTATCGAGCGGATCTATGCGATGTTCCCGGTGCTCAAGCAAAAGCGCAGGGAACCGGCCGGGACCCTGTCCGGCGGCCAGCAGCAGATGCTCGCCATGGGCAGGGGCTTGATGGCCTTGCCCAAGCTGCTGCTGCTCGATGAGCCGAGCATGGGGCTCGCGCCCAAACTGGTCGAAGAGATTTTCGCCTGCGTGCGCGCGCTGAAGTCGGCCAAGACGACGATCTTCCTGGTCGATCAGAACGCGCGCGCCGCCCTGGCGGTGGCCGATCGCGCCTATGTGCTCGAGACCGGTCGCGTGGTGCTCAGCGGCACCGGCGCGGCGCTGCTCGAGGACGAGCAGGTGAAGGAAGCTTACCTTGGGCTCTAAGGTCTGCCGGCCCCCGGCGCGCGAGCGCGCAGGCTAGTCCAGGTGCGCCAGCGGCAGGGCGGTCGTGTCTTTCACGCGTTCCAGCGCAAAGCTGGACTTCACTTCGGTAATTCCGGGGTGCTTGAGCAGCGAATTCATGACGAAGCGCGAGTAATGCTCCAGATCCTCCACATGCACCCGCAGCAGATAGTCGAGATCTCCGGTCATGGAATAGCAGGCCACCACTTCCTGCCAGTTCTGCACGGCGCGCGCGAACGCCTTGACCGCGCCTTCGCCGCGCTTCTCCAGCTTCACCGAAACGTAGGCGAGCAGGCCGAGTCCGACCTTGAGCGAATCGACCAGCGCGACGTACTGGCGGATCACGCCGCTTTCCTCCAGGCGCTTCAACCGGCGCAGGCAGGGCGAGGGCGAGAGCGCGACGCGCTCGGCAAGTTCGAGATTGCTCAGCCGGCCTTCTTTTTGCAGGATATCGAGGATTTTCCGGTCGGTGCGATCCAGCGCAATGCGTGGCATAAAACACCTCGAATATGGAGTAATGCGCAATTATATGCTTAATATGCCAAAAAACAGGACGCATTTGGCAAGCACTGTGCGCGCGTCGCGGTCTATGCTTGCATCGGACTGAACCAACATTCAGGCCGGGTGCCGCGCCGGTACGGCGGGGCGATCCGATGCCGAAAACTAGAGGAGAAAAGGCTATGCACATTAGCCTGATTGAGGGAGTGGGCGGGGCGGCGGCCAAGGCACGCAAGGCGCGCCAGGCGGCGGCGCAATGAACGCGCCGGAGAAACCTTACGCGGCGCTCGCCTCCTCGGGCAAGCGCGCCACTTACTGCTACCAGTGCGTGGCCGGCCCGGATTTGCTCACGGTCAAGGTGACCGACGGCGTGGCCACCGAGGTCGAGCCGAACTTCGCCGCCTGCGGCGTGCACCCGGGCGGCGGCAAAGTCTGCGTCAAAGCCTACGGGCTGGTGCAGAAGACCTACAACCCGAATCGCGTGCTGACGCCGATGCGGCGCACCAATCCGAAAAAAGGCAGGAACGAGGATCCGGGTTTCGTCCCGATTTCCTGGGACGAGGCGCTCGATACCGTCGCGGCGAAACTGCGCTCCGTCATGCAAGCAGGTCTGCTCGACGAATCGGGCTATCCCAAGGTCGCGGCGAATTTCGGCGGCGGCGGCACGCCGCAGTCCTATATGGGCACGTTTCCCGCGTTTCTGGCCGCCTGGGGGCCGGTCGATATGGGATTCGGTTCGGGACAAGGCGTGAAATGCACCCACTCCGAGCACCTGTATGGCGAATTCTGGCACCGCGCGTTCACCGTGTGTCCGGACACGCCGATGTGCAATTACGTGATCTCCTGCGGCGCGAATGTGGAAGCCTCGGGCGGCGTGGTCGGCGTATGGCGCCACGCGAATGCGCGCGAGCGCGGCATGAAACGGGTGCAGGTCGAGCCGCATTTGTCGGTCACCGGCGCCTGCTCGGCCGAGTGGGTGCCGATCCGGCCCAAGACCGACCCGGCTTTCCTCTATTCGCTGGTGCACGTGCTGCTGCACGAGGCCGCGCGCGAACGGCTCGACCTCGCGTTTCTGAAAGCGCATACCAATTCGCCCTATCTGGTCGGCGCGAACGGGTACTTCCTGCGCGATACCGCGACGCGCAAACCCCTGCTGTGGGACTTGACGCGCAACGCGGCGGTGGCGTACGACACGCCCGGCTGCGATCCGGCGCTGGAAGGCAGCTTTGCCTGCGACGCGGTGGAGATCGGTCCGGACGCCGAAGTGCTGGCACAGGGCCGGCTCGAAGGCAGCCCGTCGTTCAGCAAGCTGGTCGCGCACGTGCAGTCCTATTCGCCCGAGTGGGCGTCGGGCATCTGCGACGTGCCCGCGGCCACGATGCGGCGCATCGCCAACGAATTTCTCGATCATGCGCAGGTTGGTGCGACCATAGAGATCGAAGGCAAGACCATGCCCTACAGGCCGGTCTCCGTGAGCCTCGGGAAGACGGTGAACAACGGCTGGGGCGGCTTCGAGTGCGTATGGGCGCGCACCCTGCTCGCCACCCTGGTGGGCGGCCTGGAGGTCCCCGGCGGCACGCTGGGGACGACGGTGCGGCTCAACCGCCCGCTGGCGGAGCGGCTGGAGAGCGTGAAGCCGGGGCCGGACGGTTTCATGCACTATCCGATGAATCCGACCGACCGCGAGAACTGGAGCCCGCGGCCGAACATACGCAACGCCTACCGCAGCATGGTGCCCCTGGCCGCCAACGGGCCGTGGAGCCAGGCGCTGGGGCCGACGCATTTTTCCTGGATGTTCCTCAAGGAAACCCCGAAAGGCTTGCCGACGGTGACGCTGCCCGAGGTGTGGTTCGTGTATCGCACGAATCCGGCGATTTCGTTCTGGGACACCAAGGACGTGTCGGCGACCATGGCGCGCTTTCCGTTCGTAGTCGCGATGGCGTACACGCGCGATGAGACCAACCACATGGCGGACATCCTGCTGCCGGATGCGACCGATCTGGAAAGCCTGCAGCTGATACGCATCGGCGGCTCCAAATACATCGAGCAGTTCTGGGAATGCGAAGGCTTCGCGCTGCGCCAGCCGGTGGTCGAAGCGCAGGGCGAGGCGCGCGATTTCACCGACATCGCGACCGAGCTTGCGCGCCGCACCGGCCTGTTGGAGGAATACAACGCCGCGATCAACCGCGGCGCCGGCGGGGTTCCGCTGAAGGACAAGAACAAGAAATGGGATTTTTCGCTGGACACCACCCGCGTGCACAGCCGCGACGAGATCTGGGACGCCGTGTGCAAAGCGGCCAGCGCCGAGTTGACCGACGGCAAAGACGCGCATGGGCTGGACTGGTGGAAGGAGAACGGGCTCGCGACCAAGCCGTTTGCGCATGCCGACTGGTATCTGTTTCCCACCCTGGCGGCGCAGGGCCTGCGCTTCGAGATGCCGTATCAGGAGCGCCTGTACCGCATCGGCAAGGAACTCGGCAACCGCCTGCACGAGAACGACATGCAATGGTGGAACGAGCAGCTCGCCGAATATCAGACGCTGCCGGTGTGGAAGGATTTTCCCGGTTTGTGGGAGAAATCGCTGGTGAGCATGGGCGGCAAAACCAAGGATTTTCCGTTCTGGCTGCTGACCTCGCGCAGCATGCAGTATTCCTGGGGTAACAACGTCGGCATCCAGCTGATCAAGGAAGTGGCGGACAACATTGCCGGGCATCGCGGCGTGATCATCAACGCCGGTGCGGCCGAGGCGCTGGGCGTGGCCGACGGCGATCTCGTCGAGATCGCGACGCCCCGCCACAGCGTCAGCGCCCGTGCGGTGGTGCGCCAGGGCATACGCCCGGATACCTTGCTGCTGATCGGGCAGTTCAGCCACTGGGTCACGCCGTTCGCCAAGGATTTCGGCGTGCCCAGCATGAATTCTCTGGTGCCGATGTCGATCGCGCTGACCGATGCGACAGGATCGGGTGCCGACGTCGTGCGCGTGAGCGTGAAGCGTTCCGGCGGTGCGAAATGACGCGCTGGGCGATGGTCGCGGACCTGCGCCGCTGCGTCGGCTGCCAGACCTGCACTGCGTCCTGCCGTCAGGCCAACGCGACGCCGCCCGAGGTGCAGTGGCGGCGCGTGCTCGACATGGAGGTGGGCGAGTACCCGGCGGTGAAGCGCGCCTTCGTGCCGGTGGGCTGCATGCATTGCGACGAGCCGCCGTGCATGCACGTGTGCCCCTCGACCGCGACCAAGAAGCGCGCGGACGGCATCGTCACCATCGACTACGACCTGTGCATAGGCTGCAGCTATTGCGCGGTCGCCTGCCCCTATCAGGCGCGCTACAAGACCGACCGCGCCAGTTTCGCCTACGGCATAGCGACGCCGTCCGAGGAGCAGGGGTTCGATCCCAAGCGCCTGGCGGTCGCGACCAAGTGCACGTTCTGCGTCGAGCGCATCGATGCCGGCCTGGCCAAGGGCCTGAAGCCCGGGATAGATCCCGAAGCCACGCCCGCCTGCGTCAACAGCTGCATCACCCAGACGCTGAGCTTCGGCGACATCGAGGATCCGCGCAGCAACGTCTCGCAGTTGCTCGCCGAAAACCAGACTTTCCGCATGCACGAGGAACTGGGCACGGGGCCCGGTTTCTACTACATCTGGGACAAGAAAGACGGGGAAAAAACATGAGCTACGGACCGAAGCCCTGGCACCAGACCAATTGGGATTTCCGCGCAGCCTTCAATTTCATGTTCGGCAGCGCCGGTGCCGGGCTGCTGGTGGCCGCGGCGCTCTCCGGCGCCTCCGGCAACGCGTTGCGCGCCGAGATGCTGCTCGGCATGGCGCTGATCGGCGCCGGCCTCGTTTCGGTCTGGTTCGAAATCGGCCGGCCGCTGCGCGCGATGAACGTCGGCTTCAACCCGTTCACTTCGTGGATGACGCGCGAATCCTACGCCGCAGGCCTGGTGTTCGCGCTGGGCCTGGCGGCAGCCGGGTTCGCCAGCCAGCCGCTGGCGCTGGCGGCGGCGTTCGCGGCTTTGGTCTTCGCCTATTGCCAGGGCCGCATCCTGCAGGCGGCCAAGGGCATACCGGCCTGGCGTGTCCCGGCGCTGATCTGGCTGGTATTGACCACCGCGCTGGCCGAAGGCGCCGGCTTGTTCGTCGCCCTGGCCGCCGTGTTCGATGCGCCTGCCAGAGGTGCGCTGGCCTACGTTTCGCTGGCGCTGATCGCGCGCGCGTTCGCCTGGTCGATCTACCGCGGTGGCGCGGCAAAAATTGCGCTGCGCGCGGCTCTGGCCGTGCTGGACCGGTCGGGGAAAATCCTGATCCAGTTCGGCACCATTGCGCCGCTCGCCTTGCTGCTCGCGGCGTGGTTCGCGCCGGATGCCGCGCGCATTCTCGTGCTGCTGGCTGGTATCGCTGCGCTAGCGACGGGCTGGCAGTTCAAATTCGTGCTGATCACGCGCGCCGCCTACAATCAGGGTTTCGCCTTGCCGCATCTGCCGGTGCGCGGCACCAGATAAGGCGGCCATTTCAGGGGCGTGCGAGGTCGCGGGGAAGCGGGCCTTCCCTTGCGATAGGATGCCTTCGGGTCGAAATAAGAACTAACAGCTGCCCTTTCGATAGCGCGGCGCAAAAGGAGCGAGCAAGATGCAGAATCCATCCAAGGCCAGTCCCGGTGCGGCTGGCTTGAGTGCAGCAACGGCGGCCATTTTCCGCCAGGCTTCGGCAGCGGGACGCGTAGCGCTGAATCAGGACGAATTGGACGCGCTCTTGTCCGGTCTCGCACTCGAATCGGGCGCGGGCGCGGCGCCGGCGGTGGATGCAGCCGCAGTCGATCTGCGCATCAGCCTGAACAACACGCGCGAATTCGGCATGGTCCTCAGCGCCGGAAGCGGTGGACCGGAGGCGGAGCTCGACGAGAGCAATTTCGGGAAAGATCGCGCTTCGGTATACGCGGCCGCGGAGCTGACCGATGCCCGGGACTTTCTGCGGCTGTTCCAGCGCACGCTGGCCTACCAAAAACTGGCCGCCGCGGCCAGGCGCGCGGGACAGCCGGCGCCGGATGCGCAGCTGCAGGCTGCGTTCGAGAAGCTGCTTGCGCTGGCCGCCTGCTATGCGCCGGGCGCGCCCGAGGCGCCGCTCGTCTTGCGGCATTTGGAGCTCGATCCGGTGCATGCGTATGAGCGGCTGCTGGTGCGCAGCGCCCGCTGCGAGTTCGGCGCGCCGGCCGCCGTACGGCTGCCCCGTCCTATCCGCAAGATAGACAAACTCCTGCATCCGGCCTCTATCGGCATCATCGGCGTGTCTGCCAGCGGCATGAATTTCGGCCGCATCATCCTGCGCAATCTGATGGGCAGCGGCTACAGCAAGGAGCGGCTGACCATCATTCGTGGGGGGGAGCAGGAGATCGACGGCGTCAAATGCGTCGAAAGCCTGAAAGCGTTGGCGCACAAACTCGATCTGCTGATCGTCGCGGTCGCCGCCAGCGCCGTCTACGCTCTGGTGGATGAAATTATAGAGACCGACGCCGTGGAATCGGTAATGCTGATTCCGGGCAGCCTGGGCGAGACCAAGAAAAGCCGGGAACCCGCCGCGGAGCTGGCTCTCAGGATCAATGCCGCGCATGCCACGGCAGGCGGCGGACCGATTTTCCTGGGCGCCAACTGCCTGGGCGTGGTGTCGCATCCGGGTTCCTACGATTCCTGGTTCATACCGCTGGAGCGTTTGCCCAAGCCGCAGAAAAAGCCGGAGAGAAATTCGGTCATGCTGAGCCAGAGCGGGGCGTTCATGATCACCCGCCTGAGCCAGAATCCCTGGCTCGATCCGCGCTATATGCTGGCCCTGGGCAACCAGACCGATCTTACCCACGGCGATCTGCTCGAGTATTTTGCCGGGCGGCCGGAAATCGAGACCATAGGCATCTATGTCGAGGGTTTCAAGGACCTGGACGGACTCGCCTTCGCCAAGGCCGTGCGCAAGGCGGTGTGCGGCGGCAAACAGGTGGTGGTCTACAAATCGGGCAAGACCGCGCCCGGCGCGAGCGGCGTTATGGGACATACCGCGTCCATAGCGGGCGGAGCCACGCTGTTTGATTCGGTGGTGCGCCAGGCCGGCGCGATCGTGGCCGAGGATTTCACCAGCTTTGATGATCTGTTCTACATTGCCGGGGCACTGCACCGGAAAAAAATCTACGGCAAACGCCTGGGCGCGATCAGCGGCGCGGGCTTCGAGGCGGTGGGCATGGCCGACTCCATCGATGCGGACAATTTCTCCATGGAGATGGGCGCGCTGGAAGCGGGGACGATCAAAGTCGTGGAAGATATTCTGCTGGCGAAGAAGCTCGATGCGCTGGTGGAGGTCCGCAATCCGATCGACATCAATCCCGGCGCCGACGACGAAGCCCATCTGCAAATAGCCGAAGCCTTCCTCCAGGACCCGAATGTGGACGCCGTCGTGGTCGGATTGGACCCGACCGCGCCATCGGTGCGCGCGCTGGAGCAAAGCCGGCTTCGGCCCGGCTACGATATCAGCGATCCGAAAAGCACGCTGCATCTGATGCCGCCCATCGTCGATCGCAACGACAAGCCTATTATCGGCATAGTCGATGGCGGCAAACTCTACGACGCGATGGCGGCGGGGCTGATGGATGCGGGCGTGTGCGTATTTCGCAACAGTGGGCGCGGCACCAAGGCGCTGGTGCGCTACTGCGAGGCACGCAGGTATGCTGAAAGCCTGCGTCAGCGCCAAGCCAAGATTTGAACCGTAACCGACCGATACGACACGAGGAACCCGCATGAGCGACACACAGCAAACCGGACTGAATGCAACGCGCCGCGTCGACAGCGACGCTATGGGTGCAGCGATCAAGGATATCTTCCGGGCGGCGCACAGCGAGGGCCGGAGCACGCTGTTCGAGCATGAAGTCTACCGGCTGCTTACCGCGGCCGGCATCGCCTCGACGCCAAGATACGAGGTGATCGCCAGCGGGGCCGAGCCGGGGGACGAACTCCTGGCGTCTTTCCCCGGAAGCCGAGTGGTTGTGAAGATCGTCTCCGGCAGCATTGCCCACAAGTCGGACGTGGGCGGGGTCGCCGTCGTGGCCAACCAGCCGAAGGCGGTACGAGCCGCCTGCAAAAGCATGCTCGCGAAGCTATCGGAGCGGGACATCGCGGGGGTGATGCTGACGGAGTTCATCGAAGCGGACGCCGCGGGCGCCGGCAGCGAGCTCCTGGTCGGCCTCCGCAACACGCGCGAGTTCGGCATGATCCTCAGCGCCGGGATTGGCGGCGTCGACACCGAGCTCTATGCCGGAGGCACCCGCCGGGGGCAGGCAGTGGTGTCGGCTTCGACCGCACTGACCACTGCCGAAGAATTTCTCGAGATTTTCAAACCGACGATTGCCTACCGGAAGGTCGCCGGACTGACGCGTGGGGGCCGCCGGCTAGTGGCGGATGAAACCCTGCTTCACTGTTTCGGCGCCTTCATCCGCCTCGCAAACGGCTGCTCGACGGGCAACCCCGAGACCGACTTCGTCATCGAGGAACTGGAGGTCAACCCCTTCACCTGCTCGGCCGGCGCGCTCGTCGCGCTCGACGGATTGTGCCGCTTCGGCCGGCCGCAGATCGTCCGCCCGCCGCGGCCTCAGGGCAAGATCGACAAGCTGCTGCATCCGGCTTCGATCGGCATCATCGGTGCGTCCGCCACGCGCATGAACTTCGGCCGGATCACCCTGAAGAACATCATCGCGTCCGGTTATGACAAGTCGCGGCTGCGCGTCATCAATCCCGACGGCCAGGAAGTCGATGGCGTGCGCTGCGTACCGAGCCTGGGGGCGCTGGAGAGCAAGCTGGACCTGCTGATCCTCGCGGTTACCGCCGATGTCGCCTTCGGCATCATCGATGAGGTGATCAAGACCGACGCCGTGGAATCCGTGCTGTTGATCCCCGGTGGCATGGGGGAAACCGAGGCCAGCAGGGAGCCTGCGCGGCGGATGCTGGCGACGATCGACGGCGCCCGGCGGGCGACAGGCCGCGGACCGGTATTCGTCGGCGCGAACTGCCTGGGCATCATCTCGCACCCCGGCAACTACGATTCCTGGTTCATTCCCGAGGAACGCCTGCCGAGAACTCAGAAGAAGGCGCAACGCACTTCGGCACTGATCAGCCAGAGCGGTGCCTTCCTGGTCACGCGGCTCAGCAAGAACGCGTGGCTCGACCCGGCCTACATGGTCGCCTTGGGCAACCAGAACGACATCACGCACGGCGACATGGTCGAGAACTTCGCAGCCAACCCGGACATCCACGTGATCGGGGCATACGTCGAAGGATTCAAGGACCTCGACGGGCTGGCCTTGGCGCGGGCCGTGCGCAAGGCGACCCTTGCCGGTAAGCAGGTCGTCATTTACAAGGCTGGACAGTCCGTCGCGGGCAAGCAGGCCGCGATGGGTCACACGGCCTCGATCGCGGGCGACTACGAGGTATGCCTGTCCGTACTCACGCAGGCCGGCGCGCTGGTCGCGAGCGACGTCAGCGAGTTCAGCGACCTGTTCTACATCGCGGACTGCCTGAGCAAGAAGGTCGTCCGCGGCAAGCGACTCGGCGCCTTGGCCGGCGCGGGATACGACACGGTGGCCATCGGCGACAGCATCCAGGTGGGCGACTTCTCCATGTCTCTGGCCGCGATCGGACCATCGACCCGGGAACGGCTGGTAGCGGTCCTGAAGTCCAAGAAGCTCGATGCGCTCATGGAAGTCAGGAACCCGTTCGACATCAACCCGGCGGCGGACGACGAGGTTCACCTGCTTTGCACCGAGGCCATGGCCGCCGAGCCGGACGTCGACTCGGTAGTCGTCGGACTCGATCCGACCTCTCCCGTGGTCAGGTCACTCAAGAAGAGCGCGCGGGAGGGCTACGACATCGACAGCCCGGAGAGCATTGTCCAGACGCTGCCGGCGCTGGTCGCCTCCTGTCCGAAACCCATCGTCAGCTTCATCGACGGAGGCTCGCTGTTCGACCCGATGGCCGACAAGCTGATGGAGCAGGGTGTCTGCGTCTTCCGCTCCAGCGAGCGCGCAACGCGGGCGCTCGTCCGCTATACCGAGGCGCGGCTCCGCGCGGCGCGCCTGCGTGGAGAGGCAACGCCTGGCGGCTAGCCGTTACTCCACCGTAACCGAAATACGTTTAAACGCATACTGCTGTGAATTAGCCCCTCGATCCCGAGTTGTTTTAGCATAGCGGGCGCAGTGCGCCCGGTGAGTGCGGTCGCGGCTTCCGATGTATGGCAGGCGCTTATATTAGGAGAGTAATATTAGGCATGTGACATGAAAGGTCGCCGCTAGCAATCACTGCGGCGCAGCCGGGTTCGAGCGACAGGACTGGACAAGTACTTACACAAAGAGGAGGCAGCATGGGTGTTCCTACCAAGAAAAGCCGTAGCGCGGCAGCCAAGAAACCGAACGCGTTGCGCAAGTCCGCGCCCAAGCGCGCTGCGACGGCCTATAAGTTCGACGCTGCGGCGGAAACCATGCCGCGCGCAGAGATCGCGCGGCTGCAGCTGCGTCGCCTGAAGGCGAGCGTCAAGAACGCCTACGATCACGTGCCGTTCCACCGCCAGCGCATGCAGGCGCTGGGATTCGAGCCCGGCGATCTGAAACACCTGGACGATCTGCGCAGCCTGCCGTTCACGCTGAAGACGGATCTGCGCGACCACTACCCGTTCGGCCTGTTCGCGCGCCCGCGCACCGACCTGGTCCGCTTGCATGCCTCCTCGGGGACCACCGGCAAGCCGACCGTGGTCGGCTATACGGCGAAGGACATCGCCACCTGGGCCGATTTGATGGCGCGCTCCATGGCCTGCGCCGGCGGCCGGCCGGGCGACGTCATCCACAACGCCTACGGCTACGGCCTGTTTACCGGCGGCCTGGGCGCGCACTATGGCGCGGAGCGGCTAGGCGCAACCGTGGTGCCGATGTCCGGCGGCAGCACCGAGCGCCAGATCGTGCTGATCACCGATTTCGGCGCGCGCGTGCTGTGCGCGACGCCCTCTTATGCGCTCGCCATCGCCGAGGTGGCGGAGAAAGCGGGTGTGGATCTGCGGAAATCCAAGCTCGAGATCGGCATCTTCGGCGCCGAGCCCTGGAGCGAGGCGATGCGGCGCGAGGTCGAAGCGCGCCTGGGACTCAAGGCGGTCGATATCTACGGCCTGTCGGAAATCATGGGCCCGGGTGTCGCCTGCGAATGCGTGGAAGCGCAGGCCGGTCTGCACGGCTGGGAGGACCATTTCCTGTTCGAGGTGATCGATACCGACACGGGCAAAGCGGTGAAGGACGGCGAGGCGGGCGAACTGGTGATCACCACGCTCACCAAGGAGGCGCTGCCGATGATCCGCTATCGCACGCGCGACGTCACACGCCTGTCGACCGAGCGCTGCGCCTGCGGCCGCACCCATGTACGCATCAAGCGCATCACCGGCCGCAACGATGACATGCTGATCATCCGCGGGGTGAACGTCTACCCGTCGCAGATCGAGGCGGTGCTGGTGGGGCTGCCCGACGTCGCGCCGCACTATCAGCTGGTGGTGGAGCGCAAAGGCATCATGGATCATCTGACGGTGGAGGTCGAGATAATGCCGAATGTCGTGCCCACGGCGGAACTGCGCCGGGTCGTAGGCGAATCGGTGCGGCATCACATCAAATCGATCATCGGCGTCACCACCGACGTGCTGGTGAAAGAGCCGGGGGAAATTCCGCGCTCCATGGGCAAGGCGGTGAGGGTGCGCGATCTGCGGCCCAAGCTCGCCTGAACGCGAGGCATGACAAAGGAAGACGCCGCATCATGATCATCGACTGCCACGGGCATTACACGACTGCGCCGCCGCAACTGGAAGCGTATCGAAACCGCCAGATAGCCGAACTCAAGGACGATTCGCGGCACGCCGCGTCAGCCTGGCCGCTGGGCATCAGCGACGACCAGATCCGGCAAAGCCTGGAAAATGCGCAACTCAAGATACAACGCGAACGAGGAACCGACCTCACCATATTTTCGCCGCGCGCCATCGGCATGGGGCACCACATCGGCAACGAGAGCACGAGCAAGTACTGGTCCGAAACCTGCAACGAACTGATCCATCGCGTGTGCGGTCTGTACCCGAGGAACTTCGTCGGCGTGTGCCAGCTGCCGCAAACCCCGGGGGTGCGCCCGACGAACTGCATCGCCGAGCTGGAGCGTTGCGTGAACGAGTTCGGCTTCATCGGCTGCAATCTGAATCCCGACCCTTCCGGCGGCTACTGGAGCGGACCGCCGCTGACCGACAAGTGGTGGTATCCGCTGTACGAGAAAATGGTGGAGCTCGAGGTTCCGGCGATGATCCACGTGAGCGGCTCCTGCAATCCGAACTTCCACGCCACCGGGGCGCATTACATCAACGGCGACACCACCGCGTTCATGCAGCTCATCACCGGGGACCTGTTCCGGGATTTTCCGACATTGAAATTCATCATTCCGCACGGCGGCGGGGCGGTGCCCTATCACTGGGGCCGCTACCGGGGGCTCGCGCAGGACATGGGCAAGCCGCCGCTGAAGGAACTGCTGCTCAACAATGTGTTCTTCGACACCTGCGTCTATCACCAGCCGGGCATCGAACTGCTGCTCAAAGTGATCCCCGCGGACAATATCCTGTTCGCCTCCGAAGTGGTGGGGGCGGTGCGCGGCATCGATCCCGAGACGGGGCACTATTATGACGATACCAAGCGCTATATCGACTCGGTCGACTGGCTGAGCGCCGCGGATCGAGAGAAAATCTTCCACGGCAACGCGCGGCGCGTGTACCCGCGCTTCGGCGCCGGCGCGACGACCGCCTAGGCGCGGCCGGGGCGGCCGGCAGGGCGGCTTGACGCAGAGCGTATAAATAGGTATTGTGGTACTAGAATACCAATTAAGGTCCGAATCGGAGCAGCTGAGGACATGGATTTCCGGTGCCAGACGAACAGGCGGCTGTATGAAGAACACGCTGCAACAGCGCAACTGCTCGCCCGCGTCGAGCGCGTGTTCACCGGCCGCGCCGCTGCCTATCCGCCCCAGGGGGGCGATTCGGGGTGGCCCGCGTTCGCGCGCGCGCTGCTGTCGGCGATCGAGGTCGAGCTTGCGCGCCATTTCGAGTTCGAGGAGCGCGACCTGTTCCCGCGACTGGAGCAGGCCGGCGACGGCGATCTGGCGGCGCTGCTCAACGAGGAGCATGTCACTATCCGCGCCGTGGCGCAGCAGCTTGCAGGCTTGCTGCGCGCGTCGCTTGCCGGCGCATTGCCGCCGCAGCAGTGGCAGAGCATGAAAACGCTGGCGCTTGAGTTCAGCGAGCGCCTAGGGTCGCACGCGCAGAAAGAAGACGGCGCGCTGCTGCCCGTGCTGGAGCAGTTGCTGGACGAGGAAACGGATCGCGAATTGTTCGGCGCCTACGCGGCGGGCTAGCAGTATTTTAGGATACGAGGGGATATCCCCCAAGGGGACTTCCGTTGTGGCGCCTCCCCTCGTGCTCCCCTAAACCGGGCCGTAGCAAAACGGCTTTTGCCGCGGATTGTAAGAAAAGGAGAAACACGATGGCGGAGCGTGCACAGGCTGGTCCACTTTCCGGTGTGAAGCTGCGGCGCCTCGCCGCGCAGGACCTGGACGCAGTGGTCGAAATCGACGCGCAGATCACCGGCCGCTCGCGCCGTGACTATTTCGAGCGGCGCCTGAAGGCGGCGCTGCACGCGCCGGCGGTGCATACGCAGTTCGCGGCGGAGGAGGACGGCGTGCTCGAAGGCTATGTGCTCGCGCGCCGGCTGGAGGGCGAATTCGGCCGCGTTGAGCCCGTGCTGCGCCTGGAAGTGATCAGCGTGCGGCCGGGCGAGCAGGGGCACGGCTACGGCGATGCCTTGCTCGGCGCGCTGGAGGCCGACGCGCGCAAGCACAAGATTTTCGAGTTGCGCACGCAGGCGGCATGGAAAGATCACGCGATGCTGGGTTTTCTCGACCACGCGGGATTCCTGCTGGGCGGAAACCAGGTCATCGATTGTGAAATCCAGGCCGGACGCATAGGCGGCGGCGACGACGATAGAGTGCTGGCACCGGAGCCGCATCACTTGAGCGCCGAGATCGACCACAGCATGCCCCGGGCCAACGATTTCGAGGCGCTCGCGCGCGACCGCGCCGACGTGCGTTCGCTGGAGCGAACTGACCTCGAGGATATCGTGCGCATCGACCGGCGCATCATGGGCCGCGACCGCAGTGCCTACATCGGCCGCGTCGTGGACGAGGCCCTGCACGATTCTGCGGTTCGCGTTTCGCTGGTGGCGCACCAGGACGGCTCCGCGACCGGTTACATCATGGCCGGCGTCGACTTCGGCGATTTCGGCCGCACCGAGCCGGTGGCGGTGATCGACACCATAGGCGTGGATCCGGGCTTCACCGGCGCCGGCATAGGCCGCGCGCTGCTGTCCCAGCTATTCGTCAACCTCGAGGCCTTGCGCGTCGAGCGCGTGGCGACCGTGGTTGCGCGCGACAACTTCGGCCTGCTCGAATTCTTCTACCGCGCCGGCTTCGGCTCGAGCCAGCGCCTGAGTTTCCTCAAGCGCCTCGACTGAACGCGACTCGCGGTTCGCGGTTCGATGTGTGGACCGCGAATTACGACCTCAGGTTACATAGAACGCGATGGCGATGAAATGCGCCGCGCTCCCCGCCAGCACGAACAGATGCCACACGCCGTGGAAGTGGCGCACGCGCTCATCGAGCAGGTAAAACACGATGCCGCCGGTGTAAAGCAGGCCCCCCGCGAGCAGCCAGGCTAGCCCCGGCGCGCCCAGGCCGGCGGCGAGCGGGCGCAGCGCGGCCACGGCCATCCATCCCATGACGACGTAGATCGCGATCGACAGGCGGCGCGCGCCCCGGCCGAACACGAACTCCTGCGCGATTCCGATTGCCGCGAGGCCCCAGGCGAGTCCGAACAGGGTCCAGCCCCAGGGGCCGCGCAGGGTCACCAGCGCGAAGGGCGTATAGGTGCCCGCGATGAGGAGGTAGATGGAGCAGTGATCGAGCTTGCGCAGGATCGATTTGGCCCGGCCGCGCGCGCTGTGGTACAGGGTCGAGGCGCCGAACAGCAGGACCAGCGTGGCGCCGTAGATGCTGCAGCCGACGATCTTCCATGCGTCCCCGCTGCGCGCCGCCAGGATCACCAGGATGGCGCTGCCGGCGGCCGCAAACACGCTGCCGGCAAGGTGGGTGTAACTGTTGAGGCGCTCTCCGTAATACATGGCTTTCCCAGCGTAGCGCGGCGCTTCAGACAGGGTGCCGCAGGAACATGCCGTTTCCCCGGTCTGATATTCTATGCGCTCAGAGGTCATCCAGATCAACAAGAATCCTGCTCAAAGGTGCATCATGCTCAAATTCTCGCTCCCGCTCCTGGCCGTCATTTCTCTCGCTTCCTGCTCGAGCGTACCCACGGCGCCGGCCGCCGCCGTGTCTGACCTGGCGCCGACGGGCAGGCTGCGCGCCGCGATCAACTTCGGCAATCCGGTACTCGCGTCCAAAGATGCGACCACGGGGGAGGCGAGGGGCGTTTCGGTCGATCTGTCGCGCGAGCTTGCGCGGCGCCTGGGCGTGCCGCTCGAAATGGTGACCTATAACGCCGCCGGCAAGGTGGTGGAAGCGCTCAAGAGCGGGGCCTGGGACGTCGCTTTCGTCGCGATCGACCCGTTGCGCGCAAACCAGATCAGCTACTCCCCGCCCTATGTGGTGATCGAAGGCGCTTATCTGGTGCGGCAGGATTCGCCGCTGCACAGCAACGCCGAGGTGGATCGCGCCGGCGTACGGGTCGCCGCAGCGACCGGAAGCGCGTATGACCTGTTTCTCTCGCGCCAGCTGAAGCAGGCGACGATCGTGCGTGCGCCGACCTCGCCCGCGGTGACCGACCTGTTTGTCGCGCAAGGGCTGGAGGTCGCGGCCGGCGTGAAGCAGCAGCTCGAGGCCGACGCAAAGCGGATCCCGGGCTTGCGCCTGCTCGAGGGTAGGTTCATGGTGATCAATCAGGCGATGGGGACGCCGAAAGGACGCGAAGCCGGCGTGCAGTACCTGCGCGACTTCATCGAGGAAATGAAGGCTTCCGGTTTCGTCGCCCGCGCGCTCGAACGACATCGCATCGAGGGCGCCGCGGTGGCGCCGGCGGCGAAGTGAGACTCCGTGCTTTTTTGGAAATTACTAAGAGGCCATTTCAGAATTACCGAAATGGCCTCCGATATAGGGGAGTATGAGGGGATGTATCCCCTCATTTTGAAATAGGCTCTAAATACGGCGAGTTAAATCCCGTCGCCTGCCACCACCAGTTTTGCGCGCTGCGCGCGCCAACGTGTTCCTTGTACGGATGAAAGGCGCATCCGTACAAGGAACACGGTTATTGTTAACATCAAGGACATCGCCGGGATCTTTTCCAAGATCGTCGATTGCGCGCGGATGTGCTTTTCATCCGCGCGCAATCGACGATCCGCGCGGACAGCTTTTCGTCCGCGCAAAAAAATCGCAACTCTGTAACATCTGGCAGGAGCTATTTAGCTCGCCGCATTCAGGGTCAGCCGTGCAGGCCGTGATATTTTGCCAGCAGCTGATCCTTGCTTTCGCGGAAGTCCGGATGATCGACGATGCAGTCGGCGGGGCATACCAGCCTGCACTGCGGTTCGTCATGGGCGCCTACGCACTCGGTGCACAGCGCCGGGTCGATCACATAAGGGGTGCCGGCGGTAATCGCCTTGTTCGGGCAGGATTCGACGCATGCGTCGCAGTCGGTGCAGTCGTCGTTGATGAGCAGTGCCATTAATATCTCCTTGGTATTTCACACTGCGCCGGCGGCTGTTTCCAGACCGGCGCTTACACGGGGTTGGCTTATGCCGCAGCGCGCTGTTGCAACGCGCGCAGCTTGCCATGCCTGAACGCGCCCCACAAGGCCGCGCCTATTGCGCCGGCAGAGATCGAGTCCGGATGGTTGATCACTGTCAGCCCCGTTATTTTCTCATTAACCAGCTCTTCCTGCACTGCCAACAGCAGGCCCGCGTCGAGCGCCAGACCGCCGGTGAGCAGCACCGTGTCCTTCATGATGCCCGTCACCTTGAGCAATTTCACCAGGCGCGAGGCCATGGACAGATGAATCCCCTTGAGAATGTCCGGCGTGGGTATGCCGCGCGAGACCATGTTGATCACGTCGGTCTCCGCCAGCACGGCGCAGATCGAGCTGATTTTCTCCGGCGTCTGCGCCGACCTGGACAGCGGGCCGATTTCCTCGACCGCGACACCGAGGTAGCGCGCGATGTTTTCCAGGAACTGGCCGGAGCCCGAGGCGCACTGGCTGGTCATTTTGTACGCCAGCACCTTGCCGCGCTCGTCCACATAGATCGCGCGGCCGTTGAGCGCGCCTATGTCCACCACGCCGCGCGCTTGCGGATTCAGAAAAATCGCGCCGCGGGCGTGCGTGGTCATGGAGTAGAAATGCCCGGTGGCGAATTTGACGTTCTCGCCTTCGCCGGTGGTGGCGACGTAATCGACGTCGGCGGGCGTCAAGCCCGCCTCTTCGAGCACTTCGTCGTACCCGGCTTTCGCCAGCTGCATGTTGTCGCGCTTGCGGATGCGTTCCACGCGCCGCGCGAGCCACTCGCTGTTGCCGTCTTCGGTCCGGAACAGCGCCGTCTTGACGACGCCCGAGCCGATGTCGATGCCGACGGAAATGGTCATGTTCTGTTCTCCACGATTTTGCCTTCCTCGACTACCGCGCGCCAGGCGAAGGTCGCGCCGCCGAGCGCGCCGGTGTAGATCGAATCCGGATCGATGTTGAGCTGCAATTCGCCGTAGTTCTCGCGCACCAGATCGTTCAGCGATTTCACCGCGGCCTCGTTCTTGGCCACGCCGCCGGTAAACGTGAACTCGTTCCGGACGCCGCCCGAGCGCGCGAGGATGGACATCGCGCGCAGGATGATGGCGCGGTGCAGGCCGAGCATGATGTCTTCGCGCTTTTCCCCGAGCGACAGGCGGTCGCGCAGCTCGGCGCCGGCGAACACGGTGCAGGTCGAATTGATGCGCACGTTCTTGGTCGCTTTCATCGCGAGCGGCCCGAGTTCGTGCAGGCCCATGTTCATCTCGTCGGCGATATAGCCGAGGTAGCGCCCGCAGCCGGCGGCGCAGCGGTCGTTCATCTGGAAGCTCTCGACGATGCCGTGCGGGTCCACCTGGATCGCCTTGGTGTCCTGGCCGCCGATGTCGAGCACCGTCGCGGTGCCCGGGTACATCACATGCGCACCGAGGCCGTGGCACAGGATCTCGGAGCGGATGTGCTCTTTGGAGAAAGGCAGGCGCGCGCGGCCGTAGCCGGTGCCGATCACATAGCTTTCTTCGAGCGGGGTGTCGAGCACGCCCTGGATCGGCGCGCGGATGGCGGGTGCGCGCCCGGCGGTCTCGGGCATGCCCTTGAAGGTGCGCTCGAGCGCGCGCATCAGGTTGGTGGTCATCGCGTCGGCGTAGACGCGGTTCTCGACTTCGATGATCGAGCGGTCGAACACGTTGAGCACCATGTCGTAGCGTATGCCCATTTCCTTGGAAACGGTCTCGCCGATGGCGAGGTAACGGCTGCCGGCGATGTCGCGGAAGAAATCCGACTTGCGCTTCGCGCCCGGCGCAAACAAATCGGGCGCCTCCGCCTTCAGGCGCTTGAACACTTCGGTCAGCGCCGCGGTGACCGCGGCGGCGTGCTCGCCGAAGCGCGTGCCCTCGGCGGCGCGGCGGCAGGTGGCCTCCAGGTCGGCGAGTTGTTCCAGGAACTGCTCCAGCCGGAAGTCGCGCTCGAGGTGGCCGAGGAAATCCTCGAGCTTGCCGTTGAGCGCGCCCGACTTGGACAGCGCGTTGCGGAACAGGTGGAAGCGCGTGTTGACCAGCGCTTCCTGTTTGGCGATGGCGGCCGCGGTGTCGTAGTTGGAGCGCGAGTTGGTGATGCCGCGGCCCAGAATGTTGCGGTCCTCGTCGATCACCACCGCCTTGGTGGTGGTCGAGCCGAGGTCGATCCCGATGAAGCAGCGCATAGTGGTTTTCCTGGGGTCCGGTGGTCTAATGCACCGCGCCGGCGGCGGTGCGTTTTTGCTTGATCATCTGGAAATAGCTCTCCAGCCGGTTCTTGATGTTGGCCGCGGAGAAATAGCGCGGATCCACCAGATCGGACTCGATGAAGGCGGCGGGCTTGCCGGTGCGCTTCTCGACTTCGCGCAGGATCAAGAGCTGTCCGGCGGAGAAGCTGTTGCAGCTCTTGATCGAGTTGATCAGCAGGCCGTCGGCCTGGTACTCATCGATGTACTTGCAGATCATGTCGATGCGCTGCGGCAGGTTGAGGTTGGTGTAGCAGCCCAGGCAATACTCCGCCAGCGACTCGATCGGGTGGTCCGGATCGTGGCGGAAGCCGAAATCGTACACGCCGCCGACCTTGGAGTAGGTGGAACTCACGACCACCGCGCCTTCGTCGTAGAACATTTTCCAGAACTCGCGGAAGCTGGTCCAGTTGGGCGGGCCTTCGACCACCAGGCGGTATTTCTCCTCGCCCATTTCCCCCTCGGGGGTGATCGGCCCCTTGCCTTCGCGCACGCGCTGCTCGATTTCCTGGCGCAGCACCCGGTAGTATTCGGTCGCCTCCGTGGTGCCGCGGAATGCGGTGAATATCGGCCCGATGTAGTACACCGCGCCGAAATAGCCGTCGATCGGGGAGGGGCGCTTCTTCGCCGACTGCAGCACCTGCACCAGATCGTCCTCCGCCTTGACCGATTCCTTCATGTACTGGCGCAGGCGGTCGATGTCGAACTTGACGCCGGAGACGCGCTCCAGCGACGGGATCACGTTTTCCTTGATCTGCTTGACCACGTAGTCGCGCATGTTCTGGGTAATGTTGCCGTCGCCCTGGTAGGGGACGTGCAGCATGGTGGTCTCGCAGTTGTACTTCTGCCGGATCAACTCGAACCACTTCATGAAGGTGAAACACCCGGTGTACGACAGCAGCAGCAGGTCGGGCGTGGGCAGGGGCTCGCCGGTCGGCCCGACCTCGCCGCCGAGCATCATGCCCAGGTCCGCCTTGACGTAGGTGCATACGTCCTCGGAGTGGCCGTCGCGCTCGGCGTCCATGATCATCTTGCCGGATTTCTTGCGCATGCCGTTCTGCAGCGCGTTGGTCTCGGGCAGGCTGCGCGCCATGTCGAAGCACATCACCAGTTCGTTCAGGTTGCCCGGCACGAAAGTGGCCGCGACCTTCTTTCCGTGTTGGCGCGCGGTGGCGAGTTCGAGGTAGTTGCGATTGATCATTTCCTTCTGCAGCAGCATCGCGTCCTCTTTCTGCGCGACCGGAACGGCCTTCTTCGACGCTTGCGGAGGAGTCATCAGTATGGGTGTGCTCATGACTAGGCGGCGCTCCAGAGTTTGATTGAATCGGCGAAGGTTCCAGCCTGCTCGCGGATCGGCGCCATCTGGCCGGTGTTCTCCGCATACTTGAACGCCGTGTAGGGGATCTTGTGCTCGGTCAGCACCGACTGCAGCATCGGCCGCTCGAGCAGCGCCGGGTCGCAGAACGAGGGTGCGGCGAAAATGACGCCTTCGCCCGCGTTGAGCTTGGTCGAGTCGAGCAGGTACTTGCCCTTGTCTTTCTTGAACTCATCGTACTTTGACGAGGTCTGCATCGAACGGTGGAGGAAAGATTTCGACAACTCGTCCAGGGGATCGCCGGTCTCCACCACGTCGTCGGTGAGCATGCGCATGACCAGCATGAAGTCGTCGTCGACGATGTAGCAGCCGGCCATCTCGATCGATTTGATCAGCGAGAGCGGCGGCTGCTCGCAGAAGGCGCCGGTCAGCACGATGCGCGCATTGTCGCGCTGGGGCCGCGCGACCGCGTCGGTTGCGGCGATGTATTCGCGCACCAGCAGCGTGTGTTCCTCCACCGGCAGCACCATGCCGGCGCGCAGCACCAGGTACACCTCGGAGGTCGGCGCCTGCCAGGGCTTGGCCGCGCGGTAGCGGTACAGTTCCTGCACCGCGCGCCGGTTCTCGTTGTACACCTTGATCGAGGCGCGCAGCGCGTCGTCCGAGATGGGCTTGCCTGCGATCTTGCCAAGGTCGTCGCGCAGCACCTGCATCTCGTGGATGTAGAATGTGCCGCCTACGCCGTCCTGGTAGTTCTGCGGCACGTCGATATACCGGACGTACTTGTCCTTGAACAGGATCTGCCACATGCCCGAAAGATTGCGGATCACGTCGCAGGTCGACGGAAACAACATACCGTCCAAGCTGTCCAGGCGCCCGGTGAGCCCGAGTTCGAGGGTGGAGCGCGGAATGCGGCAGATATAGCTCTGGTAATAGGCGTCGCCCTGGATCACTTCGAGCTGATCGCCGCCGCCCATGATGCCCACCGGCAGCATGCCGGCGGCGTGGATGATTTCGCGCGGCACGTAGACCGGCATGAAGCCGATCGCCTTGCGCCCGGGTACGGCAGCCTTCCACTCTTGCACCGAAGTGAAATGCAAGTCGTCGAACAGCGCCTGGCAGCGTTCGACGATCTGTTGCACGGGCTGGCTCATCGCTGCTCCCATCATTGGTGTTCCCATTTGGGCGGACGCTTGGCGATGAAAGCGGCAAGGCCCTCGTTCGCGTCGCGGGTTTGCATCAGGTGTTCGAGATAGAGCCGCTCGACTTCGGCTATGCGCCGGCGCACCTCGGGGAGGTAGGCGCCGCGGGCCGCGGTCACGGCGCAGGCGAGCGAACTCGCGCTCTTGCCCGCGAGGTGCTGATCGAAATAGGCGAGCGCGGCCGCCTCGGCATCGGCCGACACCGACGTAACCAACCCCAGCCGCAGCGCTTCGTCGGCGCCGATAGCGCGGCCGGAGAACAGCAGGTCTTCGGCCGCCGCCTGGCCGATGCGCGGCGGCAACAGGACGGATGCGGCCGGCGCGAACACGCCGAGCTGGATCTCGGGCTGGCCGAGCTTGGCGTCGGCCGCGGCGAATATCAGGCTGCCGCCCATGGCGAGTTCCAGCCCGCCGCCGAGACACTGGCCCCTGACCGCGACGAGTATCGGCAGTTCCCACTCGATCATGGACAGGAGCAGCGCATGCAGGCTTGCGAGCATTTTGGCGCAGCGCTCGGCCAGATGCTCTTCCACGCTGGCGCCGAAGGAAAAATGCGGTCCCTCGGCGTCCAGCAGCACGGCCAGGAGCCGGGCATTGCCGCGGTGGGCGTCGATGGCCATCTGCAGCGCCGCGATCATGGCCGCGTCGACGATGTTCGCCTTGGGCCGCGCCAGGCGCAGCCGCAACAGCGCGCCGTCGCGCTCGATCCAGACCTTCAGCGGCCCGGCGTTGGGTGACAACTCTGCGGCCACGGCATCAGCCCTTGTGCTTGGGCTGGATCGCGTTGTGCAGCGCTTCGCCCCAGCCCTCGCCGCGCGCGAGCCGCTGGCGCAGGCCGATGAAATCGACTTCGCGGTCGTCCTTGCTGCCTTCGTTGAACGCGACGAAGCCCGCGCGCGCCTCGGTCATCATGTTGAGCGCGAGCCAGGCGCGCGAGTTTTCCTTGTTCGCGTTCCAGGCGATGAGCTTGGGTTTGCGCAGTTCCTCTATGGTCTTGGTGGTGCAGTCGGGGAAGGTGAGCAGCATCTTGGCGCACAGTTCCTCGACCTTGGCATCGAGCAGCGACAGATCGACTTTGCCGCTGGCCATCACGGCCTTGGCCTGCTTGGCCGCCTCGCCGGTCTTGAACTCGCCGAACACCAGCTTGCCGAACTCGTCGGTCATCTGTTTCGTTTCCACCATCGGATTGGCGATGAACTTGCCGTCCACTTTCAATGCTGGAACCACATCGGTGATCACGCCCATGTAATAGGCCTTGTGCGCCGAGAACGGTTCGCACAGCACGCACGCCGCCATCGAGCGCTCGGCGCCGATGATGACCGGCAGAAAATCGGTGGCGCCGCCGATCGGGGCCGAGCCGTGCTTGGGGCCGGCCTGGCCGAAACGCGCCAGATCCTGCGCCACGGAAAAGTCGCAGGCCATGCCGATTTCCTGGCCGCCGCCGATGCGCATGCCGTTGACGCGGCAGATCACCGGTTTGTCGCAGGCGAGGATCGCCGACACCATGTCGTTGAACAGACGCATGTAGGCGCGGTATTCCTGCGGATGGCCGGCATAGTACTCGGCGTATTCCTTGGTGTTGCCGCCGGTGCAGAAGGCCTTGTCGCCGGCGCCGGTGAACACCACGCAGTTGACATCGCGCGCGTTCGAGGCGGCGCGAAATGCGAGGATCACGCCTTTCACCATGTCGGTGGTGTAGGAGTTGAACTGTCCCGGGTTGTCGAGCCAGATCCAGGCGTTGTACAGGCCGGGCACGACCTTGCCGTCGGGCGTCTGCGCCGGTCGCTTCTCGTAGCGCACGCCGGGGCGCGCGTAGTCCTCGTCGAGTTCGTGGTTCTTGAATTCCCGAATTGGGGTGGTCGGCATGATCGAATCTCCTTAGGGTTTCGGAACCAATACGGCGCGGCGCTTGATCTGATGCTGGTGCGCCGCCTCGAATATGCGGTTGATGTCGGCGAGCGGGTGCATCTCGACGAAGGGTTTCACTTTTACTTTGCCCGCCAGCACCAGTTCCAGCGCGGCCGGATAGTGCTCGGGCGTGCAGCCCCAGTTGCCGATGGCGCGGGCATCGAACGCCATCAGGTTGGACAGGCGCACTTCCACCTTGTCCATGGTGAAACCGACGACGGCGAGCGTGGCGCCGTGCACCAGCAGTCCATAGGCGCTCAGCTGGCCGGCGGCGCTGCCCGAGCACTCGAAGATGAACCACTCGGTCGGGCGCAGGCCGTTGTCCTTGGCGAATTTCGCGATCGCGCCTTTGAGCGCCTTGGGATCGAGTTCTTTCGGGTTCAGGGTGAGCGCGGCGCCGTGCTGCGCGACCGCGTCGAGTTTCGCCTGATCCACGTCGATGGCGACGACTTTCGCGCCGAAGGCGTTTGCCATTTGCACGCAGTAGCCGCCGACACCGCCGGCGCCGATGACGATGGCGAGGCTCCCCGGCGTGACGCCGGCGCGGTGCACCGCTTGATAGGGTGTGGTGACGGCGTCGGCGACGACGGACAATTCGGCCAGTTGCAGCCCGGCCGCGCCCAGACGTTTCTCGTCGACCGGGCACAAGCCGCGCGCCGGGACCGCGATATGGCTGGCGAAGCCGCCCTGGATATCGTTGCCGGGCATTTTCTGGGAGCGGCAGATGGCGCCGCGGCCGCGTTTGCACAGATCGCATTCACCGCAGGGAATCACGGCGGGGATGATCACCGCTTGGCCCAGCCAGCTCTCGGCGCCGCTGCCGGCGGCGAGCACGCGGCCGCTGATTTCGTGGCCCAGGGTGAGCGGCAGGGCGTGGTTGGTGCGCACGCTGTCGTAGAAATAGCCCAGATCGGTATGGCAGACGCCGCAGCCGGCGACTTCGACCACCACCTCGCCGGGTTGCGGCGGGAACGGATCGAACGCCGTATCGACCATCGCGGTATTGGGTGCCGTCATCATCCAGCGGTGTGCGGCTGTGCTCATACGTGTTCCTCCGGTTGGTGCTGCTGCGATTGTAGTTTCTACCGTATTTGGCTTGCGACTTGACTTTTTCTAGGCTAATTGCGTATTATGGTACTAGAATACGTATTTAGAGTCAAGTCCAAAATCCGGGCGCTCTGGCAAGATTGCAGACCGAGCGCCCAATGTGCCTGACGCTGGGCGCGGAACGACGGGCGCAGCCTGATGGGCCCGGAAAGACGGAGACCACAACGTGCCAAAACACAAAGAGACTACCCAAGCAAGCATTTCGATCGCGATCACCGGCAGCGGTGGCGCCGGCGTGATGACCGCCGGCACGCTGCTGCTCGAAGTCGCGGCGCAGGCCGGCTGGTTCGGCCTGATGGTGCGCTCCAGCGGTCCGCAGATACGCGGCGGCGAAGCGGCGGCGCTGATGCGCTTTTCCCAGGCGCCGGTAGAGTGCCTGGACGACCGTTTCGACGTGCTGATCGGCATCGACTGGCAGAACATCCACCGCTTCGCCGACGAGATTCCGCTCGACGCGGCGAGCGTGATGATAGGCGACCCCGAGCAAAGCGAGCCGCCCGAGGTGTTCGTCAAGAGCGGCGCGCGCTACACGCCTTTGCCGTTCAAACAGGTGGCCAAGGCGCTGCCGGGCAGTTGGCCGAACATGATCGCGCTCGGCCTCGCGGCCGGACTGGCTGGCCTGCCGATGGACTCGGTCAAAGCCGTGCTGCAGAAATCGCTGAAGAAAGGCGGCGGCGAGAAAATGGCCGCAAACATCGCTGCCGCGCAAGCCGGCTATGACTTCGCCGCGAATGTGCCCGCCGTGCCGCGCCTGTCCGGCAGCGTTGCCGCGGGCAAAGACGCGCGCTGGCTGATCACCGGCAACCAGGCGGCCGGCTATGGCGCGGTGCGCGGCGGCGTGCGCTTTTGCGCCGCCTATCCGATCACCCCGGCGACCGAAGTGCTGGAATGGCTGGCGCCGGCGCTGCCCAAAGTCGGCGGCACCCTGGTGCAGGCCGAGGACGAACTGGCTTCGATCAACATGATCGTCGGCTCCTCCTACGGCGGCGTGCCCTCGGTGACCGCGACCGCGGGGCCGGGCCTGTCGCTGATGACCGAAGCCATCGGCCTCGCGGTGGCGGCTGAAGTGCCGATCGTGGTCATCGACGTGATGCGCGGCGGGCCCTCGACCGGCATCCCCGCGAAAAGCGAGCAAAGCGATGTCAACATCGCGGTCAACGGCCTGCACGGCGACGCGCCGCGTCTGGTGGTCGCGCCCAATTCGATCGCCGACTGCGTTTCGGCGACGCAGTGGGCGGTGTACCTCGCCGAGGCGATGCAGTCTCCGGCCATCGTGCTGTCCGACCAGTACTTCGGCCAGACGCGCGCGGTGGTGGATCCGCCGGCCGATATCGGCCTCGTGACGCAGCGCCTGAAGCCCGGCGCGGGCGAGGAGGGCTACAAACGCTACGCCATCACCGATTCGGGCATTTCGCCGATGGCGATTCCGGGCAATCCGGGCACGGCCTACACCGCCGACGGACTTGAGCACAACGAACGCGGCCTGCCTTCGAGCCAGTCGGGCGACCACATCCGGCAACTCGACAAGCGCGCCAAGAAGCTCGACCAATTCGATTACGGCGCGCGCTGGGCCGACATCGAAGGGACGGGCGAGTTGGCGGTCGTGACCTTCGGTTCTTGCACCGGCGCCGCACGTGAAGCGCTGGCGCGCGCAGCGGCCGAGGGGATCAAAGGGCGGCTGGTATCCCTGCGCCTGCTTAGCCCCTCGCGACCCGAGCACATGGCCAAAGCGCTCGCCGGCGCGAAGCGCGTGCTGGTGGTCGAGCAGAACCACACCGGGCAGTTGTACCGCTACTTGCGCGCAGAGTACGATCTGCCGGGTGAGGTGAAGAGTTTCCGCCACCCGGGGCCGCTACCGATGCGCCCCGGCGAAATCCACCAGCAAATCACCGAATGGAGCCGCTCATGAATTCGCCCGCCGTTGCCGCGCCGCTCACGGCGCAGGCATTCAAGTCCGATTACAAGCCGATCTGGTGCCCCGGTTGCGGCGACTACTCGGTGCTGTCCTCGTTCACCAAGGCGTTCGCCAAGCTCGAACTGCGGCCGGAAAAAGTCGCCGTCGTCTCGGGCATAGGCTGCTCCTCGCGCATCCCGGCGTACACCAACTGCTACGGCTTTCACGGCGTGCACGGTCGCTCGCTCGCAGCGGCGGCCGGCCTTAAGCTCGCGCGCCCCGACCTCACCGTGGTCGTGGCGAGCGGCGACGGCGACGGCTACTCCATCGGCGGCAACCATTTCCTGCATGCCTGCCGGCGCAACGTCGACCTGACCTATGTCGTCATGGACAATCACGTGTACGGCATGACCAAGGGCCAGCCTTCGCCCACCACCGAGCCCGACTGGGATTCCAAGCTCTCCCCCGGCGGCACGGGCCTGCGCACCTTCAACCCGCTGGTGATCGCCCTCGCCGCAGGCGCCAATTTCGTCGCGCGCGCATTCGCCGGTGACCCCAACGGCACCGCCGACATCATCGCCGAAGCGATCCGCACGCCCGGCTTTTCCTTTGTCGAGATACTCAGTCCCTGCATCACCTTCCGGCCCGAGCAGCGCGAATGGAAACAAATGGTGCGGCCCGCGTCGGTGCCCTCCACCGACGACGCGGCGCGCGCCGCGCGGCGCCTCATGACCGACGACGGCATGAACATCGGGGTGCTGTACAAAGGCGAGCGCAAGTCCTATCAGCCGCCGGTAGGCAAAGGAAAAAAACGTCCCTCTGACTTGGAAGCGGAGTTCGCACTATGAGCACGAAAAAGAGCACCAAGAAAAGCACCAAGAACAGCGCAAAGCCCGGCGTGAAACCGAGCGCCAAGCCGGCCGCGAAAAAGACCAAGGCCGCGGCGGCGCCCAAACGCGCCGCCGCCAAGGCCGGAGGAAAAGCCGGGATCTCCAGCAGCGTCGAGTTCATGGTGCACGCCTACGCCATGGAGGCCGAAGCGGCGGAGCGTTACGCCGAGTTCGCCGATTCGATGGAGGTGCACAATAACCGCGAAGTGGCCGAGTTGTTCCGCAAGCTCTCGCGCATCGAACAGCGCCACGCCGACCAGATCCTGGAGCAGATGGGATGGAAACAATCGCCGGTGGCCTCGGCGAATTATCGCTGGGAGGGCACGGAAGGCCCCGAGACGGCCGACCCGACCGAACTGCACTACCTGATGCTGCCCTACCATGCGCTGCAGATCGCGCTGCTGAACGAAAAGCGCGCGCGCGATTTCTTCACCCATCTGGCGAAGGTGACCAAGGACGCCGGCGTGCGCAAAGGCGCGCTCGAGATGGAGCAGGAGGAGGACGAGCACGTGCACCTGATCGAGGCGTGGCTCAAGCGCACGCCCAAGCCGGACGCAAACTGGCAAGCGGATCAGGACCCGCCGGTGCTGTCGGACTGAGATGCGGCTGCAACATGAAATACCAAGACCTTGCACGGACGATGAATCCGTCCGTGCGGATCGTCGATGGCACGCGGATGATGAAACTATCCGCATGCCATCGACGATCTTGGATAAAACCCGACGCCTTCCAGGTTCCTACCCATGACCGTGAGGTCTTGGCCGACCCTGCACCAACGAATAGCCGTTTTTCTCATTTTGCAACGGATTCTAAGCGTTCATTTTAGAATGGGCTGTCATTTTGGAATGCTCGCTAAGGAGCCAACATGGACGTATTGTTACCGCAGGGTTGGACGCCGCCCGTCGGTTATGCCAACGGCATCGCCGTGGCGCCCGGGCGCATCGTGTTCATCGCCGGGCAGGTGGGCTGGGACGCGCAGCAGAAGTTTCACTCCACCGAAGTTGCGCCCCAGTTCGACCAGGCGCTGCAGAACATACTGGCGGTGCTGGCCGAAGCGGGCGGACGTCCGGAGCACATCTGCCGCATCACCGCATTCTGCTGCGACAAGCCGGCCTATCTGGCGGCGCGTGCGCAACTGGGTGCGATCTGGAAGCGCCTGATGGGACGGCATTACCCGTGCATGAGCATGATATTCGTCTCCGATCTGCTCGATAGTCCGGGCAAGATCGAGCTCGAAGCGACCGCGGTCGTCCCCGCGGCCTGAGCCGGCTGCGCGCGCGGCTTGCCAGGGCAGGGCGCGCAGGCTAACCTCGCCGTGTGACTCCGACAAGCAATCCCGACGCCAACGGCACGGGCGCGACCTAGTGCTGGTGCTCGATCAACTCGCCAAGACCTATGCGGGCGCGCGCCGGCGCAGCGTGCTGCATGGCGTCGACCTCGTGCTCGGCGCGGGCGAATACATCGCCGTGATGGGCGAATCGGGCATAGGCAAGTCCACGCTGCTCAATCTGATCGCGGGGCTGGACCGGCCCGATGCGGGCAGCATACGGCTGGACGGCGTCGATCTCGCCCAACTCGGCGACGACGCCCTGACCGTGCTGCGCCGTGAGCACATGGGCTTCGTGTTCCAGGCCTTCCACATCCTGCCGTATCTGTCGCTGGCGCAGAACGTGGCGCTGCCGTTGATCCTGAACCGCGTCGCGGAGAGCGTAGCCGCGGCGCGCACGCAGGAGATGCTCGCGGCAGTCGGCCTCGAAGGCCGCGCGGCAAGCATGCCGCGCGAATTGTCGGGCGGAGAACTGCAGCGCGTCGCCATCGCGCGCGCGCTGGTGCACCGGCCCAAGCTGCTGCTCGCGGACGAGCCCACCGGCAACCTCGATCCGGACAGCGCGGCCCAGGTGCTCGCGCTGCTGCGCGCACAAGTCAAGACGCGGAACGCCGCCTGCATCCTGGTGACGCATTCGCAGGCGGCAGCGGCGACGGCCGACCGCATCGTCATCCTCAGCGCGCAGGGACTGCGCGAGGCCGGCTGATGGCTGCGTCGTCGCCGGGCCTGTCGCGCAGCGCGCTGTTCCTCGCGCCCCTGGCGCAGCACAAGGGCAGGCTCGCGGTGTCGGTGCTCGCGATCGCGCTCGGCGTGGCGCTGGGCTATGCGGTGCAGCTCATCAATGCGGTGGCGCTCGCCGAGTTCTCGCAGGCGGTGCGCTCGCTCGCGGGCGAGGCCGATCTCGAAATCCGCGGCCCGCGGGACGGCTTCGACGAGCAGCTCTATCCCCGACTCGCGCGCCTCGCCGAGGTCGCGGTGGCGAGTCCGGTGCTGGAAGTCGACGCCAGGCTGCCCGGCAGGCCGGACAGCCTGCGCGTGCTGGGCGTGGATGTGTTTCGCGCGGCGCGGGTGCAGCCGGCGCTGATCGGCGCGGGGCCGGCGGACCGGCTCGATCTGTTGCGACCGGACGCGCTGTTCCTCAGTCCGGCTGCGGCCGACAGTCTGGGGGTCAAGACCGGCGACCGGCTCGCGCTTCAGGTGGGACTCACCGCGGTGAGTTTGCGCGTCGCCGGGCTGATGCGCGGCGGCGGGCGCGAGCGTCTCGCGGTGATGGACATCGCGGCGGCGCAGCTGGCGCTAGGGCGCATGGGCGTGATCAGCCGGATCGACCTGCGTCTGCGCCCGGGTGCGGACGCCGACGCGCTGCAGGCACGCCTGCAGGCGCAATTGCCGCCGGGCCTGGTGGCCGAGCGTCCGCAAAGCGAGCTGCAAAGGAATGCCAGCCTGTCGCGCGCCTACCGGGTCAACCTCAACGTGCTGGCGCTGGTGGCGCTGTTCACCGGCGGCTTCCTGGTGTTCTCGGCGCAGGCGCTGTCGGTGGTGCGGCGGCGCGCGCAACTCGCGCTGCTGCGCGTGCTCGGCGTGACCCGCGGCGGTTTGGTGCGCCTGCTGCTCGCCGAAGGCGCGCTGATCGGCGCCCTGGGCGCGGCGCTGGGCCTTGCCGCCGGCTACCTCATGGCGGCAGCGGTGCTGGCGCGCTTCGGTGCCGATCTGGGTGCCGGCGAGTTTCGCGGCCTGCATCCGGACCTGCATGCCGAGCCCTGGGCGAGCGCCCTGTTCTTCGCGCTCGGCGTACTGGTCGCCGTGGTCGGCAGTTTGGCGGTGGCACTGGAAGCGGCGCGCGCGGCCCCGGCCCAGGCGCTGAAGGCGGGCGACGAGCAGGCCGCGTTTGCGCGCCTGCGGCCGGCGTGGCCGGGCATCGCGCTGGTGCTCGCGGGCGTGCTGTGTACCGCAGCCGGGCCGGTGGGCGGCGTGCCCCTGTTCGGCTATATCGCGATCGCGCTGATGCTGGTGGGCACGCTCGCGCTGATGCCGCGCCTCGCGACCACGGTGTTCGGCTTGCTGCCGCGCCCGCGCAGCGCGGGCGCGCGCCTGGCGCTGGCGCAGCTGCAGGGCGCGCCGGGGCAGGCGTCGGTGAGCCTGGCCGCGATCGTGGCCAGTTTCTCGCTGATGGTGGCGATGGCGATCATGGTCGCCTCGTTCCGCGTTTCGCTGACCGCCTGGCTGGATCAGGTGCTGCCGGCCGATCTGTATCTGCGCACCGGTCTGCACGGCGACACCGCCTATCTCGGGCCGCAGGACGAGGCGCGTATCGCGCGCTTGCCGGGCGTGCGCCGGGCGGAGTTCCTGCGGCTGCAGCAGTTGCTGCTGCAGCCGGGCCGTCCGCGCGTGACCCTGCTCGCGCGCACGCTCGATCGCGACGATCCGGGCGGCCGCCTGCCGCTGGTGGGCGCATCGCGTTCGCCGCGGCCGGGCGAAGCGCCGCCGCTGTGGGCGAGCGAAGCCATGGTCGATCTTTACGGCTATGCCGTGGGCCAGGTAGTGGAACTGCCGCTCGCGGGCCGGATCGAGCGCTTCACCGTGGCCGGCATCTGGCGCGACTATGCGCGCCAGCACGGCTCGGTGATCGTGGAGCGTGAACTGTATGCGCGCTTGAGCGGCGATCGCAACGCGAACGATGCGGCGCTGTATCTCGCGCCGGGCGCGAATCCGGCGGCGATCGAGCAGGCGATCCGCGCTACGCTTCCGGGCGGCGCGAATCTGGAGTTCGGCGCGCCTGGAACGATACGCGCGCGCTCGCTGAATGTGTTCGACCGCACGTTCGCCGTGACCTACGCCCTGGAAGCGGTTGCGGTGCTCATCGGCCTGTTCGGCCTGTCCTCCAGTTTCGGTGCGCTGGTGCTCGCGCGCAGCCGCGAGTTCGGCATGCTGCGCCACGTCGGCATGACGCGGCGCCAGATCGGCGCCATGCTCGCCAGCGAGGGCGCGCTGGTGAGCGCGCTCGGCCTGGCGCTGGGCCTGGCCCTGGGCTGGGTCATCAGCCTGGTGCTGATCCACGTGGTCAACCGCCAGTCGTTTCACTGGAGCATGGAGCTGCATCCGCCCTGGGTTTTGCTCTGCGTGCTCGCCGCCGCGCTGCTCGCGCTGTCCACGCTGACCGCGCTCGCCAGCGGCCGGCGCGCGCTCGGCGTGGACGTGGTGCGCGCGGTGCGGGAGGATTGGTGAACTGCGGCCTGAGCAGGGCGGCATCGCGCCTGCTGATGCTGGCCTCCGCCTGGCTGTGCGGCGCGGCCGTCGCCGCGGACTACGCGCCGGTGCAGCCCGGCGCCGAGCTGCAATTCCCGCGCGACCACGGCAGCCATGCGCTATTTCGCACCGAGTGGTGGTATCTCACCGGCTGGGTGAAAGACGCGCGCGGCGCCGACCTCGGCATACAGATCACGTTCTTCCGCAACCGCCCGCTGCTTGCCGAAACCAACCCGAGCCGCTTCGCGCCGCGCCAACTGCTGTTCGCCCACGCGGCGCTGGCCGATGCCAAAAATGGCAAGCTCCTGCACGACCAGCGTGCCGCGCGCTCGGGCTTCGGACTGGCCGAGGCGAAGGAAGGCGGCACCGACGTATGGATCGACGACTGGTCGCTGAAGCAGACCGATTCGGGCTACAGCGCGAGGATTGCGGCGCGCGACTTCGGCTACGCGCTCGAATTCAAACCAACGCAGCCGCTGCTGCTGCAGGGCGAGCGCGGCCTGAGCCGCAAGGGGCCGCTGCCGGCGCAGGCGAGCTATTACTACAGTCAGCCGCAGCTCGCGGTGTCCGGCTCGATCACGGTCCGAGGCGAGCGGCGCGAGGTCAGCGGGCGCGCCTGGCTCGATCACGAGTGGTCCAGCGAATACCTCGCGCCCGAGGCTGCGGGCTGGGACTGGGTCGGACTGAATCTCGCCGACGGCGGCGCGCTGATGGCGTTCCGCATGCGCGACAAGCAGGGCGGCACGCTCTGGGCGGGCGGGAGCCTGCGCGGCGCCGACGGGCGCGTGCGCAGATTCGCGCCGGACGAAGTTCATTTCGCAGCGCGCCGCCGCTGGCGCTCGCCGCGCACCCAGGCCGAGTATCCGGTCGCGCTGCGGCTGCGGGCGGGCGAGTTGGAATTCGAACTCGACCCGATGATGGACGACCAGGAACTCGACGCGCGCGAGAGCACCGGCACGATTTACTGGGAGGGGGCGGTGTCGGCGAACCGCGGCGGCAAGCTGCTGGGCCGGGGCTATCTCGAACTCACCGGCTACTGGCGGCCGCTGCGGCTGTGAGCCGGCAGAGGTGGGGTCTGCATCCAGCTCAGGCTTAGAGCAGGATGCCTAGCTGCGCCGCGCGGTGTTCTGCCGAGAGCAGGGTATTTCCAAGGAGCATGGTGATGGTCATCGGCCCGACGCCGCCGGGAACCGGGGTGATCCAGCCCGCGCGCTGCAGCGCGGCGCCGAAATCCACGTCGCCGACCAGCTTGCCATCGGGCGAGCGGTTGATGCCGACGTCGATCACCGCGGCGCCGGGCTTGATCATCTCCGCGCCGATCGCGTTCGGTTTGCCGATGGCGCAGACGAGCACGTCGGCGCGCCGCGTGTGCTGGGCCAAGTCCCTGGTCTGCGAGTGGCACAGGGTGACTGTGGCGCCGGCCTGCAGCAGCAGCAGCGCCACGGGCTTGCCGACGATATTGCTGCGGCCGACGACGACCGCCTCCTTGCCGCGCAGATCCAGTCCGGTGGTCTTGAGCAGTTCCATGATGCCCCCCGGCGTGCAGGGCACGTAGCGCGCATGCCCGGACAGCAGGCTGCCGAGATTGCGCGGGTGCAGGCCGTCGACATCCTTGTCGGGGGAAATGCGCTCGATCACCGCGGCCTGCGTGAGGTGCGCCGGCAGGGGCAGCTGCACCAGGATGCCGTGTATGCCCGCATCGGCATTGAGCCGGTCGATGTGTGCGAGCACGGCGGCAAGCGGGCTGTCGGCGGCGAGCGCATGTTCTTCGGAGCGCATGCCGATTTCGTGGCAGGCCTTGATCTTGTTGCGTACGTAAATCTTGGACGCCGGGTTGTCGCCGATCACGACGGCCGCGAGCCCGGGCGCGATGCCGGCCGCGTTGAGCCGGTCGGCGCGCAGTTTCCATTCGGCGCGCAGATGCTGCGCGATTTGCTTGCCGTCGATGATCAGGGCCGTCACTGTGTACTCCGGATGTCGCGCGCGCTGTTGCGTGCGTGAGGCTAGGTTTGAATTCGTGTTTCAGGGACGCTGCGAGTTTAACCGCTAGTCTGCGCCGCATCAAATGCGATCGAAGGCGGCGGCGCGCGGATTCGGGTAGAGTTGCGGCTGCAAAAAAACCAGACCCGTGTCGCCCATGTCAGCATCCCCTGCATCCGAATTCATCAGCGTGCGCGGCCGCCGCCTCGAATACCGGCGCATCGGCGCGGCCGCCGCGGGCGCGACGCTGGTATTTCTCCACGAGGGCCTGGGCTCGATCGGCCAGTGGCGCGACTTCCCGGCGCGCATATCCGCCGCGACCGGCCTGCCCGCGATCGTCTACGCGCGTCACGGCCACGGCCAGTCGGACGTTCTCAAGCAACCGCAGGGCGTCGATTTCATGCACCGCGAGGCGCTGGAATCCCTGCCCGAGTTTCTGCGCGCGCTCGGCGTAGCGCGCCCGCTGCTGATCGGCCACAGCGACGGCGCGTCGATCGCGCTGATCTACGCCGGGTCGGGCCATCCGCTCGAAGCCCTGGTGGCGATGGCGCCGCACGTGTTCGTCGAGGACATCAGCATCGCGGGCATCACTGCGGCGAAGCAGACCTTCGAACGCACCGATTTGCGCGACAAGCTCGCGCGCCATCACCGCGACGCAGTGAAGACGTTTTACGGCTGGAACGACGTCTGGCTCTCGCCTGCGTTTCGCAGCTGGAACATCGAAAATGTCCTGCCCGGGATCAAATGCCCGCTGCTCGCGATCCAGGGTGTTGACGACGAGTACGGAACCATGGCGCAGGTGGAGGCGATCGCGCGCCAGGCGGGCGGGCCGGTCGATGTGCTGAAACTCGAGCAGTGCGGTCATAGCCCGCACAAGGACCAGCCGGACATTGTCGCCGCGGCCGTGGTCGGATTCATCAGCCGTTGCGGCAGCCGGGGCGGCGCAGCCTGATCTCGCGCCTGGCGTTGTTCGATCCGGTTCGGCCGTCGCAGGATTCTTCCGGCGGACCAAGCCGAGACAGGGCGGCTTTGGCGCGCTTGCAATAATTATCGTAACATGTTACGTTAAATACATGTCCGTCCTTATACGCACCCCGCAAGCCAAGCGGACTCAAGCCGTCCGCGGCCGCCCGCCAACGGGCAGCGCGCAATCCTCCGCCGAGCGCATGCGCCGCTATCGCGAGCGCCAGCGCGCCTCGGGGCTGCGCGCGGTCACCCGCATGGAGTCGCCGGTCGGAACCCTTTCCGGCGGCGCGCTGAAACACCGCATCATCGAGGCGCGCAGTCTGGCCATGCATTGCCTCGCCGCGCAGAAGATCATGCGCGACGCGGCGCTGCTCGAGCGGGTGCGCGACACCCTGGACGCCTGGCGCGCGCGTTACGGCGATGAACCGCCGCGCGCGCTCGAGGAATGGGCGCTGATCCTGCGGCAACCGTGGCCGCAGATCGCCGCGTTCATCACCGACCCGGGAGAGCGGGCCACGCGCTTGCGCCAGTCCACGCCGTTTGCGGGCGTGCTGAGCGAGCGCGAGCGCGACAGGATCTATGCGGCGTTCCGACCTTGAGCACCTGATTCGCGCTGCCGGGCGCATCGCCGGAGAGCGCGAACTGGTGATCATCGGCAGCCAGTCGGTACTGGGCCAGTTTCCGCATGCGCCGGTCGCCTTGCTGATGTCGATGGAGGCCGATCTCTATCCGCGTGCGCACCCCGAACTGGCCGACAGGGTGGACGGTGCCATCGGCGAGGGGTCCGCTTTTCATCAGTCGCATGGATACTATGCACAAGGCGTGGGCCCGGATACGGCCACCCTGCCAAGAGGCTGGCAGCGGCGGCTGGTGCGCGTGGAAAATCCGAATACCAACGGGTACGCCGGGCTGTGTCTTGAGGTGCACGACCTCGCGCTTTCCAAGTACGTAGCCGGACGGGAGAAGGACCGCGAATTCACGCGTGAACTCGCGCGCCATGGCCTGATCGAAAGAGCGACGCTGCTCAAGCGTCTCGCCGTCACCAAGCTTGAGCCCGCCCTTGCCAAGCTGGTGAAAGCCCGGATCGCCCGGGATTTTCCGCTGCAGAATTAGCGAGCGCGCCAGGTTCTGCCCTGGGGCAGGTGCGTCAATGCAAGAGCTGACCCCAAGGGATCGAGGTACGGCCTGGCCGCGAGGGGCAATCAAGCCGGAATCGCGTAGCCTTGTTCGCGGAACAGCTTCAGGCAGGCGTCGGCCACGAGCGGGTCGTACAGGGTTCCGCGCCCGCGCTCGATCTCGGCCAGGGCCTTGTCTATCCCCATCCCAGGCCGGTAGGGGCGGTGCGAGGCCATCGCTTCGACCACGTCCGCCACGGCCAGGATGCGCGCCTCGAGCAGGATCGCGCCGTCTTTCAGTCCCTGCGGATAGCCGCTGCCGTCCAGGCGTTCGTGGTGCTGCAGCGCGACCTCGGCCACCGGCCAGGGGAACTTCACGTCTTTGAGCACCTCGTAGCTCGCCTTGGGATGCGCCTGGATCAGTTGATACTCGATTGAAGTGAGCTTGCCGGGCTTGGCCAGGATCTCCGCCGGGATCGTGATCTTGCCCACGTCGTGCAGCATGCCGGCGACGCGCAATCCCTCCTGCCGCCGCGCGTCGAAGCCGACCGTCGCGCCGATGGCCGCGGCGATCGCCGCCACGCGCCGCTCGTGGCCGGTGGTGTAGGGGTCGCGCAGCTCGCTCAGATTCGTCGCCACCCCGACGGTACTCAGGAACGCCGCTTCGAGTTGCGCCAGATGCGCTTTGACCTGCTCCTCCGCACGCGTGCGCTCGGTGATGTCGCGCGCGGTCACCACGATGCCGCCAACGTCAGGATCGTCGAGGAGGTTCTTTCCCTGCAGCTCGGCATCCACCGACGATCCGTCTTTGCGCTTAATCCGCAATCTAATCCGGGTAATTTGATCGGGATGGGCTATTACGTCCGCGAGCGTATCGTGCGCCAGAGCCAAATCCTGCGGCTCGACGAACGCCGCGATATTCATTCCGAACACCTCGTTCGTCTCGTATCCGGTAAGGTTCCTTCCCGATTCGCTGCGGTAGACGACTTCTCCCGCTCGATCGATCACGAAGAAGGCGTCCACGCTACCCTCCGTCAACTTGCGGAAATAGCGTTCGCGACGCTCCAGTTCGAGCTGCGCCTGCTTGCGCTCGGTAACGTTGCGCGCATTGATGACGACCCCGTTGATCGTCGGGTCGGCCAGCGCGTTCCTCGCCACGGATTCGAGTACGATCCAGCTGCCGTCCTTCTTGCGGAAGCGGAATTCGGTCCTATGCAAAATGCTGGGATTGCGCATGATCTCGGCGTACCCCGCAGCAGCGGCTGGCGCGTCCTCCGGATGCGCGAGGTCGAGGTAGTTCTTGCCCAGGAGCTCGTCGACCGCGTATCCGCCGAGTTGGCTAACGGAGGGACTGATATAGCTGATGCTGCCGTTCGCGTCGACGATGGCGACCAGGTCGGACGCATGCTCGAGCAGAGAGCGAAAGTGGCGTTCGCTTTTCGCTATCGCTACCTGCACTCGATTGCTTTCGGTGACGTCCTGCATCACGTGGACAAAGAACGCAGAGGTTTGCGATATGCCGCTGACGGAAAACGAACGCGAAATGAACATCTTCCCGTCGGCGAGTTCGACGCGCTCCTCGGTCATGCCGCCTTTTTCCTTCACGCCGCGGCAGCTGGTCATCGGTCCGCCAAGCTTGGGAAACACTTCCCAATAGGGCCTGCCGACGACCTCTGAGACCGGCAGGCTGCCCAGTGCCGCGTAGGCGAGATTGGCGCGTATGATGCGGTACTCCGCGTCGTGCACGAATATCGGATCCTGCACCGCGTCGAACGCGGTCTTCCATTCGAACTGCGCCTGCTTCAAGTCGCGGCGCGCGGCTGCGTCGACGAGTTCGCGCCTGACTACCGGGCCGAGCCGGTCGAGCCGGTCCTTCATCAGGAAATCCGTGGCGCCTGCCCGCATCGCTTCGACCAGGGTCTCTTCGCTGACTTTGTTCGAAACGAGGATGAACGGCAGGTCGAGCCCGCTCTCTTTGGCGATCCTGAGCGCTTCCAGCCCGCCGAAACCCGGTATCACGTAATCGGAAAGAATGAGGTCCCAGGCGCGCTCGGCGAGCGCAGCGCGCATCGCCGCGGCGGTGTAGACACGCTGGGCGTCCGGGGTGTAGCCGCTGCGGCGCAGCTCGCGCAGGATCAGCAGCGCGTCATCCTCGGAATCCTCGACGATCAGTACGCGTAGGCTGCTTTGGTCATTCATGCTGTCGCTCTCGTACGGAAATCGGTGCCTTGGCCGGCGTGCCGGGCAGGGTGAAGTAGAACGCCGCGCCTTTTTCCGGGGCGGCTTCGGCCCAGATGCGGCCGCCATGGCGCTGGATGATGCGCTTTACCAGCGCCAGCCCGACGCCGTTGCCCGGGAAGTCCGTGGTGGTGTGCAGGCGCTGGAACGGCAGGAACAGCTTCTGCGCACGGTCCATATCGAAGCCCGCTCCGTCGTCGCGCACATAATACACGCGCTCCGCCTCGCGCTCTGCGAAGCCGAATTCGATTCTCGCGCGCGGGTGCCTGGAGGTGAATTTCCAGGCGTTGCCGAGCAGGTTCTCCAGTACCGCACCGAGCAAACGCCGGTCCGCGTAGGCATTTGCGCCCGCGGCGATGTCGAACACGACCTCACGCGCCGGACCCTGGGCGCGCAGTTGGTCCGCAACTGCGCGCGCCATTGCGCCGAGGTCCAGGTTCTCCAGCGCCATGTCGGAACGGGCGAGACGCGAGAACTGCAGCAGGGCGTCGGTCAGTTGGCCCATGTGCTTGGTCGCGGCCCGTATCCGCTGCAGGTAGTCGCGGGCCTCGGCATCGAGCTTGTCGCCGTAGTCCTCCTGCAGGGCCCGCGAAAATCCGTCGATGGTCTGAAGCGGCGCGCGCAGGTCGTGCGAAGCGGAATAGGCGAATGCCTCGAGTTCCTTGTTGGCGGCTTCCAGCTGCGCGGTGCGCTCGGCCACCAACCCCTCTAAATGCTCGCGGTGCTGTTTCAATTCTTCCGATATCCGCCTGTTCTCGGCGAGTTCGGTATCCAGCCGTTCGTTGGCCTGCCGCATGCCTGCGTAGGGCAGCTTGATGGAATTGAGGAATACGCCCCAATAGATCAGACAAAACGACGCAACCTTATACAGATGACCGATCACATTGTAGGTGTCAAAAACGCTCTGATAGGATGAAAACTGCCATTCGCTAAAAATGCACAGGATGAACGCGGCCAGAAAATAGACCAGCCACTGTTCTCCGTCGTTCGATAAGCGCCGCCAATACGCTACGAACGTCCAAGCCAATAATCCGATAATCAGATACTCGGCATAAGTCTTGAGCGGCGTTAAACCGACGCCTTCGATATAGGTCGCCGGAACGTATTCTGGGAAGAACGTGATGGCGGAAAACGCCAGCAGCGGAACGCCGAGATTGACCACTGCCAAAACCGGCTTCGCCAGCCAACGCGGGGAACCGGTCGGATAGACATAAGCACTCAACAGAAACGCCAGGGCCATGAACAAACGGGCGGCTATCCAGTATTGGGTCGATTTCAGCGGAGAGTTCGGTGTGACAAAAGCGGGCATGCCGGAATATCCCAAAGCATGCATAAAATCCAGCAAACCGATAGCCAGAAAAATCGAGCCCAGGAACAGCGTATGCCGATTGGCCGACAGCTCATGGCTGTTCCAGGCGATGCCGAATATCGACAGCGACACGATCACAGAAAAAAATTCCGCCACGTTATGGAAAACGAGATACGACGGCACATCCGCAACGAAATAGAACTGGGCCGCAAATATTCGAAGCAACAGCACGGGCAACGCGCCGGCTAAGGTGGTCAACAACAAGACTCTGATGGCGGATGTTTTGATTTGATCTCCTTTTCTGGGGTATTGGTCTATAGCGCCGAGAATTGGCAAGGGCGACTTAAGTCCTGTCGTTGGACCGGCATCGACGTACGCCTGCCACGGCCGTGAGGGCGCTCATCTGGGCGAAGGAGGCGGCTCGTTGAGAACCAGCCAGTACATCCCGAGCTGGCGCACCGCCTCGGCGAATTGGTCGAAATCCACCGGCTTGCGGACGTAACTGTTGCAGCCCAGGTCGTAGCCCGCGGCCCGGTCGCGCTCATCGTCGGACGTGGTCAGGACCACCACCGGGATGCGGCGCGTGCGCGCGTCGCCGCGCAGGCGCTTCAACACCTCCAGGCCGTCGACCTTGGGCAGCTTCAGGTCGAGCAGGATCAGTGTCGGCAGGGTCTTGCTGGTGTCGAACAGCCGGTCGAGCGCAACCTGTCCGTCCTCGGCCAGTTCGACCGGGTTGGCGATATTGTTCTTCTTCAGCGCGCGCATGGTCAGCAGCGCGTGATCCGGATTGTCTTCGACCAGCAGGATGCATTTGTCTGTCATGATGTTTCCTTCATATGGACCCCGGCGTGCCGGCAGGCGCACCGGGAAGAGTGAAATAGAAGGTCGCGCCTTTCTCAGGCATCGCCTCGGCCCAGACGCGGCCGCCGTGGCGCAGAACGATGCGCCTCACGCTCGCAAGTCCGACGCCGTTGCCGGGGAAGTCGGACGTGGTGTGCAGGCGCTGAAACGGCACGAACAGTTTTTCCACATAGGCCATGTCGAACCCGGCGCCGTCGTCGCGCACGAAATAGACGCGCTCGCCGTCGCGTTCGGTGACGCCGAACTCGATCTTTGCGCGCGGATGCCTGGAGGTGAAGATCCAGGCGTTGCCGAGCAGGTGCTCCATGAGCATGGTGAGGAGCTGTCTGTCGCCGTGCGCCGCAGCGCTTGCGGCGATGTCGAAAACCACCTCACGCGCCGGATCCTGCGCGCGCAGCTGATCCGCGACCGAGCGCGCAATTGCGCCCAGATCCGCGGGCTCGGGCACCAGATCGGCGCTGGTGATGTGCGACAGCTTCAACAAGTCATCCATCAGCCGCGCGATGCGCTGGGAAGCGGCGCGCAGGCGTTGCAGATAGTCCTTCGCTTCGGCGTCCAGCTTGTCGCCGTAGTCCTCGAGCAGGGCGCGGGAAAAGCCGTCGATGGTCTGCAACGGCTGGCGCAGGTCGTGCGAGGCCGAATAGGAAAAGGCCTCCAGCTCCTGGTTCGCGCCCTCGAGCTGGGCCGTACGCTGCGTCAGGGTGGCTATGGTCTTTGCCTGCGCCGCGAGCATGCGATTGAATTCGCGCCCGACGGTCGCGACTTCGAGTGGACCGGACTCGATCGCACGCACCCCGGGCTCGCTGCGCGCGACTGCGCTGGCGGCATCGGCGAGGGAGCGGATCGGTGTCCGGATTGCGTTCCCGACGGCTGCGGCGACGCCGGCCACGCCGACGATCACCACAACGAGCGCAAGCAGGATGCGCCGCAGCGCCTGGCGGTAATGGGCCATCACCGTGTCGAGCGGAATTCCGGCCGAAACCAGCCAGCCGGATCCCGGCATCGTGATGAAGGCGGTAATGCGCTCGACGCCGTCAATGCCGTGCATCGCGTGGGCCCCGCGGCCTTGCGCCAGCTGCGCGGCAATCGATTCGAACGAGCGTGCGTCCCTGCCCAGCCACTTATCCTCCTCGAGCGAGCGCGCGATGATGACGCCATCGCGGCTTACCATAGTGATGACGGAACCGGCCGGCAGATCTGGTCTGTCAACCAGCCGGGTGATCCGGCTTAGGCTCGCCGCCAGGTTCAGCACGCCGATCGTGGCGCCTGCCGCGTTGCGCACCGGCATCGTAAGCGGAACCGAGAACTCGCGCGAGGCCCGGCCGAGCACCGGCGTTCCCGCGCGGAACCCGCTGCTGGTGATTCCGCTGCGGAACCACTCCCGGTCGGCGTAGGTCGTCCCGGCACTGTCTTGCTGCATCGACCAGCAGACAACTTCGCCGCGCAGGTCGACCAGAATGACATTGGCATAAATCGGATTGAGGCTTTGCAGTCCGGCGATGAGCGGATCGCACCGCGCGCGGTCGAGTGCGCGCACCGCGGGCCGTTGCACCAGATAGGCCAGTTGCTGCTCGGCTGCTTTGAGGATGGCCCCGCTGTCCTCGGCGACCTCGGCCGCGATCCCCCGGATGCGCTCGAGCGCATCAGCCTCGGCTTGCGCACCGGCGTCATGGATGAGATACGCGACGACGGCCGACAGCGGCAAGGCGACCGACAGGACGAGGAGCAGCAGCTGCGTGCCGATGTGGCGCAGAAATGGCATATGCGTCAATCCGGAATGCGGGCGCCTGCAGCCGCAATGCGAAACGCCACGGACCGAAGCCCGGTCCGGTCGGCGTTCTTGCCAGCGATAGATTCAGCAGCCACGCGACGCATATGGACGATCCTGCTCGAGTGTTCGACGAAACCCTTACCTATGGCCAAGGCCGGTTTCAGACAACACGTTAAATATACTAGTCCGTCCGGCGTGGATAAGACAGGTTGACACGCTAATGCATTGACAGATTTGACGAAAGTCAAACTGCTCGCGCCGGCGCGAAATCCGCCGGTTAGGCCGGCCCGTCACACGCTGCGATCATCAGCGCGGCGTTATACGCCAGCCATGCCGGCCAAGTCGTTCAAGAGGGTGCCGATACCGAGCGCCTATCCAAATCTGCAATCGCAAGCTTAGGGTATTGCGCGCTGCGGGATTCTCACATCCTCGATTTGAGTTTCCATACTTGCGGCTGCGTCGGCCAGGTGCCGCGGTCGATGGCGCGCGCGCCGTCGAACACGAGATAGCTTTGCTGGCCGTAGTGCGGCAGCGGGCGCAGCAGCGCGGTCAGCGACGCCGCATCGCGCGCCGACGCGAGCAGCACCATGTGCCCGTTGCCTGCGCGCGCGGTCCACACCTGCGCGCTGCCGCGCGTGGCCGCGAGCCCGGCGGGCCTCGGGGCCATCTTTTTGCGCGCGAGCCAGGCGTCGACGTCGGCGTGCAGTCCGGCGACCAGCGTCGGTGGGGTCAGGTCTTCGGTTGATGCATTTGCGTCAAGGCAAGACCTGAGTCCATCACCTGAGCCCGTCATTCCTTCGAGCAGGCCGGCGGCGAGTTCGCAGGCGGCCGTTTGCACCGCGGCGTCTGCGCTAGCGACGACCAGGCCCGGATGCGGCGCGAGCATGGCGTCGCGCAGTATAGGCGGCGCTTCGGTCGCGGCGAGCCGGCGCATGAGGCGCAGGTCCGGGTCGAGCGCGACTTCCAGCGGTTCGTCGGGCAGTTCGAGCAGCGCTGTGTCGCGTTCGCGCGCGAGGGCGACGCGGCGCGTGATGTCGCCCGCGCGGGTGCGTATGGTCAAGGGCACCGACAGCGTGTAGGCGGGCGCGCCTTGCGTCAGCGTCACGGCGAGGCGCCAGCCGCCGGCGACAGGCTCGGCCTTGGCGCGGGCGATGCGCAAATTCGGCGCCCCGGTGCGTTCCAGCCATTGCGCGAAGAACACGGACAGCTTCCTGCCCGAGGCGTGTTCGAACGCGCGGCGCAAATCGTCCCAGGAGGCGACGCGAAAGCGCTCGGTGCTCCAGAACGCGCGCAGGCCGGCATCGAACGCGGCCTCGCCGATGACATCGCGCAGCATGAAGAACAGCATCGCCGACTTGTTGTAGCCGACGATCTGCGATGCGCCGTGGGTGCGCGAAGTGAAGCGCGCGAGCGGCGTGTCGTCGCCCGCCGGCATGGCCGCATAGTCGCGCAGCCAGGCGAGGCGCATGGCGCGCGCGGCCTCCGGACTCTCGCGTTCGCGGTAGGCGTAATCGGCCATGAAGTTGGTGAGACCTTCGGACCAGTTGCCGCGCGCGAAGTCGGGGTAGACGCCGTTGCCCCACCAGTTGTGCAGTACTTCATGCCCGAGCGAAGTCGCGCGGATGAACGGCAGGCGCAGCACGTCGATGCCGAGGTAGGTGAGGGTGGGCATGCCGAAGCCGGTCGGCGTGGGGCTGGACACCACGCTGAATTCGGTGAACGGATAGGCGCCGATCCGCCGCTCGTACAGATCGAGATAGCCCGCGACCGAATCGAGATAGCCCGAGGCCAGCGCGGCGATCTCGGCGTGGAAATACGTGCGCAGCCGCACTTCGGTTCCGGCCGCGGTGCGCACGCGCCGCTCCTCGATGCGGTAAGGCCCGGCCATCAGCGGGATGCCTTCGGCGGGCTGGTCGAATTCGAAGCGCGCGCGATAGCGTCCCCCGGCTTCGCTTTCCTCGGTCAGGCGTCCGGGCACCAGGCCGCGCTGATCCGCGGGCAGGTCGAGTTCCAGGCTGTAGCGCTCCAGTTCTGCGTCGAGCATCGGATACCAGCCCGAGCCCGAAGGCAGAAACGTGCCTTGCTTGGCGCTCGCCGGTTCGGTGTAAGCCAGCGTGTCGCGATGCTCCAGGCTGCGGTCCAGGGGCGCGAGCGTGCCGTGCCAGACGAGGTCGATGCGGCTCGCCGCCGGCAGCGTGATGCGCTGAAAACCGCCGTCCAGCCTGGCTTTCAGCGCGGTGCGCTGTCCGTCGACGACAATCGAATCGAAGCTGAAGCGCGACGCCAATACCAGGGTCGCGGCGCGCGGCGCATTGAAGCGCAGGCTGTCGCGCCCTTCGAGCAGGTGCGTCTCGGGCTCGATGCGCACCTGGATCTGATGCGCGGCGGCCATCGCGGCCGGCGCCAGACTCAGCGCGAAAACAAGGGCGGCAATTCGCGCTGCCGGCGATCTCATTTTGCCGGGGGGAATTTGGCCGTCAGTACGATAGCCTCGCCCTTGCGCTTGGCCTGGAGCGGCAGCCAGGTTCCCGGCGCCATGCGGACCACGGTGTCCTTGAGTTCGGCCGCGGTCTTGACCACCGCGCCCGCCGCCGACGTGAGCACATCGCCCGCCTGCAGCCCCGCGGCTTCGGCGATGCTGCCCGCGGCCACCGCCAGCACGCGCACGCCCTCGGGAACGGCTTCGATCTGTATGCCCAGCAGCGGAGGCGGCGGCGCGGCCGGTTCAGCCGGTTCCGGAGGCAGGCCGAACACCGCGCTGGCCAGGTTCGCCGAGAACTCGCTGCAGTCGGTTCCGCTATCCCAGGGAAGCAGCGTAACCACGCGCGTGATGCCCAGGCTTTCGATCTGGTGCTGCACGCCGTCGCCATGCGCGACGTGCTGGCTGCCCATCACGCCGACCACCAGCGCCTCGGGATGGCTGGCAGCGGCGGCGGCGAGGGCCTGTGCCATCGCGCGGTCCCAGACCAGCTGGGCTTCGACGAAATGCTGGAATGCCGGGTCGGTGCGCGCCGGCTGGGCGCCGTTCTTCTCCGGGTGCTGCGCGTAGGCGCGGAACAGGCGCGCGCGATAGGCCTCGCTCGCCGGCGCCGGTTCGGAAACGCCTTCGCGCGCTTGCGGCGCGACCGCCTGCAGTCCCTGGGCCCTGACCAGGCGCACGAGTTCGCGCTCGACGTTGAGCGCCACCATGGGGGCGTGGTGCAGGCGCGCAAAATGAAACAGCGGCAGATAGAACGCGGCGTCGTAGCCCCATACCTTGGACCAGTCCGAGGCCTTGAGAAACTCCGAGACGTTGAGTTCGCCCTCGACCCAGCGATCGAGCGCGGGCTGGACCCGGCGCGGAAACATCTCGAAGCCGAGCACCAGTTTCGGCTGCAGCGCGGAGAGCGCGGCTACGGTCTGCGCCTCCCAGCGATGGTGATCGGGGTCGTCGTGGGACTCGCCGAGCAGCACCACCTGCGCTTTGGCCGCGCGCGCGAGGATTTCCGGCGCCGCGATGCGTCCGCTTCCGGGCACGGTCCATACGCTCGCCGGCGCGCATTCCTCGGCGGCGTGCGCAGGCGCTGCAGCCAGGGCCGCGGCAGCGGAAAAACAGGCCGCGCGCAGAACCAGGCGCGCAGCGCGTAACAGGAAAGTCAGCATGAGCGAATTGTACCGGACTTCATCCGTGCCGCACGGCAGCGAATCCCCTATAATGGATCGCAGGAATCGACCCGCGCTCAAGAAGGATCACATGAGTTATTCACTGCCCGAGTTTCTGGCCCACGCGGTAGCCCTGGAAAACGAGGCGGCCGAAAGGTATCTCGAACTCGCAGACATGATGGAGGCGCACCGCAACGACGCCGTTTCCTCCGTGTTCCGCAGCATGACCCGGTTTTCGCAAATGCATTGCGATTCGATCAAGCTCAGGATCGGTTCGATCCAATTGCCGCAGTTGAAATCCTGGGAATTCCGCTGGCGCTCGCCGCCCGAGGTAGGCGGCGAGGAGGGCTTCGATTACCTGATCGATCCCTATCAGGCATTGAAATACGCCCGCGAAAACGAGATCCGCGCGATGCAGTATTACCGTTCGGTGGCCGAAGCGTCGACCGACGCCGAGGTGAAACGCCTGGCAACGGAATTCGCCCACGAGGAGACCGAGCACGTCGCGGCGCTGGACAAGTGGTTGGAAATGACGCCGCGGCCGTCGACGACCTGGGCGGCCGATCCGGATACGCTGCCGCCGGCGGTTTGACAACCGCCGCTTTTTCCCATTGCTTGTTTAGAGTGTTCTTGGCATCGTTGCATGCCGCGAAAAACCTTGCGCGCTGCGCGCGCCAACCGGATTTTCTGTACGCATAAGAAGCGCATCCGTACAGAAAATCCGGTTATGGTCGAAAGCATGTACGGCGCGGGGGGGGGGGTAGCAAAGATCGCCGATTGAGCATGCACGTGCTTTTCGTCCGTGCTCAATCGACGATCCGCGCGGACGGGCCGCCGTCCGCGCAAGCGCAGCGGTCTCATCTAGCCTTGGTAGCGCGCCTTGATCGTTCCGGAATTGAGCAGCAGCCCGGCGAGCAAGGTCAGCAGCGCCACCGTTCCGAGGATGATCACCGCGACGGTCCAGGGCTGGCCCAGTTGCTGGCGCATTTGCACCAGTTCGATCGCCACCTCGATCCAGGTTGCGGCCGCGATGTAAGCCAGAAGTTGCAGCGCGATCAGACTCCACCGGCTACGCCACGCGAACAGCAGCGGCGCGGCGAGGCACAGCGCCACCAGCGCGAGATTGCCCGCGCGCAGGAAATGCGCGCCCAGCAGCAGGGCTGCGACGATATAGAGGCTGAGGCGTAGTGCCATTCGGCGGTTTCCTTTGGTCAGGTTAACTACAGCGCGTAAGCGACTTTCATTCCCTGCGCCATCGCCCGCAGCGCATCGAGTTCCTCGGCGCGTTCGGCGCCGCCGATCAGCGTTGCCTGGATTCCCCTGGCCGCCAGTTCGGTGTGCAGCGCGTCGACCGGCTCCTGCCCGGCGCAGAGTATCACGTGGTCGACTTCGAGTAATTTCGGCTGCCCCTCGTGCAGGATATGCAGCCCGGCATCGTCGATGCGCTGGTAGCTCACGCCGCTGAGCACCGGGATGCCGCGGCGCGCGAGCTGCATGCGGATGGCCCAGCCGCTGGTCGCACCCAGGCTTTTTCCCGGCAGGGTGGATTTCCGCTGCAGCATGACGATGGTGCGCGGCGAGGCTTGCGCTTCGGGCGCGATGAGGCCGCCGTCGCCCATGCCTCGCGGGTCCACGCCCCAGGCCGCGAGGAATGCGCCGATGTCGCCGCTGCCCTGCGGCGCGCTCAAGAATTCGGCCAGGTCGTAGCCGATGCCGCCGGCGCCGATGATGGCGACGCGCTTACCCGGCACCTTGGCGCCCGACAACACTTCGTCGTAGCGCAATACCTTGGGATGGCCGATGCCGGGGAGGTCGGGCAGGCGCGGACGCACGCCGCTCGCGAGCACCACGGCGTCAAAGCGGCCTTGCGCCAGTTCGTCCGCGCCGACGCGATGCCCGGTCTTGAGCTGAACACTGCTGTTGGCGAGGCGGGCGCGAAAGTAGCGCAGGGTTTCGGCAAATTCCTTGCCCGGCACCTGCTTGGCCAGGTTCAGCTGGCCGCCGATGTCGCCCTGGGCTTCGTACAGGGTGACGCTGTGGCCGCGCTCGAACGCGGTGAGGGCGCAGGAGAGACCGGCGGCGCCGGCGCCGACCACGGCCACGCGCTTGGCGTGTAGTGCTCTGACTTTCGGGTAATCGGTCTCGCTGCAGGCGCGCGGATTGACCAGGCAGCTCGCGACTTTATTGCGGAACAGGAAATCCAGGCAGGCCTGGTTGCAGGCGATGCAGGTGTTGATTTCGTCGGCCCGTCCCTGCTCGGCCTTCTGTGCGAACGCGGCGTCCGCCAGGAGCGGCCGCGCCAGCGATACCAGGTCGGCCACGCCCAGTTGCAGCAGTTCCTCGGCCAGTTCCGGGGTGTTGATGCGGTTGGTCGCCATGACCGGGATCGTGACTGCGGACTTGATGCGCGCGGTCGCGTCGCGCCAGGCCGCGCGCGGCACCATGTAGGCGATGGTCGGCACGCGCGCCTCGTGCCAGCCGATGCCGGTGTCGAGCACGTCCACGCCCGCGGCTTCGAGCGCGCGCGCGAACTGCAGGGTTTCGTCCGCGTTCAGGCCGCCTTCGACCAGATCCAGCGCCGACATGCGAAACAGGATCAGGTAATCCGCGCCGACGCGCGCGCGCGTCGCGCGCACGATTTCCAGCGGGAAGCGCAGGCGGTTTGCGAGCGCGCCGCCGTATTGGTCTGAGCGGTTGTTGGTGCGCAGCGCGGTGAACTGGCTGATCAGATAGCCTTCGGAGCCCATGATTTCTACGCCGTCGTAGCCGGCTTCGCGCGCCAGCGCGGCACAGGCGGCATAGCTTGCGATGGTCTGCTCGACCTCAACGGTGGCGAGCGCGCGCGGCTTTCTGCGGTTGATCGGCGCGGGGAGGTCGGAGGCGCCCACCGCTGCATCGTGCTTGGCGTAGCGCCCGGCGTGCAGGATCTGCAGGCAGACGAGGCCGCCTGCAGCGTGCACCGCGTCGGTGACCACGCGGTGCTCGGCGAGCTTGTCCGGATGATCGAGCGCGCCCGCATCGGCTTCGAGCAGACCGGCCGCATCGGGGGAGTAGCCGCCGGTGATGATCAGCGCGGCGCCGCCGCGCGCGCGCTCGGCGTAGAAGGCGGCGGCGCGCGCGCTGCCCCCGGGCGTGGCCTCCAGGCGGGTGTGCATGGATCCCATGACGATGCGGTTCTTCAGCGTGAGCGGGCCGGCTGCAAGCGGCTGAAACAGGCGGGGGTAGACAGGCATGAGGGTTTTTTCTGGTTGATTTTTGCCGCGCCATTATGCGCGAGCGCGCGCAGGCTCACAACATCCCCCTTTTTTCGGCGTGGTCATCATGCGTTCAGGTGTTGCGCCGCGCAGCGGCTGGGCGCAGAATCACGCGCTCTATTTCACGCGGGCATGCAGCCATGAGCGCCAGCGCCATGCGCACCGACCTCAGACACGATACCGAAGTCATCGGGCTGGTCGGCTTCGCCCATCTGTTCTCGCATTTTCTGCAGCTGATCCTGGCGCCGCTGTTTCCGCTGCTCAAGGACGAGTTCGGCGTCGGCTATGCCGCGCTCGGCCTGATGGTCGCGGTGATGTACACCGTCTCCGGCATTTCGCAGACCATGGCCGGCTTCATCGTCGACCGCTACGGCGCGCGCCGCGTGCTGCTGTTCGGCATGGCCACGTTTTCCCTGGCGCTGCTGCTGGCCGGGCTGGCGACTTCGTACTGGATGCTGGTCGCGGTGGCGATGCTGTCGGGGCTGGGCAACAGCGTATTCCATCCGGCCGATTTTGCGATCCTCAACGCCAAGGTGGACCCCCGGCGCCTGGGCTACGCGTTCAGCACCCACGGCATCGGCGGCAATTTCGGCTGGCTCGCGGCGCCCGCATTCAGCATCGGCATATCCACGCTCTACGGCTGGCGCGCGGCGACGATGACGGCCGGCGTGCTCGGGCTGCTGATCACGGCGATCATCGCCAGCCGATCGGTGCTGTCCGATGCCGGCACGCGCAGGGACAAGGCCCAGGGCGCGCCGGTACGCGGCGTCCGGGACGACGTGCGCGCGCTGTTGTCCGTGCCGGTGGTGAAGTGCTTCGCCTTCTTCACGTTTCACGCGATGGCCGTGATCGGCCTGCAGACGTTTTCGGTTTCCGTGATCATGGCCCTGTATGGTGCGCCCCTGGTCACCGCGAGCGCGGCGTTGACGGCGCTTTTGTTCGGCGGCATCGTCGGCATCGTCGCCGGCGGTTTCGTCGCGGCGCACAGCAGCCGGCACAACGTGGTTGCCGCCTCTGGCATGCTGACCGGCGCCGCGTTCACGCTGTCGCTGGCGAGCGGCGCGCTGCCGCTGTGGCTGTTGACCGGCAGCATGGCGCTGGTCGGATTCTTCGTTTTTTCCACCCAGCCTTCGCGCGATATCCTGGTGCGCGCCGCGACGCCGCCCGGGGCGACGGGCAAGGTGTATGGCTTCGTCTACTCGGGCCTCGACCTCGGAGGCTGCCTGTCGCCGCTGCTGTTCGGATGGATGCTCGATCGGCACCTGCCGCAGTGGGTGTTCGGCGCGGCGGCCGCGTTCATGCTGCTCGCGATGGCGACGGTGATCACGCTGCGGCCGCGGCGGGCGGCCGCAGCGAAGGCCATGCCGATCCCGGTCGCGGTGCCGGAAGAAGCGCCGTCCTAGTTGCCGCGCAAGCATGAACGACGAACACATAGACGAGCCCCTGCGCATAGACAAATGGCTTTGGGCGGCGCGGTTTTTCAAGACGCGCAGCCTGGCGGCGCAAGCCGTGGACGGCGGCAGGGTGCGCCTGAACGGCGAGGGCGCAAAGCCCTCGCGCGCGCTCAAACCCGGGGACGAGTTGGCGATTCGGGCGGGCGAATACGAGTGGGTGGTCGAAGTGCTCGCGCTGTCTCGAAACCGCGGTCCGGCGGCGCAGGCGGCGCTGCTCTACGCCGAACGCGCGGACAGCCGCGCGCGCCGCGAGGCGCTGCAGGCGCAGCGCAAGAGCCAGCCGCATCCGGCCGCGGGGGTGAAGGGGCGGCCGACGAAAAAGGACCGCAGGCTGATCCATCGCTTCACCGGCGACTAAGCGGCCATTTCAGAACTTCTGAAATGGCCCTGACTTAGGGGAGCACGAGGGGAGGTATTCCCTCGTATTGTTTGGAGACTTGAATTAGACCGGTCGCGCGACCCGCTTTCCGGTAAAATCCCGCCTCTTTCGCGCATCCCCCAGAAACGGAAATACCTTGATCGTCACCTCCGGCATCACCATCCAGTTCGGCGCCAAGCCCTTGTTCGAGAACATTTCGGTCAAGTTCGGCGAAGGCAACCGCTACGGCCTCATCGGCGCCAACGGCTGCGGCAAGTCCACGTTCATGAAAATCCTCGGCGGCGACCTCGATTCGAGCGGCGGCAGCGTCGCGATCGATCGCAACGAGCGCGTGGGCAAGCTGCGCCAGGACCAGTTCGCCTACGAGGATCAGCGCGTGCTCGACGTGGTGCTCATGGGGCACGAGGAAATGTGGCAGGCGATGAGCGAGCGCGACGCCATCTACGCCAATCCGGACGCGAGCGAAGAGGAGTATATGCACGCGGCCAACCTGGAGGCGCGCTACGCCGAATTCGGCGGTTACACCGCCGAGGCGCGCGCGGGCGAGTTGCTGCACGGCGTGGGCATTCCGATCGAACAGCACGCGGGTCCGATGAGCGCGGTCGCGCCGGGCTGGAAGCTGCGCGTGCTGCTGGCCCAGGTGCTGTTCGCGGACCCGGACATCATGCTGCTGGACGAGCCGACCAACAACCTCGACATCAACTCGATCCGCTGGCTCGAGGACGTGCTGAACGCGAAGAACTGCACCATGATCATCATTTCCCACGACCGCCACTTTCTCAATAGCGTGTGCACCCACATGGCCGACATGGACTACAACACGCTGCGCGTCTACCCGGGGAATTACGACGACTACATGCTCGCCTCGACCCAGGTGCGCGAACAGCTGCTCGCGGCCAACACCAAGGCGAAGGAGAAAGTGCTCGAGCTGCAGGATTTCGTGCGCCGCTTCTCGGCCAACAAATCCAAGGCGCGCCAGGCGACTTCGCGCGCGCGCCAGATCGAGAAAATCAAGCTCGAGGACGTCAAGCCTTCGAGCCGCCAGTATCCCTACATCCGCTTCGAGTACGACGAAAAGGAAAAACTGCACCGCCTCGCGGTCGAGGTGAAAGGGCTGTCCAAGAGCTATGACAAGCCGCTGATCAAGGGCCTCGATCTCACCATCGAGGCGGGCGAGAAGGTCGCGATCATCGGCCCCAACGGTGTGGGCAAGACCACGCTGCTGCGCTGCCTTCTGGGTGAAGCGCAGGGCGGTCTGAAGCCGGATTACGGAACGGTGAAATGGGCGGAAAAGGCGCGCCTGGGATATTGCGCCCAGGACCACGCGGCGGATTTCGCTGGCGAGGCGACGCTGTTCGACTGGGTCGGGCAGTGGCGGCGCGAGGGTGACGACGACCAGTTGGTGCGCGCCACCCTCGGGCGGCTCTTGTTCACCGGCGACGACGCGAAAAAATCGATCAAGGTGATTTCCGGCGGCGAGGGGCAGCGCATGGCCTTCGGCAAGCTGATCCTGCAAATGCACAATGTCCTGCTGCTGGACGAGCCAACCAACCACCTCGACATGGAGTCGATCGAGTCCCTGAACGGTGCACTCGACCGCTTCAAGGGCACGCTCATCTTCGTATCGCACGATCGCGAGTTCGTGTCCTCGATCGCGACGCGCATCATCGAAATGAAGCCGGGCGAGGGCAAGCAGGTCGGCGCGGCCATCGTCGATTTCCGCGGCAGCTACGAGGAGTACCTGCAACAGCAGGGGTTGGGCTGACGGAACGCTATTTCTTGCTGTTCTGGCGGATCCAGGCGGCGAACTCCGATTCGCTCAACTCTCCGGCGGCGACGGCGAGCATCGCTTTGGTCGCTTCGATCTGACTGGCACAAAGGCGGTAGCCGTTCAGCGCGAGAAACAGGCCGACAGCGAGGAATGCGGCGCGCTTATTTCCGTCGACGAATGGATGGTTTTTCGCCAGACCGACGCCATAGGCCGCGGCCAGCGACGCGATGTCCGGATTCTCGTAGGCCGCGAGATTTTCCGGCCGCGCCAGCGCCGATTCGAACAGGCCTTGGTCGCGCATCCCGGCAGCGCCGCCGTGCTCGGCCAGGCTTTCGTCGTGCAGCAGCACCAGCGCTGTCTTATCGAGCCAGCGCCATTTTCGGCTCATTTCGCGAGTGCGCGCAGGGTGTCGCGATACTCGTGCATGATCTCGCGGCCGAGCTTGAGTTGTTCCTCGATGGCCGGGTCATAGGGTGTGAGTTTGAAGCCGCCCGGCGTTTCCGTGAGGAAAACGGTATCGCCCTTGTCTATTTTCAATTGCGCCAGCGCTTCCTTGGGCAGGACGACGCCGACGGAATTGCCGATCTGGGTCAGTTTGAGGGTGAACATGGTCCGCTCCAGTGTAATTACATGTGTAATACTATAGGCGATCCTGGCTAAGCGCAAGGCTTCGTGACAGGTTCCCCGGCCGTCCCGCCTGAGCCTCATTCGTGCCGTGCTCAAGGCCTGCTATAATCCAGCCCGCAAGCTCCGCGACGCGGCAACCCCGATCGTGTGGCTTCACCCTCCGGACGACGCGGGCTACCCGCTTAACGTCGATCCGGTCCGAGCGACCAGGCGCGAGACACGATCGAGCGCGGGAGTAACGCGATGAGCCCTTCACCGAGCAGCCGGAACCACGGCCAACGCCCCAACTGCGGGCAGGCGCGGCACGCGCCGCGAGGGTCGTCATGACCCAGCACCAGACTCTCCACCTGCATGTCCCCGAACCCACCGGCCGACCGGGCCGCGAGACCGATTTTTCCTATCTGCGCCTGTCGCGCGCCGGCGAAATCCGGCGCCCGCCGGTGGATACGCACGCCGTCGCCACCCGGGACCTCGCCTACGGCCTGGTGCGCGTGCTCGACGACGCAGGCCGCGCCGTCGGGCCCTGGGCGTCGCAGATCGATCCGCAGCTGCTGCGCCGCGGCCTCACCGCGATGATGAAAACGCGCATTTTCGACGCGCGCATGCTGATCGCGCAGCGGCAGAAGAAAATGTCCTTCTACATGCAGTGCCTGGGCGAAGAGGCGATTGCCATCGCGCATGCGCTGGCGCTGGCTCCGGGCGACATGTGCTTTCCGACCTACCGCCAGCAGGGCCTGCTGCTCGCGCGCGACGACGTGGACATGGTCGAGATGATCTGCCAACTGCTGTCCAACGGGCGCGACCCGTTGAAGGGCAGGCAGCTGCCGGTGATGTATTCCTACAAGCGCGCCGGTTTCTTCAGCATCAGCGGCAACCTCGCGACGCAGTTCATCCAGGCCGTGGGCTGGGCCATGGCCTCGGCGATCAAGGGGGACACGAAGATCGCGTCGGGCTGGATCGGCGACGGCGCGACTGCCGAGGCCGACTTCGACACCGCGCTGACGTTTGCCCACGTCTATCGCGCGCCGGTGATCCTCAACGTGGTGAACAACCAGTGGGCGATCTCGACCTTCCAGGGCATCGCCGGCGGCGAAGGCACCACCTTTGCCGCGCGCGGCGTGGGCTGCGGCATCGCGTCGCTGCGCGTCGACGGCAACGACTTCCTCGCGGTGTATGCGGCGTCGCGATGGGCCGCCGAACGCGCGCGCGGCAACCTCGGGCCGACGCTGATCGAATGGGTCACTTACCGCGCCGGGCCGCACTCGACCTCGGACGATCCGAGCAAATACCGCCCGGCGGACGACTGGGCGCACTTTCCACTCGGCGACCCGATCGCGCGCCTCAAGCAGCATCTGATCGCGATCGGCGCCTGGTCGGAAAAAGAGCACGAGGAGGCGCAGCGGGAACTCGAAGCGCTGGTGGCCGCCGCGCAGAAGGAAGCCGAGAGCCACGGCACCCTGGCCGACGGCCACCCGCGCAGCGCCGCCGAGATGTTCGAGGACGTCTACAAGGAAGTTCCCGAGCATTTGCGCCGCCAGCGCCAAGAGCTGGGAATCTGAGCATGGACATGACAGGCGAGACCAGCGAAACGACAGCCAGCGCGCGCAGCACGCCGATGACCATGATCCAGGCGCTGCGCTCGGCGATGGACGTGATGCTCGAACGCGATTCCAATGTGGTGGTGTTCGGGCAGGACGTGGGCTATTTCGGCGGCGTGTTCCGCTGCACCGAGGGCCTGCAGAAGAAATACGGCAAGTCGCGCGTGTTCGATGCGCCGATCTCCGAGGGCGGCATCGTCGGCGCGGCCGTCGGCATGGGCGCCTACGGCCTGCGCCCGGTGGTCGAAATCCAGTTCGCCGACTATTTCTATCCGGCGTCCGACCAGATCGTCTCCGAGGCGGCGCGGCTGCGCCACCGCTCCGCGGGCGATTTCACCGCGCCGATCACCATCCGCATGCCCTGCGGCGGCGGCATTTACGGCGGCCAGACCCACAGCCAGAGTCCCGAGGCGATGTTCACCCATGTGTGCGGCCTGCGCACGGTGATGCCATCCAACCCCTACGACGCCAAGGGCCTGCTGATCGCCGCGATCGAGTGCGACGACCCGGTCATATTTCTCGAACCCAAGCGCCTGTACAACGGCCCGTTCGACGGTCATCACGACAGCCCGGTTATTCCCTGGTCCAAGCATCCGCTGGGCGAGGTGCCCGAAGGCTACTACACCGTGGCGCTCGCGTCGGCATCGGTGTTCCGTCCCGGCGCCGACCTGACCGTGCTTACCTACGGCACCATGGTGTTCGTGGCGCAAGCGGCGGCCGAGGAGAGCGGCATCGACGCCGAGATCATCGATTTGCGCAGCCTCTGGCCGCTGGACCTGGACACGATCGTCGCCTCGGTCAACAAGACCGGCCGCTGCGTGGTCGTGCACGAGGCGACGCGCACCAGCGGCTTCGGCGCCGAACTGGTGGCGCTGGTGCAGGAGCACTGCTTCTATCACCTCGAAGCGCCGATCGAGCGCGTGACCGGCTGGGACACGCCCTATCCGCACGCGCAGGAATGGGCGTATTTCCCCGGGCCTGAGCGCGTCGCCGCGGGCTTCAAACGCGCAATGAAAGGATGACATGGGCGTTCATGTAATCAAGACGCCGGACATCGGCGAAGGCATTGCCGAAGTCGAACTGGTCGCCTGGCATGTGCAGCCCGGCGACACGGTGGTCGAGGACCAGGCCCTGGCCGACCTGATGACCGACAAGGCCACCGTCGAGGTTCCGTCGCCGGTGGCGGGCAGGGTGCTCGCGCTGGGCGGCAAGCTCGGACAGATCATCGCCGTCGGCGCCGAACTGATCCGGATCGAAGTGGACGGCGAGGGCAATGCGGCGGCGGCGCCGCTTGCCTCAGCCCGAGCAGTGCCGGCCGTTCCTGCGCTGGCCGCCGCAGCGCCGCCCGCTCCCACATCCGCCGCAGCGCTGGAAACGCCGTCGCCGACACGCGCGGCGCCTGCTGCAATCGCGGCGAAACGACCGGGCGAACGGCCGACGGCTTCGCCCGCGGTGCGGCGGCGCGCCTGGGATCTGGGCATCGAATTGCAATACGTCCCCGGTAGCGGGGAAGCCGGCCGCATCCTGCACCAGGACCTCGACGCCTACGCCGCGCAGCAAGTGGTCTTGGGCCACGCTGCGCAGCAAGTGGCCTTGGGCCGCGCCGCTCGCGGCGCAAGTCCTGCGGCAGCGGGCAGCGGCGGCGCGGCCTACGCGGAGCGGCATGAAGAACTCGCAGTGCCGGTCATCGGGCTGCGCCGAAAAATCGCGCAGAAAATGCAGCTCGCCAAGCGCAGCATCCCGCACTTCACTTATGTCGAAGAGATCGACATGACCGAACTGGAGGCGCTGCGCGCGCGGCTGAACGCGAACGCCGGGCGAGCGCGCCTGACGCTGCTGCCCTTCCTGATGCGCGCGATCGTGCTGGCGGTGCGCGAATTTCCGCAGATCAACGCGCGCTATGACGACGAAGCCGGCGTGGTTACGCGCCATGGGGCGGTCCACATCGGTATTGCGACGCAGACCGACAACGGCCTGATGGTGCCGGTGCTGCGTCATGCCGAAGCGCGCGATCTGTGGTCCGGCGCGGCGGAAATTGCGCGCCTCGCAGAAGCCGCGCGCACCGGCAAGGCCACGCGCGAAGAGCTCGCCGGTTCGACCATCACCATCACCAGCCTGGGCGCCATCGGCGGCATCGCGTCGACGCCGGTGATCAACCATCCGGAAGTGGCGATCGTCGGCGTCAACCGCATGGTCGAGCGGCCGATGATGCGCGGCGGCGCCGTGGTGCCGCGCCTGATGATGAATCTGTCCTCGTCCTTCGATCACCGCGTGGTCGACGGCCTGCACGGGGCGCAATTCGTGCAGGCGCTGCGCGGCTATCTCGAATGCCCGGCCACGTTGTTCGTGGAGTAGCCTATGCAAACGTCATCGACCACGCTGCTGATCATCGGCGGCGGCCCCGGCGGCTATGTCGCCGCGATACGCGCGGCGCAACTGGGCATCGCCACCACGCTCATCGAAGGCGAAAAGCTGGGCGGCACCTGCCTCAACGTCGGCTGTATTCCGTCCAAGGCACTGATCCATGCGGCCGGCGAATTCGATAAGGTCTGCCGCTACGGCGCAGATTCCGCGCTCGGCATCCATGTCGAATCGCCGCGCATCGATCTCGCGCAGACGGTGCGCTGGAAGGACGGCATCGTCGAAAAGCTCACCGGCGGCGTCGCGGCGCTGCTGAAGAAGAACGGCGTGCAGGTCGTCAGCGGTTGGGCCCGCATCGTCGACGGCAAGACGGCGGAGGTCGCGGCCGGCGCCGGGCAGGAGGCGGTGCGCATCGTCTGCGAACACCTGTTGCTCGCACCCGGATCGCTGCCGGTGGCGCTGCCGGCGCTGCCCTTCGGCGGCCGCGTCATCTCGTCGACCGAAGCGCTAGCGCCGCAAACGCTGCCGCAGCGACTGCTCGTTGTCGGCGCCGGCTACATCGGGCTGGAACTGGGCACCGTGTACCGGAAACTGGGCTCCGAGGTGACCGTGGTCGAGGCCTTGGACCGGGTGCTGCCGGCCTACGACGAAGACCTGGTGAAACCGGTGGCCGCGTCGCTGCGGCGGCTGGGGGTGCGGCTGCATCTGGGTTGCACGGTGGAAGGGTGGAACGCAAGCGGCGACGCGGTGCAGATCCGCGACGCGCAGGGCGCAGCGTCCTTGCTGCCGGCCGATCAGGTCCTGGTCGCGGCCGGGCGGCGGCCGCGCACCGAGGGCTGGGGCCTCGCGACCCTGATGCTCGACATGAACGGGCGCGCCGTGCGCATCGACGACCAGTGCCGCACTTCGATGCGCAACGTATGGGCCATAGGCGATGTCACCGGCGAGCCGATGCTCGCGCACCGCGCGATGGCGCAGGGCGAGATGGTGGCCGAGATCATCGCCGGCAAGCGGCGCCGTTTTTCGCCTGCAGCGATTCCCGCGGTATGTTTCACCGATCCGGAGATCGTGGTCGTGGGCCGCACGCCCGAGGACGCGGCGCAGGCGGGTCTGGACTGCATCCATGCGATGTTCCCGTTTGCCGCCAACGGGCGCGCGCTGACGCTCGAATCGCCCGGCGGCTTCGTGCGCGTCGTCGCGCGCCGCGACAACCACCTGATCCTAGGCTGGCAGGCGGTGGGCGCGGGCGTGTCCGAACTGAGCACGGCGTTTTCCCATGCGATCGAAATGGGCGCACGGCTCGAGGATGTCGCCGGCACCATCCACGCGCATCCGACGCTGGGCGAGGCGGTGCAGGAAGCGGCGCTGCGCGCGCTCGGCCACGCGCTGCACGTCTGAAGCGTCGCATCCGCACCTGCCCTAAGGCGTGATGCCGTCGATCAGTTGACAAGCGTAAAGCGGCGCTTTACAGTTGGCGCATGATCAAGTCGTTTCGGCACAAGGGTCTGGAGTCATACTTCCGCAGCGGTAGCAAAGCCGGCATCCGGCCGGACCACGCCGACAAACTAAGAAAGGTGTTGTTTGCTTTGGATCTGGCCAAGTCCGCGCAGGATCTTAACGCGCCGGGTTGGCGCCTGCACCAATTGTCTGGCAAAGAAAAGGGGTGCTGGTCGCTTAGTGTAAGCGGCAATTGGAGGGTCGTTTTCAGATTCGCCGGTGTCGATGTTGAGTTGGTCGATTATCTCGATTATCACTAGGAGAGCATCATGTCGCGTATGTACAATCCGCCGCATCCGGGAGCGGTCCTGCAGGAGTATTTGCCGGCCGGCCTCAGCGTGACCGACGCAGCGCAGAAACTGGGCGTGTCGCGGCAAGCCTTGTCGGCCATTCTGAACGGCCGCGCGGGGATTAGCGCAGAGATGGCAGTAAGGTTATCGAAAGCGTTGGCTACCAGTGCCGACCTGTGGCTCGGCATGCAGATGCAATACGATCTGTGGCAGGTAAAGCAGAAGCCGCCTAAAGGCATCCAGAAACTGGCGGCCTGACGTGCCGCTGTCCTGGAACGAGATCAAGAGCCGCGCGCTTTCCTTTTCGCGCAAGTGGGAGGGTGAGACTTCCGAGCGGGCCGAGGCGCAAAGCTTCTGGAACGATTTTTTCGGCGTGTTCGGCATCGAGCGCCGCCGCGTCGCCATCTTCGAAAAACAGGTCAGGCTCGCGCGCACCGGCGAGCATTTGAAGCGCGGCCGCATCGACGCCTTCTGGAAGGGCATGCTCCTGATCGAGCATAAGAGCGCGGAGCAGGACCTCGATCGCGCCTTCGCCCAGGCTGGGGATTATTTTGAAGGATTGCCCGAGCGTGACTTGCCGCGCTATATCGTTGTTTCCGACTTCGCCCGATTCCGTTTGTATGATCTGGAAGCCGATACCGAAGTCGAGTTCAGGCTCGCCGACTTGCACAAGAAGGTCAAGCATTTCGGCTTCATCGCCGGCTACCGCACGCAGGAGATCAAGCCGCAGGATCCGGTCAACATCAAGGCGGCCGAGCAGATGGGGCGCCTGCACGACCTGCTCAAGGCGAGCGGCTATACGGGTCATGCGCTGGAGCTGCTGCTGGTGCGCCTCTTGTTCTGCCTGTTTGCCGACGACACCGGCATCTTCCAGCCGGCGCAGGCGTTTCGCGCCTGGCTGGACGAGCGCACCGCTGCGGATGGCTCCGACCTTGGGCCGCAACTAGCGCAGTTGTTCCAGGTGCTGAACCAGGCGGAAGAGCACCGTCCGAAGACGCTGGACGAACAACTGCGCGCCTTTCCCTACGTCAACGGCAAGCTGTTCGAGGAGCCGCTGCCGCTGGCGTCGTTCGACGCGAAAATGCGCGACAGCCTGCTCGACTGCTGCACCCTCGACTGGGGCGCGATCTCGCCGGCGATATTCGGCGCGCTGTTCCAGTCGATCATGGACGACAAGGCGCGGCGCAACCTCGGCGCGCATTACACTTCGGAAGAGAACATCCTCAAGCTGATCAAACCGCTGTTTCTGGATGCGCTCTGGGACGAGTTCGAAAAGGCGAAGAGCAACAAGAACAAGCTGTTCGAGTTCCACAAGAAACTGCATACGCTGACCTTTTTCGACCCGGCGTGCGGCTGCGGTAATTTTTTGGTGATCACCTACCGCGAGCTGCGCAAGCTCGAGCTCGAACTCCTGCGCGTCGTGCACGCAGGGCCCGGCTCGCGGTTCCTGGACATCCACCAGGAACTGCAGATCGATGTCGACCAGTTCTTCGGCATCGAAATCGAGGAGTTCCCGGCGCAGATCGCGCAGGTGGCACTGTGGCTGGTCGATCACCAGATGAACGTGCGCGTGTCCGAAGAGTTCGGCCTGTATCTCGCGCGCATTCCGCTGAAAACCACGCCGCACATCGTCAACGGCAACGCGCTACGGCTGGATTGGGCCGAGGTGCTGCCGCCGAAGCGGTGCAGCTATGTGCTGGGGAATCCGCCGTTCGTCGGCGCCAAATTTCTGGACGATGCGCAGCGTGCCGATGTGGCGCAGGTATTCGCCGGTATCGAGGGTGGCGGTCTGCTCGATCTGGTCGCGGCATGGTACGTGAAGGCGGCGCGCTACGTTGACGGCACGGCAATCCGCTGCGCCTTCGTGTCCACCAACAGCATCAGTCAGGGCGAACAGGTGGGCGTGCTCTGGGGCTGGCTGTTGGCGCGGGGCATCCGCATTCACTTCGCGCACAGGACTTTTCGCTGGAGCAACGAGGCGCGCGGTATCGCGGCCGTGCACTGCGTCATCATCGGTTTCGGCGCGTTCGAAAGCGCTGACAAGACCATCTATGAATACGACGACATTCGCGGCGAGGCGCATGCGGTTAATGCCTCGAACATCAATCCGTATCTGGTAGATACGGCCAATGTCGTGCTGCCGCGCCGCTCGCATCCGATTTGCAATGTTCCTGAGATTGGGATCGGCAACAAACCCGTCGACGGCGGCTACTATCTTTTTTCTCCAATTGAAAAAACAGAGTTTCTATCAAACGAGCCAAACGCTAGCGGTTACTTCCGACGATGGATTGGCGCGAAAGAGCTTCTCAACGGATCGGAGCGTTGGTGCCTTTGGCTGCGTGATTGTCCACCCGGTGACCTTCGGCGTATGCCGCATGCGATGAATATTATTGACTCCGTGCGGCGCTACAGATTGGGTGAAATCCCGAATAAATCAGGATCACGGGAAGCGAAAGAAAAACCTGAGTCAACCAAAGTTCTCGCAGCTGTCCCAGCAAAGTTTCATGTAGAGAATTTGCCGAATGGGGAAGTACTGGTCTTGCCGCGACATTCATCCGAGTCACGGTCGATTGTTCCGATGGGTTACTTTGGCCCCGATGTGCTTATCGGTGATGCCTGTCTCGTCCTAAACGGAGTCTCTCTGCTGCACTTCGGTGTGCTTTGCTCGAAGATCCATGGCGGTGTCCCGTTCGTAGTTGAAGGTTAAGGGGTGGCGGTTTCCCCGGTAAATCCGAGAGAATCGGGTTTTGCCGACCAAGAAACCTCGAATAGGAGAAACCGCCAAATGAAACGTAACACGAAT
>Ga0334722_10000313_pt1 | contig 74201 bp, 69 predicted proteins | sample C3_bottom_MG_FD_207210 | JGI IMG/M metagenome (GOLD analysis project Ga0334722, IMG submission 207210) | Sediment microbial communities from Yellowstone Lake, YNP, Wyoming, USA - C3_bottom | ecosystem: Environmental > Aquatic > Freshwater > Lake > Sediment | place: USA: Wyoming | collected...
CTCATCGCCCCACTGGGCGCCGAGCACGATGACGCTTTTCAAAGGGGTTCGCCTTCTTTCGTCAGAAAATCAGGTATTGGGCGTCCATGATGTTCGGAAGCTTCCGAAGCTGCGCAAGGACGTTCTCGGGAACGGCGTTGTCCACGTTGATGAGCGAAACGGCGGTTCCGCCGACCTCGGTCCTGCCCAAACGGAGCCCCGCGATGTTGATCCCCTTCTCCCCGAGGAAGGTGCCGATCCGGCCCACCACGCCCGGGACGTCCTGGTTCCGAAGCATCAGGATGCCGCCGGAGAGCTCCGCCACGATGGCGAAGGCGTCGATCTGGACGATCCTCGGCGCCCCTCCGAAGACGGTGCCGGCCACGGAAGACTCTCCGCTTTCGGTCACCACGGTGACCTTGAGGAGGCTTGCGTACGGCTCCGACTTGGGGGTCTTCGACTCGCTCACCTTGATGCCGCGCTCCTCGGCGACCATCCGTGCGTTGACGAGGTTCACCTCCTCGGTCTGGTACTGCAGGATCCCCTTCAGCACCGAGATGGTGACCGGGGCCGTGGAGAGTTTCCCCACCTCGCCGAGGTAGTCGACCTTGAGTTCCCGGACCGGATTCCGGAGCAGCTGCCCGTGGAACGCGCCGAGCCGCTCGGCCAAGGTCAGGAACGGTTTCAGCACCGGCAGAAGCTCGCCGGGGACGGACGGGAAGTTCACCGAGTTGCGGATCGTTCCCTTCTTGAGGAAGTCGCAGATCTGCTCCGCGATCAGCACCGCCACCTTTTCCTGGGCCTCCGTCGTCGCGGCGCCCAGATGCGGCGTGAGGATCACGTTGGGGTGCCCCAGCAGCGGCATGTCGGGAGGTGGGGGCTCCGTCGAGAAGACGTCGAGCGCCGCTCCCGCGACCCTTCCCGACTGGAGGGCCGCCAACAGGTCGGCATCGTTCACGAGCGCGCCGCGGGCGCAGTTGATGATCCGCACGCCGTCCTTCATCTTCGCGATCGCGGAGGCGTTCACCATCCCCTTCGTCTCCGGCGTGAGCGGTGTGTGGTACGTGATGTAGTCGGCCCGGGCGTACAGCTCGTCGAGGGTCCCCATCTCCACGCCGAGGCGCGCTCCGTCCTCTTTCGACACGTACGGATCGAAGGCGGCCACGACCATCTTGAGCCCCAGCGCGCGATCCGCCACGACTTTCCCGATGGCTCCGAGGCCGACGACGCCGAGGACCTTGTCGGTGATCTCGGTCCCCATGAACTTGTTCTTCTCCCACTTCCCCGCCTTCATCGAGGCGGTCGCCTGCGGGATCTGGCGGGAGAGGGCCATCATCATCGAGACGGCGTGCTCGCCGGTCGTCACGGTGTTGCCGCCGGGGGTGTTCATCACGACCACGCCCTTCTTGGTGGCGGCGACCTTGTCGATGTTGTCCGTGCCGCTGCCGGCGCGTCCGATCACCTTGATCCGCGAGGCGTTCTCGAAGCACGCCGCCGTGGCCTTGGTGGCGCCGCGGACGACGACCGCGTCGTACTGGTTGATGACCCCCGCCAGCTCTTCGGGCGTCATCTTTCCCTTCACGTCGACCTCGACCCCTTCCTTCACGAACACGTCGATGCCGACCTTCTGCAGGTTGTCCAGCGCGAGCACTTTCATCCGCGTCTTCTCCTGTTTTCCGGTTCGTTGGTGGTCCGGGGGAAATGCAGAAGCATTACCTATCAAAGGGATCCGGAAAAGTCAATCTCGGGAGGCCGAGAAAACGCTTGAAGGAGGGCGCGGACCTTGCGAGAATGCGGGGATTGAAATCCGGCCCGCTGGAGGATATCCATGAAACGACCGATCAATTTCAACGCCGGACCCGCCGCCCTTCCCCTGCCCGCGCTGGAGCGCGCCCGGGACGAGTTCCTCGACTTCGCGGGAAGCGGCATGTCGGTGATGGAGCACAGCCACCGCGGGAAAGAGTACGAGGCGGTCCACGACGAGGCGATCGCCCTCGTCCGGGAGTTGCTCGGCGTCCCGGCAACGTACGAAGTCCTGCTGCTCCAGGGGGGAGCCACCGCGCTCTTCGCGCTGATCCCCTTGAATTTCCTCGACAAGGGATTGACCGCCCGGTACGTCGTCACCGGCGCCTGGGGACAGAAGGCGCTGGGCGAGGCGAAGCTCGTCGCGGGGATGTCCGGCGCCGAGGCGGCCGCCTGGAACCTCGGGGTCGGCGAAGGGAAGGAGAAGAGCTACACCCGCGTGCCGGCCCCTTCCGAGGTGACGGTCGAGGCGCGCGACGCCTACGTGCACATCACCTCCAACGAGACGATCCACGGCGTCGAATACAACGCCGACCCGTCCCGCGCCTTCCCGGCCACGGCTTCCGTGCCGCTGATCGCGGACATGTCGAGCGACTTCCTCTGGCGCCCGTTCGACGTGACGAAGTTCGGCATGGTCTACGCCGGCGCCCAGAAGAACATCGGCCCGTCGGGCGTGGTGGTCGCGGTGGTGTCGAAGGAGCTTCTCGACCGGGGGCGGAAGGATATCCCGAAGATCTTCCAGTTCAGCATTCACGCCGAGAATAAGTCGCTCTACAACACACCACCCACCTTCGGCGTCTACATGGTCCGCAACGTCCTCTCCTGGCTCAAGGGACAGGGGGGGCTCGCCGGGATGGAAACGATCAACAGGAAGAAGGCGGCGCGTCTCTACGGCGTCATCGACGGAAACGCGGATTTCTTCCGGTCGCCGGTGGAGCGGGAGAGCCGCTCGGCGATGAACGTGGTCTTCCGGCTGCCGACCCCGGAACTCGAGGAGCGGTTCATCGCCGAGGCGAAGAAGCAGGGGATGATCGGCCTCAAGGGGCACCGCTCCGTCGGGGGGATCCGGGTTTCGATCTACAACGCCGTTCCGTACGAATGGGTGGAAACGCTCGCCGCCTTCATGGAGTCATTCGCGCGGACGAAGTGAGGGGCCGGAAGCGATGAAGATCCGCGGCGTACGCATCCCGGCGGGGCTGCTCCCGGCCTTGGCCGGCGTACTCTGCTTCGCCGTGGTCCTCGTCGCCTCCGACTTCTACCCCCGGGGCAATCCCCATGCGTATTTCCAGGCACCCGGCTCCTGCCCGAAGTGCCACGTGATTGTCCATGGACGCCCCGATCCGGACCGTTTTTCGGTGGACTCCGACACCCTGTGCCTTGGCTGCCACCAACAGGGAAACCTCGGGCGATCACACCCCGTGAACGTCCGCCCCGGGAAAAAATACTGGAAAATGAAGGTCCCCGACGACTTCCGACTCGATGACGACGGTCGGCTGATGTGCCTTACCTGTCACACGGCACACGGTCCGCACGTGTCGACGACGAAGGCGTTTCAGAAGCAGGCCGCATTCTCGTCGGGCGCTTCGGCGGGACCCTACTACAAAACGCTTTTCCTCCGTCGTTTGAACCCCACCAAGGGATTCGCCGCCCTTTGCGACGCATGCCACGAGAAGCTATGATGACGCCAACAGCCCCGCAGGGAACGCAATTCCGCAGGAAGATTTACTATATCAACCCCCGTTTTCAGGGAGGCGCCGCGCTGGGGATTTCCGCGATGGTCGTCGCCGGCGGCGTCCTTTTCGGAGCGCTCGTGTACCGCGATGTGGGAAATGCGCTCTGGGAGGCCGCCTTGCGGGGGCACTTCGTCATCGATACCCCGTACGAAATCGTGCGGGACGCGCTCCTGTGGCACCTCGCAGGCCTGTCCGCCACGGTTTCGAGCCTGACCGTGATCGTTTTCCTCTTCCTCGTGAAAGCCGTTCGCATCGGGGTCGGACGAGCGATCGAGGCGTTCCGGGCGTCGGAAAAAGGGGATCTCTCCACACCCGTCGAAGCCGGAGGGTTGAAGGAGTTCCGTCGATTCGGGGAACTGGTGGATTTGACGCGCGAAAGCGCCCTCTCGCGGGTCGCAATGCTGCGCGAGGAGGCCGCGTCCCTTGCGGCGTGCGGCCTGCCGGCCGAGGCGTTCCGTCCCCGGTGGGAGGAACTGAAGCGGAAGATCCGGGAGGTCGCGCCATGAACATGCCCCCTCCGTCCCATCCCGAGCCGCTGTTCGAGGAAGGATACCGGCTGCGCTTCATCCTGCGGTTGTGCCTCGCCTTCGCGGCGGGGACCGCGGCACTCTACGCGATCTTCTACTTCCTCCTCTCCCGCCCGCTGACCGGAGACTACGCCGGGGTCTTCCATGCCCTCCGCAACCTTTCCGTGTTCCTGCGGCCGGTCATCGCCATTTCCGTACTCGTTTACGTCCTGCTGGTTTGCGGCGCCATCTCGGCGCTGTGCGTCTACGGTCTTCACAAGGTGGCCGGTCCGCTCTACCGGATGGAGCGCGTGATGGAAGAAATCCGCGAGGGCACCCCCACGCGGACCGTGTCGTTCCGGGAGGGCGACCAGATCGAACCGCTCGCCCGTGCGTTCAACGGCTGGATCGGAAAACTCCGGCAGGACCGCCAACGATGGCTGGCCATGATGATGGACGCCGAACGTTACTGCCTCCAGGACGATGCGACATGCCGCGAGAAAATGGAAGAGGCGGTCCGGAAGGTCGCGGAGGACATGGCGAGATACCACTGAAAACAAAAAGAGCGGGGGGATTGTGTCCCCCCGCCCGTGGGTCCATGGAAAGCCCTTGTGGGGCCGGACCGCTACCCGGAAAAAACGGGTTACTTCTTCTCCGCCGGCTTCGGCTCGGCCTTCTTCTCCGCCATCGGCTTCGCATCGGCCTTCGGCTCCGCCTTCTTCGCCTTCGGGGCCTTCACGGCCTTCACGGACGAAGCGGCGCCGTCCGCATACTTCACGACGACCTTGTCGCCGACCTTGAAGTCGCCCAGCTTGACCTTCTCGCCGGCCTTCAGGTCCACGTTGCCCTTCTTGCCCTTCACCGAGAAGGTGCCGGCCGCCGCATCGAGCGCCTCGATCGTGCCGGTGACCTGCTGAGCCTTCGGCTTGGCCGCCTTCTTCGCCATCGGAGCCTTCTCCGCCATCGGAGCCTTCTCCGCCGCCGGAGCCGCTGCCGGTGCCTTGTCCGCCGCGACCGCGAAGCCCGCGACCGAGAACGCAAACGCAACTGCCATCACTACCGCGAAAATCTTCTTCATTTCGTTTCCCCTCCCAAGGGAGTATTTGGATGCTTGCCAAGGGATCATTCAAGGACGGTGCCAACCGTTTCGACAGATACAACCCACCGGAATCATTCAAGTTGCGAGTGTCAACCCGGGAGGAGACTCTCGCCTGCCTCCCCATTGGAGGCAGGCATTCCCCATTTGGGGAATCTGTCAGGGGGGCAGGATCCCGAACTTCTTCAACCGGTAAATGTACGCCTTGTAGCTCATCCGAAGCAGTTCGGCCCCCCGGGTGTGAACCCCCCCGGAACGCCCCACCGCCTGCCGCAACAGGTGCTCCTCGACTTTCTCGAATTCCACCCCCTGGGGAGGAAGATCGAACGCCCTCGCGGGGACGGCATCCGCACCCTCCCGCAGTTCCAGCGGCAGCTCCCCGGGCCCGATCTTCCCGCCTTCCGCGAGGACGACCGCCCGCTCGACGACGGAGGAGAGTTCGCGAATGTTCCCGGGCCACGGGTATCGCATCAGGAGCCGCATCGCCTCCTTCGTGATCTCCCGCACCGGGGGAACGCCCTTCTCGCCGTGCTTCGCGAGGAAATACTCCGCGAGGAGGGGGATGTCGGAGATCCGGTCCCGCAGGGGCGGGAGGGTGAGCTTCACGATGTTCAACCGGTAGAAGAGGTCCGCCCGGAACTTCCCTTCCCGCACGGCATCGTCGAGATCCCGGTTCGTGGCCGCGACGATCCGGACGTCGACGGGGATGTTCTCCTTGCCGCCGATCCGGCGGATCTCCTTTTCCTGCAAGGCGCGCAGCAGCTTCGCCTGGGTCTCCAATTTGATCTCCGCGATCTCGTCGAGGAAGATCGTCCCTCCTCCCGCGGCCTCGAATAGACCGATCTCCCGGCGAACCGCACCGGTGAACGCACCGCGCTCGTGGCCGAACAGCTCGCTCTCGAACAGGGTGTCCGGGAGGGAGGCGCAGTTGACCGCGAGGAACGGGGCGGCGCTGCGGCCGCTCATGGAATGGACGTTGCGGGCGATCACCTCCTTCCCCGTGCCGCTCTCGCCGGTGAGGAGGATGGTGCTCTCGCTCCTCGCGACGCGCGGCAGGATCCGCTTGATCTCGCGGATCGCCGCATGCTCGCCGAGGATCGGGACGGAGCCGGGGAAGAGCTTTTCCGACAGCACCCGATGGGACTCGCGCAGGTGCAGGTTCTCGATGGCCCGTTCGACGATGATCAGCAGGCGGGCCCGGTCGACCGGCTTTTCGAAGTAGTAGTACGCTCCCTTCTTGATCGCGTCGACCGCCGTCTGGATCGTGCCGTACGCGCTGCTGAGCAGGATGGGCATCCCCGGATTGCGGGCGAGGACCGCGTCGATCAGCTCCTCCCCCGTCATCCCGGGCATGACGAGGTCGGTGATCACGAGGTCGACGGCCTCCCGCTCGAGGATCCCCAGCGCATCCGCCCCCCCGGAGGCCAGCAGCGGGATGTACCCTTCGCTCTTGAGGATCGCGCCGAGGATCTCCCGCTGGTTTCGCTCGTCGTCGACGACGAGGACGGTCCCCTTCATCCTGCCGCCCCCTCCAAGGGGGGCCCCTCCGGAAGCGCAACCTCGATCCGCGTCCCTTTCCCGGGGGTGGAATCCACGAAGATCTCCCCCCCGTGTGCGTCGATGATCTTCTTCGTGAGGACCAGGCCGAGCCCCAGCCCGGACGCCTTGGTGGTGAAATACGGCTCGAAGATCCGTTCCCTGTCTTCCGGCGTGATGCCGATCCCCGTGTCCTCCACGACGACGGTGTATCTCCCGTCAGGCCGGGGTCCCGCGGCAACGGACAAGGTTCCGCCGTTCGGCATCGCGTCGACGGCATTCCCGACAAGGTTCACCAGCGCCCTCCGCAGCATGTCGGGATCGGCGTGGATCTCCCGGGCAGCCCCGAACTCCGTGCGGCAGGAGATCGATTGCGCGCGGAGACGCTCTTCCGCCATGTGCAGCACCCCGTTCACGAGCTCGGGGATCCGGACGGCCGCGCGATGCAGCTCGGGGGGACGTCCGTAGAGGATGAAGTTGGTCACCAACTCGTTCAACCGCCCGATCTCCTCCTTGATCCGCCCGATCACCTGGCGCTTCTCCGCGTCCCCCTCGGACCCTTTCCCCTCCGTCACCGCATCGAGGTGGTCCACCGCGAGCCCGATGAAGTTGAGCGGGTTGCGGATCTCGTGGGCCATCCCCGAGGAGAGCTTCCCGAGATGCGTCAAATACCGGTTCTCCCGGACCGCCTCCTCGAGCGCCCGGTTCTGCCGGAGACGGACGATCATCTCGTTGAAGGAACGGGTGAGCCGTCCCACCTCGTCCTTCCCCTCCACGGGAAGCTCCTGTGAAAGGTCCCCGGCGGCCACGGTCTCCGCGGCGTGCGCCAGCCGCACCACGGGGGAGACGTAGTGGGCGGAGATGATGACCGCGAGAACGAGCCCGCCCGAGAAGATGAGGAGGGTGCTGAAGAGGCGCAGGTAGAGGTTCCGCCGGATCGGCTCGGTGAAGTCGTCGATCTTCAATCGCAAATGGATATAACCGATGGTGTCCCCCACCACCTTGACCGGCACCACGAGGTCCCGGGGCTGGAGCTTCTCCCCCGAATCATCCCCGAACGTCGCGTTGATCACCAGTTTTTCGGGCGGCAGCTTGATCTTCACCGGCCGGCCGATCGCCTTGGGGTTCGTGCTGTCGATCACGCCCATGTCCTCGCCGACGATCGACACTTCGCGGATCCCCGTTTTCTTCAGCGATTCCACGTAATGGTACAGGCGGTCCTCCTCGGAGACCCCCGGCGTCGTCAACTGGTCGACGCTGACGCTGATCGCGTTGGAGAGTTCGAGGAAGCTCTTCTCGAGATCCCTCTTCAGCGAGTCCCGCCCGAAAAGGTACGGGATGTACACCGACCCGAGGGAACAGGCGAACAGGATCAGCATGACCATCGTGAGCTTGAACTGCAGCCCGCGATCGCGCAACGGAATGCCTGGAAATCTCATCGTGCCTCCAGGAAAGTACATTTATCAGACTTCGAGCCCGCGGGAGGCTTCCACTCCGCTTCCGTTCTTGGCGGAGGACACTCCTTCCCTCCCCCCGGGGTTGAACCAGGAATGTCCCCCTCTGTCGAGATCATTCAGCCCCCGTATGCAGGGACCCGGACGGCGGCCGCCAGGGGGTTCGTCCCCGCGGCGCCCCGCGGCGCCTGCGCGACTTCCGACGCGATCCGGGCCGCGTGCGCCATCTTCGCCCGGACGGCCGATGCAGCGTACCGCTCGACGCTCGTTCCCGCCGCCGTTGCCACCGTAACGTCCACCGACCCGTCGGACGCCGCGACCGCGGAGACCTCGCGGACCGTCCCTCCCGCCGCCGTCTCGACCGCGGCGACCGTTCCCCGCCCGTCGTCCCGGACCCGGAGGGTGGAGACGAGCCTCTCCCCTTCGAACCGCTCGATCACCGCCACCGTCGCGGATCCGTCGCGGGAGAGGGTGAGGACCGTCCTCCCGTCCCCCTGCGCGTACACCTTCGTCACCGGCGCGGAGGCGACGGGGTTCTCGCCCGTCCAGAACTCGATCACGTTGAACACGATCAGGTCGAGCAGCGCCGCGAACCCGTACACCGGCACGATGACGAAGACCCACGTCGCCGCGCTGCGGACGTACTTCTCGTCGATCGCCTTGTTCATGTCGTACACCTTGCGCGTCAACTGGAACTTGCCGAAGCAGCCCGCGGTGAGCGCCCCCATCGCCGCCACCAACACCACCGCGATCCCCTTCCCGAACCGGCTTCCTCGCATGGCCGTCCCCCCTTCCCGGATAATTACGGAATGCTTCATTGTAACAGCCACACAACCCATCAGCCACCAGCGCGACACCAGCCACAGAGGGATTATCGCGGCATATGGTACGGCAAGAAAAAGTCACTGAGAGGTGCAGGCGCTTTCAGGGGACATACCTGGTTCTGACCCGGGAGGAAAGCGACGGGTGTCCTCCCGCTGAAGGGAAGGTGTGTCCCCTGCCCATGGTGTTGTAAGATGCCCTGCATGACCCGAGGGCATTATCGTGCGTAAACGCAGGGGGAGGGACTACCTCAAGCTCGCCACGTTTCTGCTCCTCGTCGCGGCTGCCGCGTATGTCCTCTTCTTCACCCCGACGGGCGCCCTGTTCCGGACGCACGGGGGAAGAAAGGCGCTGGTCGGGAAGCTGGACGCCCTCGTCCAGGCCACGGGCACGCTGGGGCCCATCGTCTTCGTCCTGATCTACGCCATCGGGGTGCTCTTCCTCCCCGCGACCCCGTTCACCATCGCCGGCGCGGTGATCTTCGGCAAGTTCCACGGGATGCTGTACAACCTCGCGGCGGACACGCTCGGGGCCTCGATCTCTTTTTTCCTCGGTCGGTACTTCCTGCACGGGGTGGCCCGCGGGTTCCTCGAGACGAGGATGCCGTGGCTCGACCGGAAGGCGGCCGAGGACGGGTTCTCGGTGATCTTCTACCTGCGCATCTTCTGGTTCCCCTTCATCGTCCTCAACTACGCCGCCGGGGCGACGCGGGTCCGGTTCCGCGACTACCTCCTCGGGACGGTGCTGGGGCTGCTCCCGCCCGTCTTCATCTTCACGTACTTCGTGGGGGCGATGAAGGAGGTCCTCGCCGCGTACCGCCGGCCCACGGACCTGCTGACGTTCGACCTGCTGTTCCCCGTCCTCCTTCTCGTCCTTTCCTTCTTCCTCCCGACCCTCCTGAAGCGCCTCCGCAAGGGCCGCGAGTTGCTGCCGTGAGTTGGCGGAGGACACTCCTACCCTTCATCCCGGGTCAGAACCAGGAATGTCCCCCTCTGACGATCATCATCCCCACGCTGGACGAGGAGGAGGGGATCGCCCGCGCGATCCGGTCGTGCCGGGAGGCGGGGCCGTGCGAAGTGATCGTCGTCGACGGAGGGAGCCGGGACCGCACGATGGAGATCGCACGCGGTCGAGCCGACGTCGTGATCGCGGCGCCGCGGGGGAGAGCGGCGCAGATGAACGCGGGCGCGGCCGTCGCCCGCGGGGAGGTCCTCCTCTTCCTGCACGCGGACACTCTCCTGCCCGGGGGATCCGTGCCCGTCGTGTTTATGGCGCTGCAAGACCCGGCGGTGATCGGCGGCGCCTTCCGCGTCCGCCTGGCCGCGTCCCGCGGCGCGGGCCGGTACGTCCGTGCGGCGCTCGGAATCGCGGGGCGGATGATCGGGGCGAGGGCGGCCGCGACGCGGTCGTACAGCGGGGACCAGGCGATCTTCGTGCGGGCGAAGGCGTTCCGCGCCGTCGGCGGCTACCTGGAGATCCCGCTGATGGAGGACGTCGAGCTGTCGCGCCGGATGCGGCGGGCGGGGAAAACGGTCTTGCTGCCGCTGCGCGTGGAAACGTCGGGACGGCGCTGGGAGGCGTGGGGCCCCCTCCGGACCATCCTGTTCATGTGGCGCCTGCGGATCGGCCGCCTCCTCGGGAAGACGCCGTCGCAATGCGCCGAAGCGTACCGCCGCGGACCGGCCTAAGGAGGCTATCCGAAGCAATCGGATAGCCTCCTTAGGCGCCGGAAACCGCCTCCTCCCACGTCATCCGCAGGGGGGTGAAGGCGTTCACGAGGTCCGGGTGCCGGGGAAGGACCCGCGCGGCGAACCCGTACCGGCCGCTCCCCGCGCACGGGATCTCCACCCGGTAGATCTCCTCGTCGCCATCGCGCCCGTCGTGGCGCCCCGCCAGGATGGTCCCCATGCGCACCTCCCCGGCGGCATTGTAGAAGCCGTACCGGATCTCGACGGCGACCTCGGCCGGAGTGAGGCCTCCCAGGCGGACCCGGACGGCGACTCCCACCGTGTCCCCCACGCGCATTTCCTTGTGCTTCCGCGTCTCCTCCACCCGGATCGTGACCCCCGGCCACGCCGATGCGGCGCGTTCCCGCCACGCGGCCAGCTCCCGGGCGACGGAATGATCGTTCGCGGAAAGCCGCGAACCCGCGCGATGGGCGGGAAGGTACGACGTCTCCGTGTACTCCTCGACCATCCGGTGGGTGTTGAAGTACGCACCCAGCTTCCGGATCGACGCCTTCATCATCCCGATCCATGCGCGCGGCAGCCCCCCGCGGTCCCGATCGTGGAACAGGGGTACGATCTCGTTCTCGAGGAGGTTGTAGAGCGCCTCGCACTCCACCCGGTCCTGCTCCTCCGGGTCGCCGTACGTCTCCCCGCTCCCGATCGCCCACCCGAGGTCCGCGGAGTACCCCTCGTCCCACCACCCGTCGAGGATCGACACGTTCAGCGCGCCGTTGGCCGCCGCCTTCATCCCGCTCGTCCCCGACGCCTCCAGCGGGCGCCGCGGGTTGTTCAGCCACACGTCGACCCCCTGCACCAGGTACCGCGCCACGTTGATGTCGTAATCCTCGAGGAAGACCAGCCGGTCGCGAACCCGCGGGTCCGACGCGAAATGGATGACCGACCGGATGATCTCCTTCGCCGGGAGGTCCTGGGGGTGCGCCTTTCCGGCGAAGAGGATCTGCACGGGCCGATCCGGGTTCGTCAGGAGCCGGACCAGCCGATCGGGCTGCCGGAAGAGCAGGTTGGCCCGCTTGTACGTGGCGAACCGCCGGGAGAAGCCGATCGTCAGCGCCTCCGGGTTCAGCGCCTCCTCCGCCGCCCGCTGGAGCGCCATTCCGGCACCTTGGCGGCGCAGCTGGTTTTTCAGCCGCTTGCGGGCGAAGAAGACGAGCCGCTCCCTGCGGGACTGGTGGATCCGCCAAAGCTCCCCGGGAGGGATCGCCTCCACCCGCTCCCACACCGCGTGGTCCGCGGGCTTCTCGAGGAACCGCGGCCCGAAGTACCGCGTGTACAGTTCCGCCATCTCGTGGCTGAGCCAGGAACGGGTGTGGATCCCGTTGGTGATCGCCCGAATCGGCACTTCCGCCTCGGGGAGCTCCGGCCACAGATCCTTCCACATCGCACGGGAGGTCCCGGCGTGGAGCTTCGCCACCCCGTTCGCGAACGCAGACGACCGGAGGGCGAATACCGTCATCCCGAACTCCTTCGACCCCGAAGCGCCCGACTGGCCGAGGGAGAGGAACTCCTCCCAGGGGATCCCCAGCGGCACGATCTTCGGATCGAGGTATTTCCGCAGCAGGTCCGGATCGAACCGTTCGTTCCCCGCGGGGACAGGGGTGTGGGTGGTGAAGACGCCGGTGGCGAGCACCACCTCCCGCGCCTGCGCGAAGGTGAGACCGTGCGACGCCATCAGGTCGCGGATCCGTTCGACGATGAGGAACGCGGAGTGCCCCTCGTTCATGTGGTATACGGTCGGCTGGATTCCGAGAGCCTTCAGCGCCCGCGCTCCGCCGACGCCGAGCAGGATCTCCTGCCGGATGCGCATGTCCCGGTCTCCTCCGTAGAGGGTCGAGGTGATCTCCCGGGAGTGCCCGGAGTTTCCCTTGACGTTGCTGTCGAGCAGATACAGCGGTGTCCTCCCGACGTCCACCCGCCAGACACGCGCCTTGACCATCTCGCCGCCGACGTTCACCACGATCTCCAGAGAGCGGCCGTCCGCCGCCTTCTCCATCGTCACCGGCATGTTGTACCAGTCGTTGTCCGGGTACAGCTCCTTCTGCCACCCGTCCAGCGACAGCACCTGGCGGAAATATCCCTTCTGGTACAGGAGCCCGACCCCGACGAGCGGGACCCCGAGGTCGGAAGCCGACTTCAGGTGGTCGCCCGAGAGGACTCCGAGCCCCCCGGAGTAGATCGGAAGCCCCTCGTCGATCCCGTACTCGCACGAAAAATAGGCCACCCGTGCGCCGGTGGCGGCTCCGTGTTCCTCCTGGAACCACGACGTCCTCTTCCGGTACTCCTGGAACGACCGGTACACCCGCTCGACGTTCGCGACGAAGCTCTCGTCCTTCGCGGCGGCTTCGAGGTCCGCCTGCGGCAGCGTTCCGAGCATCTGCACCGGATTCTGGTACGCCTGCTCCCAGAGAGCGGGATTCAGCCGGATGAAGAGCTGCACCGCCTCCCAGCTCCACGAGAACCAGAGGTTCCGGGCGATCTCCGCGAGCGAAGCGAGTTCCTTCGGGATGTTCGGTCGGACGTGGAAATGACGGATTCGCATGGAAACCTCGTCGAGGGAAGTCGTGTCCCTAATGAAACATCAGGTAGGTGACCAAGTCAATTCGACGGAGTGTTAAAGATTCCATGGGTTCCTGCCGAAACAACATTCGATGAACGTGGATCGACCCATATCCTGTCCCGACGTCGAAGAGATCGAGCGCCCGGCGGCGTCCCGGATCCTCGCCACCCTCATCGAGGCGTCCCCGCTGGCGATCGTCACGTTCGATCCCGAAGGCGTCGTCACGATGTGGAACCCGGCGGCCGAGCGGATCTTCGGGTGGTCCGAGAACGAGGCCCTCGGGGCGCGCCTCCCCTTCGTCCCGGCCGAAAAGCAGGCCGAGTTCCTCGCGCTACGCCGTCGCGCCCTCCTCGGGGAGGTGTTCACCGAGCCCGAGCTGCACCGGCGGCGGGCCGACGGATCCCCGATCGTCGTGAGCGTGTCGACCTCCCCCCTTCGCCGGCCGGACGGGACCATCTACGGGATCATGTCGATCCTGATGGACGTCACCGAGCGGAAGGCGGCCGAGGAATCCCAGGCGCGGCTGACGATGGCGGTCGAACAGGCGGGCGAGAGCATCGTCGTCACCGACACCCGCGGCACGATCCAATACGTCAACCCCGCCTTCGAGCGGATCACCGGGTACGACCGGATGGAGGTCATCGGGCAGAACCCGAGGATCCTCAAGAGCGGCCGGCACGACGCGGCGTTCTACAAGAACTTGTGGGGAACCCTCCGTCGCGGCGAGGTCTGGCGAGGGACGTTCCTCGACAAGAGGAAGGACGGCACCCTTTGCGAGGAGGATGCCGTCATCTCCCCGGTGCGGGACCCCTCGGGCCAGGTGGTGAACTACGTCGCCGTCAAGCGCGACGTCACCGACGTCCGGCGGATGGAGGAACAGCTGCGCCAGTCGCAGAAGATGGAGGCCGTGGGAAGGCTTGCCGGGGGCGTCGCCCACGATTTCAACAACCTGCTGACCGCCATCTCGGGCTACTCCGACCTTCTGCTCCACCGCCTCCCCGAATACTCGACGCTTCGCCGGGACGTGGAGGAGATCCGGAAGGCGGGGGACCGCGCCGCCGCGCTCACGCGCCAGCTGCTCGCCTTCAGCCGCCGCCAGGTCCTGCAGCCGAAGGTCCTGGACCTGAACTCCGTGGTGAAGAACATGGGACAGATGCTGCGCCGCCTGATCGGCGAGGACATCGAGCTGTCGACCGACCTGTCCCCCTCCCTCTCGCGGGTGAAGGCCGACCCGGGTCAGATCGAACAGGTGATCGTGAACCTGGCGGTCAACGCCCGGGACGCGATGCCCGGCGGGGGCCGCATCACCATCGGGACCGCCGACGCGGAGATCTCCCCCGCCTACGCGGTCGCCCACCCCGAAGTGCGTCCGGGACCGCACGTGCTCCTCTCCGTGGCGGACACGGGACACGGGATGAGCGACGAGACCCAGGCGCACCTGTTCGAACCGTTTTTCACCACGAAGGAGAGGGGAAAAGGGACCGGCCTCGGCCTGGCCACGGTCTACGGCATCGTGCAGCAGAGCGGCGGTCACATCCGGGTGAACAGCGCGGCCGACAGCGGGTCGATGTTCCTCATCTACCTGCCGCGGGTCGAAGCCCCCGAAGACGTCGCGCAGGGGGCGGATCGGCCGCTCCTCCCGCATCCTTCCCCGGGGACCGAGACGGTCCTCCTGGCCGAGGACGAGGAGGTGGTGCGGCGGCTCGCGCGGGAGATCCTGTCGGGGAACGGGTACAAGGTGCTCGAGGCGGGGAACGGCCGCGAGGCGCTGCTGCTCTCCGAAGCCCATCGCGGGGAGATCCACCTGCTGCTGACCGACGTGGTGATGCCGAAAATGAGCGGGAGGGAGCTCACCGAGCGGATCCGGCCCCTGCGACCTGGTCTGCGGATCCTGTACATGTCGGGGTACACCGACGACGCCATCCTCCGCCACGGCGTTCTGGAGGACGAAATCCCCTTTTTGCAGAAGCCGTTCACCCCGGAAGCGCTCACCCGGAAGGTGCGCGAGGTGCTGGACTCCGCTTGACCTTCCCCGGGATTTCCTGTAGCGTTCCTCCCCTGGTAGGACCGTGACCTCCGTTTCAACGCGCCCGGCCCGTCGACCTGCAACGATCGGATGAAATGGAGCCGTCCACGATGCCTTCGGCGCTGTCGTACGTTCTCGCCTCCGCCTTCCTCGTCCCCGGCATCCTTGCGCTCCTGATCCGTGACCCTCGCCGTTCGCGGGTCATCGGCTTCGGGGGGGGCGCCGTCGCCTCCTTCCTCGGACTGGTCGTCACGCTGGTCGTGGCGACGAGGGAATCCCCGATGCACATCCCGCTTCCGGCTCCCGTGCCGTGGGCGGCCTCGGAACTGTTCCTCGACGGGCTATCCGCGTTCTTCCTCGCCGTGGTCTTCTTCATCGGGTTCCTCGTCTCCGTGTACGCCGTCGGGTACATGAAAGAGTTCGATGCGCGCCGGAGGGGGCAGGCCGCGCCGCTGCTCCTGAATCTGCTCCTGCTCTCCATGGCCTTCGTCGTCTCCGCGGGGGACATGCCGTCGTTCCTGCTCGGCTGGGAGGCGATGAGCCTCGCTTCCTACTTCCTCGTCGTCCTCGACCACGAGAAGCGGGAGGCCCGGCAGGCGGGGCTCATCTACCTGATCGCGACGCACATCGGGACGGGCGGCATCCTCCTGGCGTTCCTGTTCCTCGTGCGGACGACGGGCTCGTTCTCCTTCAACGGGTTCGCCGCCGTCCCCATTACCGACCCGGCGATCCTCTCCGCCACCTTCGGGTTCGCCCTCCTGGGGTTCGGCACGAAGGCGGGGATCTTCCCGTTCCACATATGGCTCCCATACGCCCACCCGGAAGCGCCGTCGCCGGTTTCCGCCGTCATGTCCGGCGTCATGATCAAGATGGGGATCTACGGGATCGTCCGGTTCCTCTTCTACCTGCTCCCCTCCCCTCCCGCTTCCTTCGGGGCGACCCTGCTCGCCCTGGGCCTGCTCTCCGGTGTCTTCGGCGTCCTCTACGCGATCCTCCAGCACGACCTGAAGCGGCTGCTCGCCTTCCACAGCGTCGAGAACATCGGCATCATCCTGATCGGGATCGGGGCGGCCTCCCTGTGCCAGGCCACAGGGCGGCCCGACGCCGCGCGGCTGCTCCTCGCCGGGGGACTGTTCCACGTCCTGAACCACGCCACGTTCAAGGCGCTCCTCTTCCTGGGAGCCGGCGCCGTCCTCCAGGGCGCGCACACCCGCAACATCGAGAAACTCGGGGGGTTGATGCGGGGGATGCCGCTCACCGGTGCCGCGTTCCTCGCGGGATCCCTCGCCATCTCGGCCGTGCCGCCGTTCAACGGGTTCGCGAGCGAGTTCGCCATCTACCGGGGGCTGTGGACCGCCGCCTGGGGCGCGGGATCCGGGGGAGTCTTCCTCGCCGCGATGGCGGGACTCGCGCTGATCGGGGGGTTGGCGGTCGCCTGCTTCGTCAAGGTCGTCGGGACGGTCTTCCTTGGAAACGCCCGAAGCGCCCAGGCGTCCGCGGCCCGCGACCCGTCCGTCGCGATGGAATTCCCGATGGGGACGCTCGCCCTTTTCTGCCTCGGACTCGGGGTCTTCCCCTCCCTCGTCCTGGACCGCCTCATGGAGATCACCTCTTTCCTCTCGTCGGCGGGCGTGCCGACGGGCGTCGCGGCACCGGCGGCGGGCGGGAGACCGTTCACCGTGGCGATCGCGCTGACGATCGCGATCGGGGGGCTGTCGCTCCTCCGGACGTTTCTTCTACGGAGGAACGGCCGACGCGCGGGGGGAACGTGGGGGTGCGGCTTCCCGTACGCCACCCCGAGGATGCAATATACCGCGTCGTCGTTCGCCGACCCGATCCTGCACGTCTTTCAGGGCATCCTCCGTCCGCACACGACCCGCACGGAACGCCTCTCCGGAAGGTTCCTGCTCGAGGTGGAGCACGAGACGCACTTCCACGACCTCCTCGAGAACGGCCTCTACCTGCCGGTCTACCGTCTGTTCGTGCAGGCCGCGTTCCAGGCGCGCCGCCTCCACCCCGGATACATCCACCTGTACCTCGGCTACATCCTCGGAGCCGTTGTGCTCCTGCTGGTCTTTTTCCATTAAGGGAGAGACGCTTTCATGAAGTTCGCCGCACACATCGCGCTCTTCATCCTCCTCGGGCCCCTCCTTGTCGGAATCGTCCGGAAGACGAAGGCGTTCCTCTCCTGCAGGCAAGGCGCGCCGGTGTTCCAACCGTACCTGGACCTGTGGAAACTGTTCCGCAGGGGGATCGTCCGCAGCACGACGGCGTCGTGGGTGTTCGACCTGTCCGCCCCGGTCGTCCTCGGCGCATCGCTGGTCCTCGCGGCGGCGACCCCCTTATGGTCCCGGGAGGCGCCTCTCCCGATGCACTTCATCCTCTTTCTCTACCTGATGGCGCTGCCCCGGTTCTTCCAGACCCTGGCCGGGCTGGACACGGGAAGCGCGTTCGGAGGGCTGGGGGCCAGCCGGGAAGTCGCCGTTTCGGCGATGGCGGAGCCGGCGCTGATCCTTTCGTTCTGCGGCCTGGCGTACCTCGGGGGCGCGGACACGGTGAGCGGGATGGTCGCCGGCGTTCCCCCGGGAAGGGTGCTCTGGCGGCCGGAGGTGATCCTCCTCGCCGGTACGATGTTCCTGCTGCTGCTGGCGGAAAACGCCCGGATCCCCGTGGACGACCCGGCGACGCACCTCGAACTCACGATGATCCACGAGGCGATGGTGCTGGACCACGCGGGGGTCGATCTCGCGATGATCCAGCTGGCTTCCGGCGTCCGCCTGGTCCTCTTTTCCGCCCTCGTGTCCGGAACCCTCTTCCCCGAGGCGCTCTCCCTGCCGCCGCTTCTCGCGATCCCGGCGGCGGTCGTGAAGGTCGTCGTCTCCGGGGCGGCAATCGGCGCGGCGGAGGCGGGGATGGCGCGGATGAAGCTCTCCCGGGTCGCATCGTACCTTCTGATCGCCACCGTGCTGGCCGCCATCGCGCTCGCCGTGCGGTACGCGGGATAGGAGGAGCCGTGAACATCATCACGATACTGCTGCTTCTCCTGGGGCTCCACATCGCCGTGACGGAGCGGATCCGGCCCGCGATCCGCTCCCTGGCCACCCAGGGGATCCTGCTCGGCCTTCTCCCCTTTCTCGCCGCGCCGGGTCCAATGTGGCGCGCCGCCGGGCTGGGCCTCGCGACCATCGCCGTCAAGAGCGTCGCGATCCCCCTGATCCTCACCCGCGCCATGAACCGCCTGGAGATCGGGCAGGAGTCCGAGTCGCTCCTCTCGACGAAAACCGTCATCCTGCTGACCGGCGGGCTGACCCTTGCGGCCTTCGTCGCGTGCGCCCGGTTCGGGCTTTCCGGCCAGGACCGGCTCGGCGCCGCCGCGGGCCTCACGCTCCTTTTTTCCGGACTCCTCATGATGACCACGCGCGTCAAGGCCGTCAGCCAGGTGATCGGGTTCGTCGTCCTCGAAAACGGAATCTTCCTGTTCGGCGCGGCGTCGGGCAGCGAGTTCACGCTGCCGATCGAGTTGGGGATCTTCCTCGACCTGTTCGTCGCCGTCTTCCTGATGGGGATCCTGCTGCTCAAGATCCAGCGGACGTTCACCCACATGGACGTCCGGAAAATCCACACGTTGAAGGATTAGGGGATGATCCCGCTGCTGCTTCTCGCCCCGTTGGCCGGGGTGATCCTGGCGCTCCTGTCGCGCTCACCCTGGCAGGCCGCCCTCGGAACCGCCGTCGGCGCCGCCGGACTCCTTTCCGGCGCGGTGATCCAGGGAGTGTCCCCCCGCGTCGCCGCGTGGGGCGATCTCCTGCGGCTCGACGAACTCGGGACCTACTTCCTCCTGATCGTCGCCGGCGTCCACTTCCTGTGCTCCGTGTACGCGTACGGGTATTTCCGGCGGGAGCTCGAGGGAAGGCACATCGGGCCGGCCAAGGTGCGGATGTATCACGTGTGGACCAATTTGTTCGTCCTCTCGATGGTCGTGGTCGTCTGCTCCCACCACCTCGCCCTGCAGTGGGTCGCCGTCGAGGCCACGACGCTGTTCTCGGCCCCGCTCATCTACCTGCACGGGGATCGACGGGGGATGGAGGCCGCCTGGAAGTACCTGCTCATCTGCTCGGTCGGGATCGCCTTCGCCTTCCTCGGGATCATCTTCCTCTCGCGGGCGGCCGGGGACGTACCGCTGACGTACACGGCGCTTCCCCTCGCGGCGAAGCGGCTCGATCCACGCTTCCTTCGGCTGGCGTTCCTCTTCTTCCTCGTCGGGTACGGGACCAAGATGGGGCTCGCGCCGATGCACACGTGGCTTCCGGACGCGCACAGCCAGGCGCCCGCGCCGGCGTCCGCGATGCTGTCGGGGGTCCTGCTGAATTGCGCCCTTCTCTCCATCCTGCGGGTCGCCCCGGCGATCCCCGGCGCGTACGCCTCTCCATTGCTGATCCTCTTCGGGATCCTGTCGATCGCGGTCCCGGCGCTCCTCGTGGCGGTCCAGCGGGACATCAAGCGGCTGCTCGCCTTCTCCTCGATCGAGAACATGGGGATCGTCGTCCTCGGGCTCGGATTCGGCGGCGCCGCCCGGCCGGCCGCGCTGCTGCACGTGCTGAACCACTCCGTGGCGAAGGTCCTGCTCTTTCTCGTCGCGGGGGACCTCATCCTGCGGTTCGGCACGCAGAAGATCCGGCGGATCCACGGGATCCTGCGGGAGACGCCGCTACGCGGGGTCCTGCTGTTCGGGGGGATCCTCGCGATCACCGGCTCCCCGCCGTTCGGCGCCTTCTGGAGCGAGTTCGGCATCCTCGTCGGGGGGATCGCGGGCGGGCACCTGGCCGTTTCGCTCGCGTACCTCGTCCTGCTCGCCATTCTCTTCGGCTCCTTCCTCATGTACGGGAGCGACATGGTCTTCGGAGAAGGCGTGCCGCGAAAACTTGCCGGCCTGGAGCTATGGTGCCTCCTACCGGCATGCGCCCTGCTGCTTGCGTCCCTCTGGCTGGGGCTCCACGTCCCGGCGGGCCTGTACAGGACGCTTGAGCGGCTCTCCACCGTGGTCGCGTTCTCCTGACCGGCGAAAGGAACAAGTCGATGCGCTGCGTCCACACGTTCGACCTCGGCATTACGGCCCCGCTGGCGGAGGAAGCGTTCCGGGCGTTCCTTCGGGAAACCTCCACCGGCGGCGACCGCCTCCTCGCGCTGTTCGCGGAGGAGCCTTCTTCGGGGCGATTTCTTCTTCACGCGGTCGCCGGGGGGTCCGCCCCGGGCCGGTTCCTCCACGCGTGCGTCGAGGCTTCCCCGCGGTCCTTCCGGACGTTCACAGACGTCTGCCCCGGAACGCACTGGTTCGAGCGGGAGATCTACGACCTGTTCGGCCTGGTGCCGGAAGGCCACCCCGAGCTGAACCCCCTGCGCTTCCACGAAGGGTGGCCGAAGAAATTCTTCCCGCTGCGGTCCGCGGGTGCGCCCGCGCCCGACCCGCGCCGCGGCTACCGGTTCCTCCTCGTGCGGGGCGAGGGGATCCACGAGGTGGCGGTGGGGCCCGTCCACGCCGGGATCATCGAACCGGGGCATTTCCGGTTTTCCTGCGCGGGGGAGACAATCCAGAACCTCGAGATCCGCCTCGGATACCAGCACAAGGGGATCGAATCGCTCTTCCCCGGCGGCCCGGGGATGGGGAAGATCCTCCTTTCCGAATCGATCTCCGGGGACACCGCCGTGGGGCACTCGACCGCGTGCGCCCGCCTCCTCGAAGCGATCACAGGAAGACCTGCGGATCCGTCCGCGGAGCGATGGCGCGCCACCGCGCTCGAGATCGAGCGGATCTCGAACCATTGCGGGGATCTCGGGGGGCTCTCGACCGACATCGGGTACCTGTTCGGGGCGGCCCATTTCGGACGCTTGCGCGGCACGGCGCTGAACCTGCTGCTGAAGATCACAGGGAACCGTTTCGGGCGCGGGTTGAACCGGGTCGGGGGGATTGGCCCCCGCGTGCCGGGGATCGCGCCGGAAGACCTCTTGGGGGAACTTTCGCGCCTGCGGATCGAAGTGGGGGATGTCGGGACGACGCTGCTGGACACCCCGTCGGTCGTCGCCCGGATGGAAGGGACGGGGCGCCTCCTCCGGCACACGGCGAAGACGCTCCAATTCGTGGGGATGGTGGCCCGCGCCTCCGGCCGGGACGTGGACGCGCGGCGGGACTTCCCCTCCCCGGCGTACGTGGAATCGCCCCCGGCGAAGGTTCTGCTCGATACCGGGGACGTGATGGCCCGCGCAAGAGTCCGGTTCATGGAGATGCGCGCCTCGTTCGATTGGCTTTCCGGCATCCTCGCCGGGGTGTCGCCGGCGGACACGCCCGCGGAGGGGGGAAACGCCCCCGTGTCGGGCCGTCGGCTGGTCGTCTCGGTGGAAGAGGGGTGGCGCGGCGAGATCGTCCACGCCGCCGTCGTCGACGGCGAACGGAGGATCACGCGCTACAAGGTCGTCGACCCGTCGTTCCGCAACTGGCCGGGGCTGTCGTTCGCCGTACAGAAAAACGTCATCTCCGATTTCCCGCTGTGCAACAAGAGCTTCAACCTGTCGTACTCGGGCGCGGATCTGTAAAGGAGGACCTCATGCTCGAATCGATACGGAAACGGGTGCGAACGGGAAAGGTCACCATCCCCCTGCCCGCCGGGGACCCGCCGGCGCCGTTCCGCGGGATGCCGGTCATCCTGGATGCATTCCGGTCCGGGAACGTGGCCGAAACCTGTGCGAAGGCGTGCGCGACGGAGGCGATCGACCCGGAGAAGAAAACGATGGACCTCGGGCGGTGCGTCTTCTGCGGTTTATGCGAGGAGGCGTGCGGGGGCAAGGGGATCCGCTTTTCGCAGGATCCGCGCCTCCCCTGGGGAAAACGGGAGCATCTGGTCCTCGGAGGGCGCGGCGTTCCCCCGGCTACGGCTTCTCCCGATCTCCGCTCCCTGCTCGGCCGGTCGCTCCACCTGCGGGAGGTGTCCGCCGGCGGGTGCAACGGGTGCGACCTCGAGGCGCAGGCGCTCGGCAACCCGATCTTCGACCTGCAGCGGTTCGGGATCGACTTCGTCGCCTCGCCCCGGCACGCGGACGGCCTGCTGGTCACCGGCCCCGTATCGAAGAACATGCGGGAGGCGCTGGTCAAGACGTACGAGGCGATCGCGGAGCCCCGGATCGTCATCGCGATCGGCGCGTGCGCCGCCAGCGGCGGGATCTTTCGCGGTTCTTACGCCGTCGAAAACAACGGCGTGGGCGGCGTTCTGCCGGTCGACCTCTTCATCCCCGGGTGCCCGCCCCACCCGCTGACGCTGCTTTATGCCCTTCTCGGTTTCCTCGGCCGGTCCCCGGAGAGGATACCAGGGGGATCGTCGCCCTCACCGGCCGAGCCCAATCGAGACCGAACGCTGTGAGGCACGGGCTGGGCACGAAAGAAAAAACCCCCTGCGGCCGGAACCGCAAGAGGTTGGAAAATACGGTCAGCACATAGGCGGAACATCTCGCCAGGGGAAACCGGCTACTTTTTTTTCTCCCCGTCGGACACGGCGCCATTCAACTCCTTCTCCCCCTCGGCGCAAGAAACGATGTCGATCGTATTATTCGAGCGGCCCGGATCGCATCCGCCGGTTCCGGAGCGCCACCACCTTGTGCAGCGTTGGCTTCCTGCGGGATTCCATCACCAGCGATTTCGTATCCGGTTCTTCGTTCCTGCTGTACAGGCGAAACACCTCCCTCGTATCGCCCGGCCTTGCGCCTTCCCAGATCTTGCTCCAACCGGCGTCCACTTGTTCCTTCCCGCCAGGCTCGTCTTTCACGAGCAGAAGATCGAACTGATTCGGGTCCTTCGGTTCGAATTGCCGGATCTTTACGCCGACATAATAATCGAGCATTGCGCGCGGGCTTTCCCATACCGAGATTCCGGCGATCTCTTGCGTGCCCGGTGGAAGGGCCTTGCCCAGGGAGGTCATCGTGGACCGATAGGAATTTCCCGCGTCCAGCCACGGGAGCAGGATCGCCATCGCTATTCCCCAGGCAAGCGACATGCCGGCAGCCCAGGAAAACACGGCGCGCTCGCCGTCGGGTTTTCCGGAAGTCCGGAGAACCAGCAGGGACCATGACACCGTGAAGAAGATCGCAACGACGAAGGCCAGGGGACGGAAAGATGGAAGATATCCGGGATGGGTGCGATGCAGCCAGTCGGCGAGCGCAACGGGATGCCCCGTGGTCAAGGCGAATCCCCCGACCCATAACGTCAGGATCACGACCAGAAAAACGGCCGTGCCCAGTCTATGCAGGAATGCGGAAGACCACCGGGGGAGCGTCGGAACGATCGAGGCGGCCAGCAACGAAAGGGGAAGCAACAACGGGAGCGCGTACAGGTCGCGGCCGTCCGATGACATTTCCAGTACGGCCAGCATCACGAGGAACACCACCAGGGGAACCGCGATGGATGTCCATTCCCGCCTTCCGCCGCGCGCCTTCCGCCAAAGAGCCCAGGCGGCAAGAAGGTACGCGGGGAACGCGAAATAGAGGAGCAACAGGAGATAGGTTCCCGTTTTCCTGGGACCGAGATGCGCGAACCCGAAGAACCTGCCGAAGTTGTTCATCCATATCCATTCCCGGAACAACTGGGGCGACCGGGAATACAAGGCGAGCGGCCAGATCGCCAGCAGGGGGAGGGCCGACACCAAGGAGACACCGAGGCAAAGCGCGTACCTCCGGGTCCTCCACGACCGATCTATGACGGGCAGGAGGAGCGACGCAACGCCGAAGATCGCGGGGGCAAGAAGCCCCTTGGAGAGAAACCCGATACCGACTCCCAAGCCCAGCCACACCCCGCCTGCAATCGGCTGCTCTTCCGCGATGACAAGACCGAAGATCGCGATCGAACAGCCGGCGAACAAAGCGGTGTCCGTGATCAACTGGTGGGCGTTCAGCAACAGGCCCGCGGATCCGAGCAGCAAGGCGACGGTTGTTACACCCTGCCCCGTTCCCAACAATCGTTTCCCCGCAAGCCCCGCGAACAGGAACGCGAGGAGAATGAAAAATCCGCTCGCAAGACGAGCACCGTCGTGAAGCGAAAGGACGGGGGAAAAGAGACGGGCGAACAAGGCGGCCGTCAGGTAAAACAGGGGCGGTTTCTCCATGAACGGCTCGCCGGCGACAGTCGGGACCACCCAATCCCCGGTCTGGAGGATGTGGTACACCATGCCGAAGGAATACGGTTCGTCCGCCTTCCACGGTTCATGGGAGAAAAGGCCGGGAAGGACCCAGCAGATGCAGAGAAAGCAGACAAGTGCCAATTTGGGAAAAGCTTTCAGCGGCCTGTTCCCCCAGGAACCGGTCCGAAAGAGAGGGATTCGCAAGGCGAGGATGAATCCTCTCTGTCCGGTGACTTTTCTATCGTAGCATTCTTAAATTGTACATTGGATGCGAACCGATCGATTCGGTCGCCCGAAAAGATCGCTTGGCTCTCCAGATGGAAATCGGCACCGGTATTCGGGGGAAAGGGCGTCATCCACGGACATGGGAACCGACGTCTACCGGTTGGCGCTTTCCACCGCGCGTACGGCACAATTTGGAGCACAATCCGCGACAAAAAAGAAAAAGGGCCTGGATCTGAAAATCCAAGCCCTTGGTTTTCCTGGTGGAGCTGATCGGGATCGAACCGACGGCCTCCTGAATGCCATTCAGGCGCTCTCCCAGCTGAGCTACAGCCCCACATTATGTAACGATGAAGGTTACCCGATCATGGCGTGAAATGCAACGGCGGATCGATTACGGCGGATCGATTCGAACCGGGGGCGTCCCCCGATCGCGCGTGCACCTCGTTCGTTCCCCTATCGGTTTTCCCCCCTTTTCGACAGGAGGTATACCGCGGACTCGGCGAACAGGTTGGGACCGAATCCGCGCAACACCCTCCCCCCGTGATCGTTGGAGAGGTAGACCCGCTGCTCCACCCGCAGGGAGAATATCCGGCAATACTCCTCGAAATCCGTCACGGTGCAGAAGTGGATGTTCGGCGTGTCGTACCATTCATAGGGGAGATACTCGGTCTTTGGCATCCGGCCGCGCATCAGCAGGTACATCCGCATCTTCCAGTGGGCGAAGTTGGGGAACCCGACCACCGCCTTCTCGCCCACGCGCAGCATCTCCGACAGGACGACGTGGGGCTTCTTCACCGCCTGCAGCGTCTGGTTGAGGATGATGTAGTCGAACGACCGGTCGGGGTAATCCTTCAACCCGTGGTCGATGTCTTCCTGCAGGACGGCGAGCCCCTTGGCGATGCATTCCCGGATCCCCTCGTCCGAGATCTCGATGCCGCTGCCGCGGACATCCTTCGTGCGCACCAGCTTCTCGAGCAGCGATCCGTCGCCGCACCCGAGGTCGAGCACCTTCGCGCCGCGGGGAACGATGTCGAGGATGATGTCGTGGTCGATCCGTGTCCCTGCCGGGCTCAACGGGATGGCGCTCCTGTTCCGCGGGGGTGAGGAAGCATTGTAGGCGTCCGGGGAAGCCGGTGTCAAACCGCCGCGCCGTGGTGCGGCAGGCGCAAGGCGATTTCCGCGAGGTTGTGGAGGATGCGAGCCGTCGCCCCCCAGATCGTGAAGCGGTCGTAGTCGAGGAAGTACACCATGTACGGTTTTCCGAGGAAGGTCGTCCCGGCGGCGCGGTATCGGGAGAAGTCGGTGAACGCCGACAGCGGGGCGTCGAACGTCTCCGCCATCTCGAACGCGTCCAGATGGAACCGCGCCTCCCGCGGGATCCGGGCGACGAACGGCTGGATGCAGAACCCGGTGACCGTGGGGACCCGCTCCATCGCCCCGAGAAGCTCCACGTCGGACCGCCGGATGTCCAGCTCCTCTTCCGCCTCGCGAAGCGCGGTGGCCAGAAGGTCCCCGTCGGCAGGGTCGCGGCTGCCCCCCGGAAAACAGATCTGTCCCTTGTGGTGGGGAACCCGCTCGGTTCGGCGGGCGAGCGTCACGGTGATCTCCCCGCCCGAATCGCGCAACGGGACGAGGACCCCGGCGGAGCGCAGGCCGGGAGGGGGCGGCTCCGATGTCGCGACCGGCAGGAGGGCGCCGCGGATCTCCTCGAAGAAGCGGCCTGTCACCTCCAAATTGTCACCTCGGCGATCCCCCCCGCGAGCAGTTCCACCGCGATCTTCCGCGCCCCGACGTCCAACGCGTTGAACCGCTCCACCGCCTTCGCCGGGGTCGCGTGCGACGACACCACGTACTCGGGCCGCCCGCGTAAATCCGATGGGACCTCGCGGATGGTCGAGAGGAACGGGTATTGTCCGTAGAGCGCCTCGACGAACGAGTGTTCCTCGAACGGCGTCGCGCGCGCGAACCGGATACGGAGATCGCTGCGCTCCGGCGAGTAACCGTCCTGGAGGAGCTGCTCCCGAAGCGCCGGAAGGATGACCTTGATCCGTCGGTACAGCGTGAGCTCGCGTTCGCGCTCCACCGTCTCCTGGGATTCGACCTCGAGCACCCGCGGCAGGTTCAGACGGTCCATGAACCGGTCCAGCGCATCCTTGCGGTAGAACACGGAACGGATCTCCATGCCGTACGTCGCCCGGCACCCGGGAATCCTGTCCTGCCGGTATAGCGTCACCCCCAGCTGCGACAAGGCTCTCCGGACCGCCTCCCGCCGGAGAACCTCCTCCCCCTCCGCGCGGGCGCGCGCCACCACGTCCTGTCGCGTTTCGTCGAGATCGAGGGGACGATACCATTTCCCGTCCCGGTATGTCCCGCACAGCGGCATGTTGGCGTCAAGATCGAAAGAGACTTCGGCGGATGCCTCACGGAGACCTTCCGGCCCCACCGATCCGACGAGCTTCCCGATCGCCGAAACGACCTGCTGCTCGCGTCCTTCGCCGCCCCCCTCGAGAACCTCGCGGACCGTCCCGTCTCGTTCGACGAAGAAGAGGGTCGGCAGGCGCGACACTCCGTAGGCGCGCATCACGTCCCCCTTGCCGTCGAAGAGGATGTTGTAAGTGAACTTGCCGCCCGGGGTTTTGGCGGACCGGTCGAGGAACGCCTTCACCCGCTCCACGCCGACGTCGGCATCCTCGTTGACGGCGACCACGGCGATCTTTTCCGGACCGTATTTCTCGTAAAGACGCTGGAGGCCCGTCATCTCCTCGACGCACGCCGCGCAGTAGATGGACCAGAACGTGAGGACCACGGGGGTCTTGCCGCGGAACGACGCTATGGACACCGGCGTTCCGAAAGGGCTCGCACCCGTGAAATCCGCCGCCGGCTTGCCGACAAGGTCCTTCGGGGCGGGGAACGCCGTCCCACAGAACAGAATCATACCTGCCGCCGCAACGCACGCCGCCAGTCGCCTCAATGTCGCCTCCCCCTGGTCGATCTCTTCGTCAATATAGGGATTCCCGCAACCGCCCGACGGTTTCCCCCCTGTGCGCCCCCCGCGCGGTTCATTCGCCCCCGGTGTCGATCACGGCGAGGAGCTGCCCCTCTTCGACCCGGTCGTTCACCTTCACGCACAGTTCGCGGATCACGCCCGCGGCGGGGGACTTCACAGCGTTCTCCGTCTTCATCACCTCGATGTTCATGACCTCCTCCCCCTTGCGGAGGCGGTCCCCTTCCTTCAACACGCGATCCTTCGTCCCGATCCGCCACACCGTTCCGGCGACGGTCGCGCCGACCTCCCCCTTGTTCGCGGGGGACGCCTTCCGCACCGCCTTGCGCGCCGCCACGGCCTCCGGAAGCTCGACGGGGAAGACGTGCATGATGTTGTCCACCGACAGGACGACGTGCTTCACACCGCCCACACCCTCGCCGATGGAGACAAGCCGGATCTCGTGCGGCTTGCTCCCGATCGTGATCGTCATCTGGTCGCCCGGATTGCGCAGCCCGTGGAACCAGACGCCGGTGGGGAGAATGGTGGTGTCGCCGAACCGCTGCCGGAACTTGAGGAAGTCGACCGCCGCCTTCGGGTGCATCAGGTACAGGACGAACTCCTCCTGCGTGGCGGGGCGCCCGAGCTCCGCTTCCATCGCCGCCCTCGCCTTATCGAGGTCCTCGTCCGCGAGCCGCGACAGCGGCGACGATTCGACCCGCTCGGATTTCGCCTTCACCGCCCCTTCCTCGCCGAAGACGCTTCGGTAGACCCACTCCTTCGGCCAGCCGAACGGGAGCGGTCCGTATCTGCCCAGCAGCAGGTTCTTCAGGTCGTCCGTCGCCCCCGCGTAGAGCCGCAGGAGCAGGTTCTCGTCCGCCTGGGAGAGCGCCTCGAGCCGCTCTCCCGCTTCGAAGAACCGGTCCAGGACGGAGAACAGCCGCCGGATGCCGTGCTCCCCCGCCTCCTTGTGGGTGCGCTGGAGGATCCCCGCCCACGTGGTCCACGTGATCTGCGACCCCGGGGTCACGTCGAAATACTTGATGATCCGGTTTCCGTACGACATCCCCTTCAGGATGTGGGGCATGAGGTCGAGGAAGCCCCCCTTCTCCGCCTGCTCGAAGGAGGAGGGGAAGGCGCCGCCCGGCATCCGGTGGACCGTCACGTCGCTGCTGAACCCCTTGAACTGGGATTCGAACCGCCCGTAGTTCCGGATGAAGCCGCGGATCGCGTCGGACGCCTCGTCGGCGCGCTTCATGTCGAGCCGGACGTCGTACCCGAGCTCGCGCAGGTAGCGCACGAGGGGCCGCACCGGCGGGTGGCCGTAGAAGCGGGAGAAGGCGTCGTCGGTCACGTCGAAGAGCTTCGCCCCCGCCGCGGCCGCCTCCGCGATCGCCGGGATCGCCAGCCCGTCCGTGGAGTGCCGGTGGTACTGGATGACCAGCCCCGGATACTTCTGCAAAAAAGCGTCGATCAGCCGCCGGATCCGCGCCGGGGAACCGACGCCGGCCATGTCCTTGACGCAAAGGATGATGTCTTTCGTGCCGCCGCATAGCGACACGATCTCCTTCAGCACCCGGAGGTAGTAGGCGTCCGAGCATTCCGGGGCCTCGGTGAAGGAGATGGCGGGCGAGAAGATCTTCCCGCCGCGAAGCACCTCCTCGGCGACCGGCGCCATGTTCGGTACGTAGTTCAGGAAGTCGAAGCAGCGCCATACGTCGATCGCGGGGAGGAACGACTCGACCGCCAGCCGCACGATGTTGCGCGGGTACATCCGGTACCCCCAGACGTTCGTCGACCGGATGAGCGTCTGGGTCAGGACGTTCGGCATCCGCGCGGAGAAGAGCCGCGCCTCCTCGAACGGATGGATCATGTTGTTCATCAGGTTCTGGTGGAGGCGGGCGCCGCCGTGGACCTCGATGGAGAAGTACCCCGTGGCGTCGTAGACCGGCATCAGGCGGGACAGGTCGTGAAGGGTGAACCGGTTCTTGAAGTCGCTCTGGCCGGTGTCGCGCGGCCCCGTGTTCGTCAGCCAGATCGCCTTGCCGTCCCGGATGGTCTTGATGACCTTCCGGTACCCTTTCTTCTTCAGGGCGCCGAGCATCACCCCCCCGTCACCCGCTGTGGACGTTGCGGCCGAGGCCGGAGACCTCGGCGACGAAGCGGGCCGCCTTGTAGATCTCCTCCTCGACCTCTTCGTATTCGGTGAGCCCGGCGATGTTCTCGTCGATGAACCCGGTGTGGATCTTTCCGGCCACGAAGTCGGCCTGGTCCATGATCTTCCGCAGCAGCGGGATCGTCGTCCGGACGCCCCAGATGTCGCACTCCCGCAGGGCGCGCCGCATCCGCTGGATCGCCGTCTCACGGTCCTTCCCCACGGAGCAGATCTTCGCGAGCAGGGAGTCGTAGAACGAGGGGACCTCCCATCCCTGGTAGATCCCTGACTCGGTCCGGATGAAGGGGCCGCTGATCTGGCGAAGGAAGGTGATCCGCCCGAAGGAGGGGGCGAACCCGTTCTTCGGGTCCTCGGCGTTGATGCGGCACTGGATCGCGTGGCCGCGCAGCAGCACGTCTTCCTGCCGCAGCGACAGCCGGTCGCCCGCGGCGATCTTGTACATCTTGCGGATGATGTCGAACCCGGTGATCATCTCGGTGACGGTGTGCTCCACCTGGATCCGCGTGTTCACCTCGAGGGCGTAGAACTTGCCGCTCTTGTCCACGAGAAACTCGAGCGTCCCGGCCGTCTCGTACCCGATGTCCTTCATCGCCTTGACGACCACCGCCCCCATCTTCGCCCGGACCTCCGGGGTCAACAGGGAGCTGGGCGCCTCCTCCACCAGCTTCTGGTGACGCCGCTGGATGGAGCATTCCCGCTCGCCCAGGTGGATGACGTTGCCGTACCGGTCCGCGAGGAACTGGAACTCGATGTGGCGGCCGCCCTCGATGAACTTTTCGACGAAGACGGTTCCCGCGCCGAACGCCTTCTCGGCCACGGAGCGCGCGGCGGCCAGCCCCTCCTCCACCTCGTACGGGGAGGCGAGCTTCTGCATTCCCTTCCCGCCCCCGCCGGCGGACGCCTTGACGAGGAGCGGCCACCCGACCCGGTCGCCGAATTTGATCACCTGGTCGGCGTCCTCGACGTCCTCGATGGCGGGGGTAACCGGGACGCCGGAGGCGGCGAGCGCCTTGCGCGCCGCGATCTTGTCGCCGAGGATCCGCATCACGCGGGAAGAGGGTCCGATGAAGACGAGCCCCTCGCGCTCCACCGCGTCCGCGAAGTCGGGGTTCTCCGCGAGGAAGCCGTAGCCCGGGAAGATGGCGTCGCAGCCGGAATCCTTCGCCGCGCGCAGCACCGCGTCGATGTCCAGGTAACTCATCGAGGCGGGGGAGGGTCCGAGGTAGACCGCCTCGTCGGCGAGCTTCACGTGGAGGGAGAGGGCGTCGCAGTCGGAGTATCCCACCACCACGGGGATCCCCAGTTCCCGGGCCGGCCGGATGGCCCGGCAGGCGATCTCCCCCCGGTTGGCGATGAAGATCTTGCGGTAGTAGCCCACGCCGTGGTTACCCGATGTCGTTACCGGTGAGGATTGTGAGCGCCTCCCGATACTTGAGCGCGGTCTTCTCGACCACCTCCGCGGGAAGGCGAGGCCCCGGCGCCGTCTTGTTCCACGGAAGCGTGAGCAGATAGTCGCGCACGAACTGCTTGTCGAAGCTCTTCTGAGGGCCCCCGGGCTCGTAGCCGGCGGCGGGCCAGAACCGGGAGGAATCGGGGGTGAGCGCCTCGTCGATCAGGATCAACTCCCCGTCCGCCGTTCCCAGCTCGAACTTCGTGTCGGCGATCAGGATCCCCTTCTCCCTGGCGAACGCGGCCGCCTTTTCGTAGAGGGCGACGACGATCGAGCGCACCTTCTCCGCCGTCTCCATCCCCACGACGCGAACCATCCGGTCGAAGGTGATGTTCTCGTCGTGGTGCCCCTTCTCCTCCTTGGTGGCGGGGGTGAAGATCGGTTCCGGGAGACGGTCCGACTCGCGCATCCCCTTCTGCAGGGGGATGCCGCATACCTCGCCCTTCTCCCGGTACTCCGCCCACCCCGATCCGGAGAGGTACCCGCGGACGACGCATTCGATCGGAAACGGCTTCGCCTTCCGGCACAGCATCGACCGGCCCCGCAGCGTTTCGGCGTGCGCCCTGGCCGCCGGCGGGAAGGTGTCGACGTCGATGGAGATCATGTGGTTGGGGACGATGTCGGAAAGCATGCGGAACCAGAACGCGGAGATCTGGGTCAGCACCTTCCCCTTCCCCGGGATCCCGTCCGGCATCACCACGTCGAACGCGGAGAGCCGGTCCGAGGCCACCAGGAGCAGTTTCCCGTCGACCTCGTAGATGTCGCGGACCTTCCCGCGGCCCAGCAGTTTCAAACCGGAAAGAGTCGTCTCGACCACCGTGGTATGGCTCACGTTGCGGACCTCCGACATTTCGATGGATGCCCTACTATATCAGAAATGATCCGGGATGCCGTCCGTCATCGGGCCTCCTCGAACTGCAGTGCGTGCAGCCGCCGATAGATCCCCCCCGCGGCCAGAAGTTCCCGGTGGGTCCCCGTCTCGCGCACCTTCCCCTTGTGCATCACGATGATCCGGTCGGCGGACAGGACGGTCGACAGCCGATGGGCGACGACGAGGGCGGTCCGGCCGGGGAGGATCCCCCCCAGCGCCTCCTGGATGCGGCCTTCCGTCACGGGGTCGACGCTCGACGTGGCCTCGTCCAGGAGCAGGACGCGCGGCGCGCGGGCCAGCGCGCGGGCGAACGACACCATCTGGCGTTGCCCCGTCGACAACCGCACCCCCCGCTCCCCCACCTCCGTGGCCAGTCCCTCCCCCCACTCCTGCGCGAACCGGTCCACGCCGATGGCCGACAGCGCGGCCCCGACCGCCTCGCCGCCGGCGGCGACATTCTCCCGCACCGTCCCGGAGAAGAGAAACGGGTCCTGGAGGACGAGGGCGAGCGACCCGCGCAGCTCCTCCCTCGGGATCTCGCGGATGTCCCGCCCGAAGAGCAGGATCCTGCCGCGGCGGATCTCGTAGAAGCGGCACAGCAGGGAAAGGACCGTCGTCTTCCCCGCCCCCGTCGCCCCCACGATCGCCCCGGTCTGCCCTTCCTCGAGGACGAAGGAGACCCCGCGCAGGACCGGCGGCCCTTCCTCCACTCCGGCGGTCTCCCCGCCCGCGGGCCGAGGATAGGAGAACCAGACGTCCCGGAATTCGATCGCGGGGACGGCGGAGGCCGGCACGGAGGGGCGCGGTGGCGGCGACGACCGGGGATCGAGCGCGGGCCCGGGCCGGGCTTCCCCGTATTCGGGGGAGATCTCCTCGTCGAGGAGCCGGAAGATCCGCTCGGAGGAAGCCAGCGCGGACTGCAGGATGTTGTACTTGTCGCTCATGTCCTTGATCGGGTCGTAGAACCTTCGGGCGTATTCGAGGAACGCCACGAGCGTCCCGAAGGTGATCGCGCCCGACAGCAGGCCGACGCCGCCGCGCCACAGCAGCAGCGCCACCGCGATCGAGGCGAGCATCTCCACGCCCGGGAAGTAGACGGAGTAGAGGTTGGTGAGCCGCACGCCTTCCGCGGCGTACTCCCCGTTCAGGGCGTCGAACCGGCGCTCCGACTTCCGCTCCGTCCCGAACGCCTTCACCACCGCCACCCCCGTTACGTGCTCCTGCAGGAAGGCGTTCATCCGCGCGAGCTTCCGCCGCATCTCCCGGTTCGCCACGCGGATCCGCTTCTTCAGCAGCTCGACGAAGAGCACGAGCGGAGGGAGGACGGCGAAGGTGACGAGCGCCAGGCGCAGGTCCATCCAGAGCAGGATCGCGGCCGTGCCCGCCAGCACCGCGGCGTCGCCGATCGTCGACACAAGGCCCGAGGAGATGAGCTCCTGGAGCGCTTCGACGTCGGACGTAAGGCGCGTCATGAGGCGCCCGGTCGGCGTGCGATCGAAGAAGACCACGGGGAGCCGCTGCATCCGCGCAAACATCTCCCGGCGCAGGGAGAGGATCACCCGCTGGCCGAGGATCGACACCGCGTACATCTGCAGGTAAAGGAACCCCATCGCGCCGACGAGGGTCCCGAGATACAGGAGGATCCATCCCCCCATCCCGGAAAGGCGCCCGGTCATCACGTGCCGGTCGATGACGATCTTGATGAGGTACGGCCCCGCCAGCTGGAAGGCGGTCCCGCAGAGAAGCGCCGCCAGCGCCGCCGCGAGGAGGCGCCGGTGGGGAAGGACGTATCGCAGGAGGCGCCATAGGAGACGCCGGTCGATCCCCCGGGATTCCACGTGGTCGTCGAGGAAGAAGGCGTCCGGACCGTGCGTCACGACGACTCCTCCAGTTCCCGTGCGAGCATCTGGCGGGAGTACAGGTCGAAGTAAGCACCACGCATGGAGAAAAGCTGGTCGTGCGTCCCCTCCTCGACAATCCGCCCGTCCGCCAGCACCAGGATCCGGTCGCACCGGGAGAGGGAGGCCATCCGGTGCGTGCTGAACAGCACCGTACGCTCCCCCTTGTCCGAGAGGATCCCCTCGAAGATCTCCCGCTCCGTCTCCGCGTCCACGGCGGAAAGGACGTCGTCCAGAAGGAGGACCGTTGCGCCGGCGCACAGGGCCCGGGCGATGGTGGCCCGTTGCTTCTGCCCCCCCGAGAGCGAGATCCCCCGCTCCCCCACGATGGTGTCGATCCCGTTCGGCATCTCCTCGACTTCGGCGAGGAAGCGGGCGAGGGCGGTCGCCTTCCTCGCGGCTTCCGGGTCGGATCGTTCCAGGCCGAAGCATACGTTCTCCAGCACGGAATCGGAGAAGAGGAACGGGTCCTGGGAAACCACGGCGAAGCGGCGGCGAAGCGCGGGAAGGGGGATCGTCGCCGCGTCGACCCCTTCGAGGAAGACGGTTCCGGGCGGTACGGGGTAGAGCCTTGGGAGCAGGGAAAAGAGCGTGCTCTTCCCGCCGCCGGTGGGCCCCACCACCCCGATCACCTCCCCCTTCCGCACGGAGAAGGAGACGCCCCGGAGCGCCTCCCCCCGTCCTTCGCCCCCATGGGAGAAGGCGAGGTTCCGGACCTCGAGGAGCGGCGGCTCGCCGATCCCCGATCCCGACGCATCCCGGATCGGTGTCGTCCCCTCCTCGCCGGGTTCCGTCCCGTCCTCGGGGAACTCCACGGGCAGCCGCAGAAACTCGTTGATCCGCCCCATGGCGGAACTCCCCCGCTGGGAAAGGTTGATCACCCATCCCATCGCCATCGTCGGGAAGGAGAGCATCGCGAGGTACGCGTTGAAGGCGACGAACCCCCCGAGGGTGAGGGCGCCTTGAGCGACGGCCCGTCCCCCGATGTACAGGACGAGGGCCACGCCCACCCCGGCGAGCAGGCCGATCGCCCCGTGAAACGCCGCGGAGGTCCGCGCTACGGCCAGGTTGTGCCGGTAATACCGCTCGCACTCTCCGGAGAACTGCTCCTCCTCCCTCTCCTCGAGGGTGAACGCCTTCACCAGGCGGATCCCGGAAACGTTCTCCTGCAGCACGGCGTTCATCGAGGCGAGCGACTCCTGGACCGATCGATGCCGCCGGTGAAAGGCGCGCCCGTACTCCCGGGAAAGGTACACCACCGCGGGGGCGATGAGCAGCGACACGCCGGTCAGCGACGGGCTGATCCGGAGCATGAAGGCGACCGCGAGCAGCCACGAGATGCACGTCCCGACGAGCGTGAGCAGGCCGGGGCCGAGGAAGAGCCACACGGCGGAAAGGTCGTTCGTCAAACGCGACATCACGTCCCCCGTCGGCGTCGCGTGGAAGAAGCGCATCGGCAGGCGAACCACGTGCGAGAAGAGGCTCCTCCTCACTTCCCGCTCCACGTCGCGCGCGGCCACGAACAGGGACCGGCGCGCGAGGAACCGGAAGAAGGCGTGCAGGATGGAGAAGAGGACCATGAGCCCGACGGCGTGGAGGAGGCGCCCTTCCCCCGGCGGACCGACTCCCCGCGTGGAGGAGACGGCGTCCACCGCCTCTCGCGTCATCCAGGGGACGAGGAGGCCGAAGACGCTGGAGACGAGGAGGCCGAGGACGCAAAGGACGTACACCCGACGATGCCGGGCGACGTGCGGTCGCAGCGTGAGCAGCTCGCGAATGGCTTATCCCTTGCCGAGCGGGAACGGATCGAGGGTGAAGCAGAGGAGGAACAGGAGGCACGCCGCGGCACCGAGCACGCGCCGCATCGGAGTCAGCGCAACCTCCTCGAAGATGGGCCGCGGGTGCCCCGTCCCCATGACGAACAGGAGCGCCGCCCAGACAAACCATCCGTTCCCCGCAAGGCCCATCAGGAGAAGCGCGTAGGGGATCAGCCGGGCGACCTCCGAGAACCGTTCCCCGAACAGGGCGAAGGCGACGTGCCCGCCGTCGAGCTGCCCGGCGGGGATGAGGTTCAGCATGGTGATGTACATCCCGAGCCAGCCGGCGTACGCCACGGGGTGCAGGATCACGTCGTACCCCGCCGGGATCTCTCCGAGGACGATCCGCGAAAGAAGCTTGAACAGCAGGGACTCCCCCAGCGGCACCCCAAGGGCGCCCGTCGCCCGCCGGACCTCCGAGAGGGCGAGCCCCGCGATCAGCACGGGAATCGCCACCGCCGCCCCGGCCAGCGGCCCCGCGGCGCCGATGTCCATCAGGGCGTTCCGGTCCGGGAACGGCGATTTCAGCCGGATCAGCGCCCCCATCGTCCCCGGCAGCGGCGGGATCGGGAGGAAGGGGATGAAATACGGCGGGGACACCCGGACGCGGTGCCTGCGCGCCGCCGTGTAGTGCCCCATCTCGTGCACCCCGAGTATCGACAGCAGCGGGACGTTGAACATGAGGCCGGCGAGGAGGTCCGCGGGGCGTGCCAGCGGGTTCCCCCCGGCGAGGAACGACCCGGCGAACAGCGTCGTGACGAAGGTGGCCAGAAGCAGCAGGATCGGTATCGTTGGAATCTCTCCTTCCATTCCAGTGGAAAATCCGTTTAGACTGTAAGGTATCAGATTCGCGGCCGGGAGGGCGGGTTCCGGCATGAAGCTTCTTGGCGATATCCCATCGGGCACGGAAATCCTGGTGCACATCTGCTGCGCACCGGACGCGGTTTCCGGTGTGCGCACGTTGCGGGAGCGGTTCGACGTCGCCGGCTTCTTTTATAACCCAAACATCCATCCCCGGGAAGAATTCGGGAAACGGCTCTTCGCCGCGTTCGATCTTCAGGAGAAGGAACCCTTCCCCATGATCATCGGCACCGGCGGCGAGGAGGCGTGGGAAGATGCCGTCCGGGGGATCGAGGGCGAGCCAGAGCGGGGACGCCGGTGCGAGGCGTGCGTCCGGCTGCGGTTGCGGGAGACGGCGAGGAAAGCGGCGGAGCTCGGGATGCCCGCCTTCGGCACGGTGCTGACCGTCAGCCCGAAGAAGGACGCCGCGATGGTGAACCGGGTGGGGCGCGAAGAGGGTGAGCGCGCCGGGATCCTCTTCGTCGAGGCGGACCTGAAAAAGGGGGACGGGTACCTGAAAAGCGTCCGCGCCAGCAAGGAGATGGGGCTATATCGCCAGAACTACTGCGGGTGCAGGTACTCGATGAGGTGAGGAGGGGCTCGACTCGCTTCGATTCCCATGAGCTTCCAGTGGGAAATGGATGCCCTCCTACGCCACGGGGGCGCAAATCTTCGATGAGCCCCCGTGGCTTCGGAGGGCAATCCTCCGTAGCTCGAAATCTCGAGGTTTTCTTAACGATTTCGAGCGAAGGAGGATGGCGGAAGCGTGAGGGAATCGAACCCACCGGAGACGTTTCCGCCTCCCGACCGGATTTGAAGTCCGGGGGGGCCACCAGCGCCCCATCCGCTTCCGTCCATAGGGCGTAAGGTTTCGTGCCCTTCCTGCCGATAATACACCAAGTGCCGATGTTCGCCGAAAGAGAAAGGGGGATGTGATGCGACGGATTCTCCATGGTATGGCGGTGGCGGCGGGTGTCCTTCTCATGGCGGGGAGCGCGTTCGCGGCCTCGGGGTTCGAGGTGGGCGCCCGCGGGGCGTACTGGTTCCCCAAACTGACCGGCAGCGCGCAGACCAACGCGACCGGCGACACCCGGTTCGATTTCAAGGACACGTTGGGAGTGAAGGACGAGAATATCCCGTTCGGGGAGGCGTTCCTTCGGTTCGGGGGCACAACGATACGGGTCGGCTACACCCAGTTCAAGTTCGACGGCGACAAGCAGCTGACCCAGACCGTCGTATTCAACGGGACGACCTTCTCGGTAACCGATAACGTGATCTCCGGCCTCGACATGAAGATGCTCGACGGCGAGGTGCAATACGACTTCCTCCGTCCCGACGTCGGCGTAGCCGGCTTCAACCTCGGCCTGCTCCTGAAGGTGAAGTACGTGGACGGGAAGGTGGAACTGCGCAGCGCCTCCCAAGGGACGACCTTCAAGGATTTCAAGGCGCCGATCCCGATGGTCGGCGCGGCGGCCGGGGTCGGATTCCTCAAGGACATGGTGCGGGTAGACGCCCGCGCGGCCGGGATCGCCTACTCCGGGAACCACCTGTACGACGCGGACGCGTACGCCTCGTTCGCACCCCTGCCGTTTGTCCGGATCCAGGGCGGCTACCGGTACGTCGACCTGAAGATCGACAAGGACGGCACGCTGGCTTCCTTCAAGCTGAAGGGGCCGTATGTCGGGGCGCAGCTCTCGTTCTGAACGGTGAGAAAAAATCCGTTGATCGGGAAGCGCGGGAAGGTAGAATAGGACTTTCCGAGGGCGCTTAACTCAGCGGTAGAGTGCCACCTTCACACGGTGGAAGTCACAGGTTCAAATCCTGTAGCGCCCACCACTCTTTTCAACCACTTGCGGTCCTTTCCGAGTCGATCCCGGGAAGGGCCGCAGTGTCTTCCGCCGACAGATGAACGCGCCATGCAAGAGGCTCGTTCTGCGGTTCAAACAGGTCGCTTTCAACCGGATGTCACATTTAGCATGGTGCTAACAGGACTCTGGCTGACCGCCCTCCCTGACGATCATCATCTTCTCCCGACGACGGGCATCGAAAAGAAGATTGCGGGCTGCCTCGGCGGGATGGCTGTATTTCAGCGGCCCCACCGGGGTATCGGCAAGAAGGAACGCGATGCGATCGGGAGACTGACGGCCACCCTCCTCTTCCACGAGATCGAAGCGGAGGGTGAACATCCCTTTATCTCCAGTATCTCCAGATATGACGCATGCTTCACCCGATGCCGACGAACAGATGTTTCGCCTCGGCGCATTCCCTTGAAGAAAGGCCGTTGGCCTTGGCGATGGCCTCCCATCCCGAGACGGTCTCTCGAATCCGGTCGACGATCTGCACCGCGCGGTGTTTCGTCAATCGATAATGCGGTGCCGTCGACAGGACGGTATCGAGATCGGGCCTTCTCTCGTCGAGGTCGAGCGCCAGGACATGTTCCCTCTTCGTGAACGACGGGTTCATGTCGAACGCCGGAGCCAGGCGCCAACCCGCGGGAGTCCGGAACATCCCGTGGTTCCTCAGGTGATCGTCACGGTTGGCCACGCACACGTTGAAGACGATGCGGGCGAAGAGTTCGGCGAGATCGTCTTCGAGATGTTCCGGCTCCGCGTAGGAGGAGAGGAACTCGGCGATTTCAAGGTAACTCGCGTCGTCCGAATCGTTCCGACCCAATAGCGTCATCGCGGAAGCGTAGAAACGTCGCCGGGCGCCGACCCGGTCGAACCGTTCGACGAGGAAAGTCCGGTACCCCTTCCCGACTCGCATGAGACGCGCTTCGGGCAGATTCCAACCGCATTGACGGGCAAGATCGTGGACGACTTTTTCCCATGCAGCAACATCGTAGCCGTCGTCCGCCGCGGGAAACTTCGCGATCCACAGCTTTCCGTTTTCCCCGACGACGTTTGCCTTCGGCCTTGCCCCGCCAAGCGAGGAGCCGGGCGCTACGAGCACTTCGAGCCACTCCCGGAGACGATCGGAATCCGTATCGGCGCTCTCTTTCCTGCTCAACTCGTGCGCCACCGCCTGCAATTCAGCGATGCGGGCGATGGGCGGGGCGGAACGCAGTTCGTTCGCAAGGAATACACGCTCGCCGGATCGCGCGAAACGGAGAGCGCCCGTCCGCGTCTCGTCCTGGACCCCAAGAAGGAACTCCCAAGGACCGAGCGTTCTCGCCTTGCGTCCCTCCTCTTCGGCTTCGATCGTTTCCCGGCGCCTCATCAGAAGTTGCCCCCACCGGTCCGGACAGGAATCCATGAACACGCCGAAGTTCGACTTCCCCGGGTAGAAATTGCCGGCGGAGAGGTCCAGTTCGGGGTCGAGTTGGAAGGCATGCGCTGCCGCGAGCCAATCCGCGTCGTAAGCGAACCGGATGCTTCCCCGGTCACCGCGCGAGAGAACGCCGATTCTCTGAAGCGGACCGAACGAGGGATCGTCTAGCCAGACATCGACCTGAGTCGTCTTCGGGGAAGTCATCCGGATTCGCCTTCGGTGACCGGTTTCTTTTTCGGGGCGCGCTTTCGACGGGGGAGAGATTCGTCCTGGAGGCGCCGGCCGAGTACGTCTTCCTTCGCGACCAACTCCAGGTCGTCGAGGAGTCCCAGCACGCGAAGGACGTTGACATAGGCCCCGAACGATACGGACGGGTCGCCGGATTCGATCTTCGCCAGGGTCGGCTTCGAGATGCCGGCCCGAACGCAGACGACGTCCATCGAAAAGCGCCTGCGCAGGCGGGCGTCCTTCAGGCGTTCGCCGAGGGCGCCGGCCTCCTTCATGGACTTTGGATAGAGCACGGGGGTTATCTTTGCCATAACAGCATATATAATTTACCAAAAGTGGCCTTTTAGCAAATTATATTTTGCTTTGCCATGCTTGGTTGCCAACCCCTTCGACGGCATTGAACGCGCGCGCCATGACTTCCGCACCACGCCGGCATGCCCCGGCGGGGCTTTTCTTATCGTTTCACGATCCGGGGTTTCTCCTTCCCGATATCGATCACATCGTATCCCGCCGCCCGGATTCGTTCGCGGAGGACGTCCGCGGCCGCATAGTCCCCCGCCGCCCGAAGGGTGTCGCGCTCCCGCGCCATCGACACGACTTCGACCGGGGTCTTCTCCGCCTCTCCTTCGCAGATGCCGATCGCTTCGCGATCGGCATCTGCTTCGGAGAGCAGGCCCACCGCGAGGACCGCGTCCCACTCCGCCGCGAGCGACCGGGCCGCGTCCCCCCCGATCCCCTGCCGGACCGCCTTGTGGGCCACGGCGAGGGCGCGCGGCATGTTCAGGTCGTCCGAGATCGCGCCGCGGAACTCCGCGCTCAACGCCGCGGCTGCGTCCTCTCCCGACGTCGCTTTCAGCGCCGCGCGGCGGAAAGCGGCCCGCAGGCGCGAGCGTGCGCGGGCGGCCGCCTGCTGCCCCTCCCAGGTGAAATTCATCGGCGAAGCGTAGTGGAGGGTCAAGCAGTAGTACCGGAAATCCCCGGCGGAATATCCCCCTCCCCCGCCCGGCGGACCGTTCTCGAGGTCGTCGAGGGTATACTCGTTCCCCGCCGACTTCGACATCTTCCTCCCCTCGACCAGCAGGTGCGCGGCGTGCAGCCAGATCGCCGCGAGCCGCTTCCCTGTGGCGGTCTCGGCGACCGCCCGGGAGTTCTCGTGGTGCGGAAACCGGAGATCGATCCCCCCGACATGGACGTCGAAACCGGGGCCAAGATATTTCAGCGCCATCGCCGCGCACTCGATGTGCCACCCCGGCCACCCCCGCCCCCAGCGACTGTCCCACTGGAACTCGCGGCCGGACTCGGCGGGGAGCCAGAGGGTGAAATCCTCCGGGCGCTTCTTGTGCCGGTGAATCCCCTCGTCCGTCCGTTCCGCGGCCTCTCCCTCCCCGAGGCCGGCCCCGGAGAAGATCCCGTACCCGGGGGCCTTCGTCACGTCGAAGTAGAGATATCCGCCCTCCCCGTAGACCACACCCCGGTCCTCGAGCGCGGAAACGAGCGCGATCATCTCCGGAACGTGCTCCGAGGCCCTCGGGTAAACGTCGGCCGGGAGAAACGCCATCCGCCCGGCGTCGCGGAAGAACGCCTCCGTGAAGAACCGTGCGATCTCCCGCGCCGACTTCCCGGCCGCGCGGGCGGCGGCGATCACCTTGTCCTCGCCCGCCTCCAGTTGCCCCTGGTGCATGTGCCCCATGTCCGTGATGTTCTGGACGGTGAACGTGCCGTATCCGAGGGAGCGCAGGGTGCGCACGAGGAGGTCGGTCAGCAGGTAGGTGCGAAGGTTCCCGATGTGGGCGTAGCGGTAAACGGTGGGGCCGCACGTGTAGATACGGACCCGCTCCGGGTCGGCGGGTTCGAAAGAGACGTTCCCCCGGGAAGCGCTATCGTATAGGGAAAGCCCCACGCCGGCCTCCCGCGGTACTCGTACCGCCGGACTACATCTCCTGGTGCGTTTCCTTCTCGATCTCCTCCGACAGGAGCTTCACGTGCTTCTTCTCCTCCTCGGCGAGGTAGCGGAAGAGGTCCCTGATCTCCGGCTGCGTCGCGATCCGTGCGTACTCGGTGTAGTTCCTGTACGCCTCCTTCTCGCGGTCCAGGGCCATCCGGATCACATCCATCGGGTTGGCGGGCATTCGGTCTCCTCCAGGAAAAGTGTCGTCGGGCGTCGTGCGACGCCCCCGTGTTTCATAGAGGGGCGGGCGGAAGGTCCGCGAGATACCCCTCGATCTTCGCGAGGTGGTTCCGCTCCTCCTCTTCCAGTTCGGCGAGGAGCGCCTTCGTCTCCTTGTCCTCGACGGTCTCCACCGACTGGGCATAGAAGGCGATCGCGTGGGACTCGGCCTTTCGGGCGATCCCCAGGCCCCGGCGCACCGCCTCGGGTCCCGTCGTGTGCTGCGCGGCCACGCCTTCTTCGAAGGCGAGGCGATCGAGGTCGATGAGGTAGGGGAGGAATTTCTCCTCCCACTTCTTCTCGAACTCCGGGATCCCATACCGCGACGTGAGCCGCCGGATGTGCCCCTCTTCCTCCCGGGAGAGGAAGACGAAGAGATCCCCCGCCGCGGAGCCGCCGTGCCGCTCCGCCATCCGGACGTAGAAGGCGCGGGCCCGTTCCTCGTGCGCCAGGGCCACTTGCAGGATCTCGATCTCGTTCAGGTCGAGCATGGTGGCCCCCTTTCAGCCTGCGTGCTTCTTCGTGTAATCGTCGAGCGCGGATTTTACCGCCTGCTCCGCCATGACCGAGCAGTGGATCTTTACCGCCGGGAGCCCGTCGAGGGCTTCCGCCACCTGCTGGTTCGTGATCGCCCGGGCCTCGTCCACGGTCTTCCCCTTGATCATCTCCGTGAGCATCGAGCTGGAGGCGATCGCCGCCCCGCACCCGAACGTCCGGAACTTCGCGTCCCGCACCCGGCCTTCCTCGATCTTGAGGTAGAGCCGCATCATGTCGCCGCAGGCGGGGTTTCCGACCTCGCCGACGCCGTCCGCTCCGTCGATCTCCCCCACGTTCCTGGGATTCATGAAATGGTCCATCACCTTCGCGCTGTAAGGTCCCGCCGCCATGATCCGGTCACCCTCCCTTGGCCGTCTGCTTCTGGTAGTCGAGATACGTCGGGGACATCGCCCTGAGCCGTTCCACGATGCCGGGCAGCGCGTCGAGGGCCGAACGGACCTCGTTCGCGGTGTTCCCCTTCCCGAGGCTGAAGGTGATCGACCCGGTGCAGATGTCGCTCGGCACGCCGATCGCCCGGAGCACGGGGGAGGCCACGAGATCCTCCTCGTCATGCCCCCGAAGGTTGGAGCTGCACGCGGAGCCGGACGCGGCCATGACCCCCTTCATGTTCAGGAACAGGAGGAGCGACTCCCCCTCGACATGCTCCACCCAGAACGAGACGTGCCCGGGAAGTCGCTCGGAAGGGTGCCCGGTGTAGTGGAGCATGGGGATCGCCGCGAGGCCGTCCCACAGCATCTTCCCCAGGCGGGAGAGATGCTCCGCCCACGCCCCCATCTCCCGCCCCGCGAGGACCGCCGCCGCGCCCATCCCCACCACGGCGGGGACATTTTCCGTGCCGGCCCGGTACCCCATCTCCTGGAACCCGCCGAACGTCCGCGGCGCCACCGCCGTCCCCTCGCGGAGGTACAACGCCCCGGCCCCCTTCGGTCCGTAGAAATTGTGCGCCGAGAGGGTGACGAGATCCGCGGGGATCTCCCGGACGTCGAGCGGGATGTGCCCCGCCGACGCGGTGGCGTCGACATGGAACGTGACGCCCGCTTCCTTCGCGATCCGCCCGATCGGCCCGACCGGCTCGACCGTGCCGATCTCGGAATTGGCGTGCATCACCGAGAGCAGCGCCGTGTCGGCCCGAAGCGCCTTCCGTACGGCGTCAGGGGCGACCACGCCGTTCCCGTCCACGGGAAGAACGGCCACTTCGTACCCCGCGTTGCGCAGCGGGATCAAGGCGTTCATCACGGAGAAGTGTTCGACTTCCGACACGACGACGTGGCGCTTTCCGGCGCCCGCGCCCTCCGCGGCGCCGAGGACGGCGAGGTTGTTCGACTCGGTGGCCCCCGAGGTGAAGACGATCTCTCCCGCCTTCGCCCCGATCAGCCCCGCCACCTCGGCCCTCGCCTGGTCGATCGCCCGAAGCGCCTCCTGCCCCTGGTCGTGGATATGGGACGACGGGTTGCCGTACCGTTCGAGGAAGTACGGACGCATCGCCTCGAAGACGCGGGGGTCGAGGGGGGTGGTCGATATATGGTCGAAAAAGGCCTTCGTCATCGGATCGTCCGCGCTCCCCGGTTCACGGCTTGACGTGGAACTGCTCCATCTTGTCCCGGATGAGCTTCATGTGGTTGCGCTCCTCGCCGGCCAGAAACGTGAACATGGACTTCACGCCGGGGTTGGTCGCCTCGGCGGCGCTTTTCTCGTACTCCTCGAAATTCTCCTCTTCGAGCCGCAACGCCAGACGCAACGCCTCCTCCATGGACCAGCTCGCCATTTCGCCCTCCTCCACCCGCCCGTGTTCTGTTTTGATTTCCGGGGAGGCGAATCCGATTCAAGGAAATCGCCCCGGATCGCCATCATACCAGCAAACGTGGCACGGGACACTCCTGCCCGGGGGAAAGCGTGGAGAACGCACGAAACGGGGTGGGATCGTATTTGCTATAATGCGCATCGAAGCCGGAAAGTTCGCACCACGGGAGACGCGGAATGAAGAGCGGTACATCGTCGCGCAACGGGATCGGGGCGCTGCCGCTGATCCTGGCGCTGGTCGTGGTGCTGGCGGTGGCCTTCCTGCTGTACCGGAATCGACAACCGGGACCGGAGACGGGGAAGGCCGGGCCGGAAACAGCCGCCGGCACGGCGTCGGGGCCTTCCGGGTTGAGGACCGCTCCACCGTTCTCCCTCCCGGACACGAACGGGAACCTCTTCGACTCTTCCCGGCTCGCCGGGAAACCTCTGGTCATCAACTTCTTCACGACCTGGTGCCCCCCGTGCAAGGCCGAGATCCCCGGATTTGTGGATGTGTACAACAAGCACAAGGCGGAGGGGTTCGAACTGGTCGGCATCTCGCTCGATACCGACACGCGGGGGAACCTGCCGGGATTCCTGATGAGCAACAAGATCGGATACAGGATCCTTTTCGGGGACCTGGCCACCGCCCGGGCATACGGCGGGGTCTCCTCCATCCCGACCACCTTCTTCGTGGGGAAGGACGGGGTGATCAAGAACGTGCACGTTGGCTACATGGACAAGGACGCGTTCGACAAGGAAGTACGGAAGCTGCTGTAGCGATGGGCAGGGGACAAACTACCCGGCAGTGGGAGGACACTCCTTCCCAGCAGTGGGGGACACTCCTTCCCTTCGGCCCGAAGTTGAACCAGGAATGTCCCCCCTGGCAGGAATGTCCCCCCCTGGCAAGAGTGTCTCCTGAAAGCGCCTGCACCTTAAAGAAACTCTTCCTGCTTTGAAGAGAACCCTGAGATAAATCCCTCCGTAGGAAGGGGGGCGAAAAGGTGTCCTTTCGCCCCCTCCGGCCGGCCGAAGCCGGCGATTTTTGTCCCGGTGATGTTCGGGTTACACCGGGACGCACGCCGCGGTAGGACACACCCCTGCGCACGATGCGCAATCCGTGCACTTGCCCTCGTCGATCATGTAGATCGGGTCCCCCTCCGCGATGCACTGGGTGGGGCACTCCGGCACGCATGCGCCGCAGGCGATGCACTCCTCCGTGATTTTGTACGCCATGACACCTCCCTCCGAATAAGTTTAGTGGGTTATACGGATTCCACCCGTTCGACGGTCGGGATCCGCTCCTTGAGAGCCGCCTCGATGCCACCCTTCAACGTCATGGCGGCCATCGGGCAGCCGCCGCATGCGCCCGTGAGGCGCACCTTCACCACGCCACCGTCTACGTCGACGAGTTCCACGTCTCCCCCGTCGGCCTGGAGGGCGGGGCGAATGCTGTCCAGCACTTTCTCGACTTCTGGTCTCACCGGTACACCTCCTCGGTTTCCTGCTGCGCCGTCAACTCTCCGCATGACATAAGATGCCGGGGTGCGGTCCGCCGTTCCTTGACGCGGGTCAATCGGCGGAAAGAAGATCGAACCCCGACTTCTTGATCGCGGCCTTCAGCACCTTGTAGTTCCTGGTCTCGATCCGCAGGATGAACACCTTCCGCCCCGGATCGTCGTGCGGCGACGTCGCCACCGACACGATGTTCGCGTCGAAATCCTTCAGGAGTTTCAGCACCTCGAAGAGCATCCCGGGCCTGTTCGCCAGCGCGATTTCGATCCGGTACCCCGGGCCGCTGACGCCCATCGCCTCGATGAAGGCGTCGATGATGTCGGTCTCGGTCAGGATCCCGACGAGCTTCCCGTTGTCCACCACGGGCAGGCAGCCGATCTTCTTCTCGCGGATGATCAGGGCCGCCTCCTCGATGGGGGCCGAGGAGGAGACGGTGTAGGGACGCCGCGTCATGATCTGCTTCACCTTGACCTTGTCGAGAAGGTAGTAGATCTCCCGGATCTCGAGGGCGGTCGCCGGGGAAGGGGACGCCTGCTTGATGTCCCGCTCCGAGAGGATGCCGACGAGCCGTTCCCCGTCTTTCAGGACGGGGAGGTGGCGGATCTCGTGCTCCTTCAGCAGGTCCATCGCCTTCTTCATCGAGTCCCCCTCGTCAACGAACACGGGGTTGCGCTTCATCCGCTTGGCGACGTTCATTGGCAGTCCCTCCTTGGCGAATTCGGTTCTTCTCCGGATCAGGTAAACAGCCGACGCACCAGATCGAACGCCTGCGTCACGTCGACCTCCGAAACCACGATGCAGGTAGCCCCCTCCCGCTCCCACAGAACGAACGACCTGCCGTCCCGCTCCCCCGAAAGGAACGCCCCCTCGGGGAACGCCGCGACGGAGGGAGTCCCGAGGAGCCGGCCCCGGGCGGACACCACGAGCAGATACCCCTCTCCCCCGTAACGGAACCGCAGCGAGACGGCCGGGCGGTTCGCGAACGTTTCCCTGCGAACCTCGACGGGGACGAAATCGGCGTCGTCCCGGGGAAACTCGAGGGGGATGCCCGCAAGGGCCCGGAACCGCTTTTCCGCCTCCGCGGCATCCCGCAGAGCGGGGGCCGCTCCCGTCGAGGGAACGGCGTCGAAGAGCCCGATCGCCTCGCGCGCGAGGACGTCGACCCGGCGGGCTCCCGTGTCACGGGCGATCCGCCAACCGACGACGGCGACCATGAGAGTGAGGAAAACGAGGACGACCGTCAGCCGGGGACGAAAGTCAGGGAATCCCGCCACGGACGACGCATCGCCCAATCGGCGCGCCGGGTTTCGGTTCGTCGCACTCCTCATCAATCGATGCCCTCCGACGCCCGTCCGCCGCGTTCCACAATAATTGTACGACTACCACTCCACGATTTCCACACCCATATCCCCGAGCAGCGCCCGGGTGGCCGAGTGTATTTTGCCGCGGACGAGCACGATCCTGCGCCTCGCCCCCTCCGATGGACCGGACAGGGAAAGGAACGCGCCCGTGACCCGGACCTCGTACCCCGACTTTTCCCCCCCCGCCAGCAGGTACTCCTTCCGTTCTTCCGACCCGACCCCCGCCGCCTTCATCAGCCGCCGGAAAATCTCCCTGCCGGAAACATCCTTTCCCGCGGGGAAGACGGTGTACCCGGATTCCCGGAGGACCGAGCGGATCGCGGGGGACATCTTTCCCGTATCGACCACGTACTTCTTCCCGCCGACCTCGAAGAGCCGCTCGGGCGAAACCACGAGCCGGAAGGCGTCTCTTTCCCCTCCCACGCGCAGGCGCTCCCCGGTCTTCGCGGCGATCCCCAGGAGGGAGAGACCGAAGTCCACCGACGGGAGGCCGCCCGTATTCGGCACCGCGAGGGCCACCGGGATTCCTCTCTCCGACACCTCCTCCTCGACGCCGACGAGGAACCCCTCCATCGCCTTCGGGTCGTCGGCGTAGGGAAGGACGCGAAGCCCGACGCGGCGGGCGTACCGCAGGACGGCGAGAAGTTCCGGATCGGGCTTTTCCGGGACCTCTTTCAACAGGACGAGGTCGCCGGTGAGGAGGCTGTCCTCGGTCCGCTGGATGACCCATCGCGCGGGGAGAGAGACCGTGACGGTCACGCCCATCACCACGGGGCGGGAGATCCCCTCCTTCACGGAATGGTACCCCGACACGCGCAGGATACGGTCGATCCGATCCCCCGCGCCGCCCGCGTCCGCGAGAGAGACGACCCGGATCGATTTCCATTGGGCGGAGATCGCGTCCGCGACACGGGACGGGATGCCGCCGCGGAAATCGATGAGCGCCTCCGTCCCCCCGGAGAAACGCACAACGGGGAAATCGGACAGCTGCAGCGCCGCGTCGCCCCCGGAAGGGAGGGGAAGGTACATCGTTCCCCGATCGACCCACTTTTCGCCGATCGCCATGAAGAGGTCCGCCAGGAGCCCCCGGTACGGAGACCGCGCCGGCGGGAGGATGGCCTCCTCCGCGGGCTTCGTCTTCCCCGTCTCCACGACCGACGCGGCCGGGGAGACGGGTTTCGGAACCCGAAGCTCCGCCGCCGGCTTCCCGGCGGCCAGGGCGTCCTGGCCCGGGCCGGGGGCGACGTCGCGCGTCAACGCCGGGGCGGGAGGAGCTTCCGGGGCGGGCCCGGCCTCCACGGGGGGCGGGACGGCCGCGATCCCGACCTCCGGAGGCACGATTTTCTCCGGCTCCGGGCCTTTCGGGGGCTTCGTCTCCGTGAAGTACCCTTCCGTCGGAAGCCTGAGCGGCTTCCCGGCGAAGATCCGGTTCACGTCCGTGACCGACGGGTTGACCTCCCGGATCGCGTCGAGGTACTTCTTCCGCTGCCGGCGCGGAACGCCGCGGGAGGAGAGGATCTTCAAAAGGGAGTCCCCCCGCTTCACCGTGTAGCCGACCGTCCTTCCGTCGTCCTTCGTGTCCTGTCTTCCGGCGGACGGAATCAGGAGCTTCTGCCCCGGGGCGAGGCGCGACGGGTCGGCGACCTTCGGGTTGGCCCGCCGGAATTCCTTGAGTCGTTCCGCGTACCGGTCCGGGGTGAGGGGCTCCTTCCGCTCGAGGATCTTCCAGAGCGTGTCCCCCTTCTCCACCGTGTGCGTCTCGAAGAAACTCTGCTTCCCGCCCGCCGTGTCGGAATACACCTTCTTCTCGAGGAAGATCCGGGGGAGATCCTCCCCATCCTGGGCCGCCGCCGCGCCCGGCAGCATCGCGGCCAGAAGGAGGGCGACGGGAAGAAGGCGCGCCGGGATCAATATTTCTCTCCGGTAAAGGTGGTGACGCCCGCGTGCGCGCCGATCGTTTTGTACATCTTGGGGCTTTCCCAGGGCTCGTCGAGGATCCCGTCGTGGATCGCCCACGTCCTCCCCCGGACGGTCCGGGCGTGCTCGGGCCGCCGGAACGGCGTGCTCCCGTCGAGCCGCGCGTGCAGCACCCCGCCGGGGCGGAACTCCCGGTCGATCCACAACATTTTTTCCTTTCCCTTCAGGTACTGGAACCCTGCGCGCTCGTACAGGATCGCGCTGTTGTACCCCAGCGGCTCGAGAAAGTAGAACTTGTTCCCCAGCCGCCTGAAGAAGGCGTCCCAGCACGCCACCATCTCCGACATCATCCGCAAGCCCCGGCGCACCTGCCCCGGCGCCAGTCCCGCCGCCATCGCCCGGAGCTCCTCCGGCACGTTCCGCCGCGCGGTCCCGAAGTACGTCTCGTGGCCGTTTTCGTCCCGGTCGATCCCGAACCGCTCCCCGTCGGGATCGTTGACGATGATGAAGGAGATCTCCATCTGGCCGAACGCCGAGGTCGACACATCGAGGAAGTACGCCGCGTCCTTCTCCGCCGGATCCCTCCGGACGTCGATCTGGAAGAACGGCATCTCCTCCGGGCAGGTGAACTTCACGCACTCGATCCCCGAGGGATTCCGGAACGTCCGGGGGTCGATCGAAAACATCGAAAAGAGGCGCGCCGGGACGAGGAGCGACAGGAGCGCTGAACGCTCCGCCTCCGGCATCCGGTTGACTTCATAGATCGTGGTGGGCAACGGACCCGGTCAATCCTTCCCGTAGAGATCGTCGAGAATCCGCCCGTACTTCTCGATCACCACCTTGCGGCGAACCTTGAGCGTGGGCGTCAGTTCGCCGGTTTCCTGGGAGAAGTCCGTCCCCAGCAGCGCGAATTTCTTCACCTGCTCGAAGGAGGCCAGTCCCCGGTTGACCTCGCCGACCCGCTCGCGCATCAACTGCAGGACCTCGGGGTGGTTCGCCAGCGCTTCGATGCTGCGATCCGGAATTCCATGTCGGGCCGCCCACGCGACGATCTCCTCGGGAGCGAGCGTGAGGAGGGCTGTCAGGTACTTCTTCCGGTCGCCGTACACGAACGCCTGGCTGACGTACCGGTCGTTCTTGAGGAGATTCTCCAGGTTCTGGGGGGCGATGTTCTTTCCCCCCGAGGTGACGATGATGTCCTTCTTCCGGTCGGTGATCCGGAGGAACCCCTCGTCGTCGAGGACCCCGATGTCCCCCGTATGGAACCAGCCGTCCGGGTCGATCGCTTCCAGGGTGGCGGCGGGGTCGTTGAAATACTCGCGGAAGATGTGCGGGCCCCGGACGAGGATCTCGCCGTCGGCGGCGATGCGGAGCTCCGTGCCGGGGAGCGCTTTCCCCACGGTGCCGAACTTGTACCGGTCGAGCCGGTTGACCGTCGTGACCGTGGATGTCTCCGTGAGCCCGTATCCCTCGAGGATCAGAACGCCGATGGCGTGCAGGAACTCGGCGATCTCCCGGGACAGGGGGGCCCCCCCGGAGATGAAGAATCGCAGCCTGCCGCCCATCCGCTCCCGGATCTTCCGGAAAACCAGCCGGTCGGCGATCGTGTTCTTGAACGCGAGGACCCCGCGTGGCTCTTCGCCCCGCTGGCGGCACCGCGACGCCTCGCGCCCGACCCCGAGGGCCCACTCGAAGATCGTCTTCTTCAGCCCCCCGTCCTCCTCGACCTTCGCCTGCACGCGGGCGTAGAACTTCTCGTAGAGCCGGGGAACGCTTACCATGATTTCCGGACGGACCATCGCGAGGTCCTCCGCGACCGTCTGGAGGGAACGGGCGAAGGAGGAGACCGCCATCGCGTCGAAGGCGAGAAAGTGCTCCAGCCGCCCCAGGGAATGCGCCAGGGGGAGGAACTGGAGGAACATCGCCCCCCGGGGGACGTGGACCGCTTCCAGCGCCGACGTCACGTTGAAGGCGTAGTTGCTGTGGCGCGTCACGACCCCTTTGGGGGGGCCGGTCGTGCCCGACGTGTAGATGATCGTCAAGTCGTCCGTGGGGAGGATCTCCTCCGCGCGCGCCTCGAGGGCCCCGGGGTTCGCGCAGCCGTGCTCCTTCCCGAGCTCCCGGAGCGCGGAGAGGGTCGTGGCGCCTTCCTTCCCTTCCGCGCTGCCGGTCATCATCACGACGCTCGCGAGGTGAGGCAGGCGGGACCGGACCCCCGCGATCTTGTTGTACTGCGGCTCGTCCTCGACGAAAACGGCTCGCGCGCGCGAGTGGGCCAGGATATATTCCACCTGGTCGGGGAGATTCGAGGGGTAGATCGGCACCGTGACGAATCCGCCGAGGGTCGACCCGATGTCCGCAAGACACCATTCCAGGCGCGTCGCCGAGAGGATCGCCACACGGTCCCCGCGCGACAGCCCGAGCGCCATCAGCCCGAGACCGATTTCACGCGACGCATCGCCGACCTGCCGGTACGTCACCGGCATGTAGCCGTGATCGCCCGGGACCATGTACCGGACCGAATCTCCCCCCTCGGCGATCCGGTTCAGGAACATCCGGTGAAGCGTCGTCTCCTTCATCGCACCCCCCTGGTCCAGCGTCTCGCCTTCCGTTTGCCTACCCGTACTCCACCGTACTCCCCTTCCGACCGCATTTCATCGGAAGAACGGCGCGACATCCTCGTACGTCACCATCCCGCGCCGGAGCATCTCCTGCACCGATTGCGAGGCGGAGTATAAATCCTCCTCCATGAGCCGCGACAGCTTCTCCTCGAGCGTACCCTCCGACGCGACGATGTTCTGCACCCCCGGCGTGAAGGGGATCAGATCGATGAGCGCCATCTTCCCGGAGTAGCCCGTGTCGCGGCACTTCGGACACCCGGAGGGAAGGTAGAACGAGGCGTCCGCGACGATCCGTTCCAGCTCGCCCCGGTACCGCTCCCCCACCATGCGCAAGGAGGGCCTCGCGGGGACCGGGCGACGGCATTCCATGCAGAGCAGCTTCACCAGCCGCTGGTGCATGACGAGCCGCATGACGTGCGCGAGGATGAACGGGTCCACGTCGAGGGTCAGCAGCGTGCGAAGCGCCCGGTCGAAGTTGAACCTCCGGATGCCGCACAGCACAAGGGTCCCGGCCTGCGCGAGGTGAAGCAGGTCGGTGAGGGCCGCCGGATCGGGCAGATGCTCGATCATCAGGATGTCGGGTTCGAGGGACTCCGCCAGGCGGGACCAGTCCCCGGAAAACCGCACCGAAGCCTGCCGCCGTTCGAGCTGGATATACCCCTCGTTCCGGAACCGGTGGCGCTCCTCGACGGTGATGGCGCGAAGGCCGGGCCGGTACTCCTCGCGGAGCATGGCGAACAGGGTGGTGGCGACCCCCTCGGGGCCGGGGGACGACACGAGAAAGAGCCCGTTCCCCTTCCGCAGGACCTTTTCGGTGATGTCGAGCTGGCCGGGGTTGAAGCCGACGGAGTCGATGGAGATCCCCGTCCGCAGGTCGGGGAGAATCTTCACGATCACCTCGGGGCCGGAGAGACCCCGCAGGAAACTCGCCTGGAGGGCGACGACCCCGGTCTCGGACTCGAGGTGGAAGACCGTCTCGGGGGGAAGCTCCGACCCTCCGGTAACGCCCGCCAGGTCCAGGAACGCATCGAAGAGCGCTTGCCGGAACCGGAGAGGGAAGGAGAGCAGGCGCACCGGGTTCGACTCCGAGCGCCCCTCGATCACCACGTCCCGGCCGACGGGGGACATCCGGACTCCCGACATTCCGCGGGACGCCGCGTGGAGCAGGATCTGCCCGCAAATCCGCTTTTTCCCTCCTTCTTCGAGCCACTTCCCGACCTCCTCCCGGGAAATCGAGCCCTCACCGAGGTCGAACAGCTCGAGACCGGACAGCTCGGGGAAATACTTCGCGGTGAGATCGTCAGGGGCGGATGGCACGGGGCGTAGCCCTCCCGTGTTTATTTTCAACTTTATTAAAAAGGTGCCGGAAAGTAAAATCATTATTGCCCGTTGCGAGTAACGTCCTCCACGGAGAACCGCCTTTGCCCTTTCGCGTGATGATCACGTTCGCCGCACTGGCCGCGCTTCTTTCCTGCGCCGGCTGCATCGTAACGACGTCGAGCTACGACGCGAAGGTGCGCGAGGTCGAGGCCCTCCGGGACGCGTACGCCTCGTCGAACCGGGAATCATCGAGGCTGGCCGGCGAGGTCGAGGCCCTCTCGAAGCAGGTCGCCGGCCAGAAAGCCGCCCTCCAGGAGCTTTCCTCCCGGGCGGAGGCGTGCAAGGGGGAACAGGCGCGGGAGGAGCGGGAATCGGCCGACCGCGACCGGGAACTCGCGGAGCTCCGGAAAAAGACGGGGACGAGGGAAGATGCCGCCGGGCGACCGGCGGCGGAGTAGGACACCCGGCCGCCCCACTCCCGTACGAAGTACGCTCCCTGGGGTACTCGGGCTTGGAATGACCCGACCGAGCAACAGGAGGAATCGAATGGACGTCTTCGAGGCGATGAAGGGCCGGCAAAGCATCCGGAAGTTCCGGAAGGATCCGGTATCGAAGGAACACATCCTGAAGATGGCGGAGGCCGCGTCGTGGGCGCCCACGGCGGGAAATTCGCAGAACTTCCGTTTCATCGCGGTCCAGGAACGGGAGACGATCGCCCGGATGCGGGGGATCGTCGACGAGATCGTCTCGCGCGTCACCGGTAGCGAGGTCGACCGCGGGAAGGCGAGCTACCACAATCTGTTCGCTTTCGCCCCCGCCGTGATCTGCGTGGTCGGCGCCCCCTACGAATCGGCGACGGACAGGATGCTCCGCGAGAAGGACCCCGAGCGGTTCAAGGCGCGCCGTTATCAGGTGAACCCCGGGCTTCAGGGGATCTCGTCCGGGATCACCCAGTTCCTCCTGGCGGCCTACGCGCTGGGGTACGGCACCTGCTGGATGACCGGTCCGCTGATCGCGAAGCCGGAGCTCGAATCGGCCCTCTCCGTCCGGTATCCCGAGGAGCTGCTGGCGCTCATCGCCGTGGGGAAACCGGACGCGGCGCCCCCGAAACCGCCGCGCAAGCCGGCGTCGGAGATCACGACGTTCCGGTAACCGGATCTGATATAGTGCCGGGGTGCGTATGGAGCGCTCATGAAGCGAGTGGCCTGGATCTACCACCCCGACTACCTCCTCCACACACCGCCGTTCGAACACCCGGAGTCCCCGGAGCGCCTGGTCGCCATCACCGATCATCTCGGGGGTGCCGGCCTGATCGACCGGATGGTCCCGGTGACGCCGGAGTATCCGGATGACGCCGATGTCCTCGCCGTTCACGACAGGGAATATCTGAACAAGCTGGAGCACGCCTGCCGGCGCGGCGACCTCACCCTCGACTCGGAGGACACCTACCTCAACCGGCACTCCTTCAACATCGCGCTGCTGTCGGCGGGAGGCGCGACCGCCGGGGCGAAGGCGGTGGCGGAAGGAACGGTCGACCGCGCCTTTTGCGCCATCCGGCCTCCGGGGCACCACGCGGGACGGGACGTGGGGATGGGATTCTGCCTCATCAACAACGCGGCCGTCGCGGCCCGGTACCTCCAGGCGCGGCACGGAGTGGGGAAGGTCCTCATCGTCGACTGGGACGTCCACCACGGCAACGGCACGCAGAACATCTTCCTCGAGGACCCGACGGTCTTCTATTTCAGCATCCACGAGCACCCCACCTTCCTCTACCCCGGCACCGGGCGCCGGTGGGAGATCGGCAAGGGGAAGGGGGAAGGGGCGACGCTCAACGTCCCGATGGCCCCAGGCGCGGGGGACGCGGAGTACCGGACGACCTTCGAGCAGACGCTTGCGCCGGCCGTGGAGCGGTTCCGGCCGGAGATCATCCTCGTCTCGGCAGGCTTCGACGCCCACCGCGACGACCCGCTGGCGGACCTCCAGGTGACGGAGGAGGGGTTCCGCTTCATGACCCGGCACGTGATCGCGCTGGCTGACCGGTTTTGCGGAGGAAAAATCGTCTCGATTCTCGAGGGAGGGTATGAAACCTCCTCGCTCACGTCCTGCATCGAAGTTCACGTCCGGGAGCTCCTCGGCGAGTGATCCCGCCCCACGGAGGGTGACCCAATGTTCGTCGCACGCAGAATGAAGAAAAAGATGGTGACGGTGACCCCGTCCGCGTCCCTCTTCGAGGCGCAGGCCCGGATGCGGGGGCAAACCGTACGGCAGATCCCGGTGGTGTCGGAGGACGGTACCCTGCAGGGGATCGTGTCCGATCGCGACATCCGGGCCGCGGTGCTCCCCGCCGGCCTGATCCCGGGCTTCACCGCCGAAGCGGCGGAGGAATTCATGAAGAACACCCCCGTGGAGCGGGTGATGACCCGCAAGGTCGTCACCGCCACGCTCACCGACACGCTGGAGGACGCGATCGTCCTGCTGCACGACTTTCGGGTGAACGCCTTGCCGGTCGTGGACGCCGCGGGGAAAGTCGCGGGGATCATCACCCGGACTGACGTGCTCGAGGCGTTCATCGACGCCCTCGGCGTCGGCGAAGTCTCCTCCCGCCTCGAGGTCGTCGTCCCCGACCGGCCCGGGACGCTCGCGCAACTGGCCGCGATCATCGGCTCCTTCCACGTGAACATCACGAGCGTGCTCTCCACACGGCACGTGGAAGTCGGGAAGCGGGCGAATTTTTTCCGCGTCGCCACGCTGAATGTCGGGCCGATCCGGAAGGCGATCGAGGAGGCGGGTTTCGAGATCCTCGACCCTTCGAAGTTCCTCCTGCCGTGAAGGCAACCGGCCGGATCAGCCTTTCCCTTCCTTCCGCAGGATCCCTTCCGCGGCGAGACAGCCGTTCAGGGCGGCGCCGACGATGCCGCGGGATTTCCCCACCCCGTCGCCCGCGACGAACAGGTTCGGGACGTTCGTCTCGAGATACCGGTCGGTGACATACTTCGTGTCGTAGAACTTGATCTCCGGGACGTAGATCGCCGTGGAGGGGTGCGCCACGCCCGGGATCACGCGGGACAGGAGCGTCAGGGTCTCCCGGAGGTTGTCGACGATCCTTCCTGGGTAGGCGAAGGAGATGTCCCCCGGCGTCACCCCCGGGCCGGGGAGCAGCGTCGGCGTCATCTTGTCGTACCCGAGGCCGGCGGAGTGGAACGTCTCCCTCCGGGAACGGCGCCCCTGCATCAAATCCCCCAGGCGCTGCACGACCAGGCTCTCCCCTCCTCCCCAGAAGTTGGCGAACTCAGCCACCTTCCGTCCCATCTCGGTCGTGTCCTGGATCGGCTCCGTCATCGACACGGTGTTGAGGATCGCGAAGTTCGTGTTCGCCGTCTTGCGGGTTTTGAGGGCGTCGCCGTTCACCAGCCGGAACCCGTTGCGCGCTTCCACGCGAACGCGGCCTCCCGGGTTGGTGCAGAACGTCCGCGTCCGGTCTCCGTGGGTTGAGGTGACGAAGAGGAACTTCGGATCGTACAGAACGCGGGTGATCTCGTCGTAGACCGGGGACGCCACCTCCACCCGGCAGCCGATGTCGATGGCCCCGTAGCGCGTGTCCACCCCGAGCCCCCGGGCCGCCTCCCGGAACCAGTAGGCGCCATCGCGCCCGGGTGCGGCCACGACGTACCTCGCGAGCAGCTCCCCCTTCGCCGTGTGGAGGGCGAAGAGGCCGCCGGGCCCCGGAGAGATCCCGTCGACCCGCGTATCGAGGGAGAACACGGCTCCCGCCGCGGCGATCGACTCCGTCATACAGGCCACCACCCTGTGGGCGAGATCCGTCCCCATATGGCGTTGCCGCGCCGGTCGCAGAGTGATGTCCCACTCCCCCTTCGGAGTCTTCCGCCGGACCCAGGAAACCCGGTCGAGCCACGCCTCGATCCGCTCCTGGTCCTCGCCGTAGACCGTGGGATCGGCGCCGTGGGCGACGAAAACATCGTCGACGGCCGCGATGCGCGCCGCCGCCGCCGCCTCGGTCATCTGCAGCTCGTCGAGGTCCAGGCCGATGTGGGGAGAGAGGTTGAGCTTCCCGTCGGTCATCGCGCCCGCCCCGCCGGTGCGTCCCTTCTCCTCGAGGACGAGGACCGTGAGCGTCCCGGCCAGCGTCCGGGCGACGAACATCCCCGCGGGACCCGCGCCGACGACGGCGACGTCCCAGGGTTTTTCAGCCGCCATCCCCGATTTCCTCGAACCGCGGGCCGCCGGAGAGCCGGAACGGGAAGACGGACATCCCCGCCCCGGAAAGGAGCGCATCCACCGCCTCGCGATCGTCCGGGTCCCGGAGAAGGCCGAAGAGCACCCCTCCCCCGCCCGCGCCGCAAAGCTTCGCGCCGCTCACCAGGCGCCGGAACCGGCGGTCGGAGAACAACGTCTGAATGCCGGGGGTGGACACCCCGGGGGCGAGAGTCTTCCGGATCCCCCACTCCGAGGCGATCGCGGCACCGGTCTTTTCCGGGTCCGACGCGGAAACCGCCTCCCACGCTTCCGTCGCGGCCGCCGCGATGCCGCGGAACTTCCGCAAGATCCCGGCATCCCCGTCGATCGCCCCACGGATCATCCGCCAGTTGACGTCCGACGAATGATGGGCGACTCCCGTATGCGCGAGAAACCCGTGATCCCGCAGCATCACCCCCGCCCGCCCTCCGGGTGGGAGCCGGCGCGCCTCGATTCGCCCTGGAAGAAACCGGATTCCCTGGATGCCGCCGCGCAGCGCCGCGAGATGGTCCTGCCGGCCGGTCAGGCTCTTCAGGTGGGCCGCCTCGATCTCCATCGCCGCCCGGGCGGTCTCTTCCGCACGGATGGAGGCGCCCGTCATCCTCGCCGACGCCAGCATCAGGGCGACCAGCAGGGCGGACGACGCGCCGATCCCGGAGCCGACCGGGGCGTCGTTGCGGGCGCGGATATCGACGGCGGAAACCGCGGGGAAATGCCGCAGGGCGCGGGAGAGAAGACCCAGCTTCCCTCCGAGGGAGAAGCCGTGGGTGTCGGCGGCGGTGACCGCGATCCCGAAATTCCCCGAGAACAGCCTTGCCGCGCCGCGACGGAACGGGCGCACCACGATCTCACTGCGCACCGCGACGGCGGCGTTCACCGTCATCGCGTCCCCGATCAGGAGGTACAACGGGTAGATATCGAGGGTCCCCCCCGCAAGGTCGACGCGGTTGGGGACCACCACCCGGAAGGGGCGAAATGTACCGATGCCGTTCGGCGCCATACCATTTTTTATCACGTGCGTCCGACGACGGGTAGGGACCATTTCCCCCTTTACGAATGAGGCGCCGTGCCGTTATATAAGACTTAGCGCTTCAATTCATAAATACGGCAACGTATCGGGAATAGCGGTCCGGAACGCGCACGCTACGGGCGGGTCCGGCGGAGTCGCCGCAGGAGGGGGGGCGCAGTGAGGTAAAGCGCAGCCGTGCAGGTTCATCGCACGGCGAGCCACGAACGGAGCCCCGCCCTCCGAGGCGACGCAGCCCAAGGGGGAGTCCCGGAGGCGCCGCGGCATTCGGGATCGATCTTTGGATTCGTTGCCGTATTTATGAAGCGCAGCACTTGGTTAACTCCCATCGCGCGAAGGAGGACGTCCATGACATCGGTGCGGATCCGCTGGTTCGGACACTCCGGCTTTTCCATCCGGGACGGCAAGACGGCGCTCATCGACCCATGGTTCGAGGGGAACCCGAAAGCGCCGGGCGGGGTGGAAACCGCGCCCGCGGCGGACCTGTTGCTCCTCACGCACGACCACTTCGACCACGCGGTGGACGCGGTCGCGCTGGCGAAGAGGACGGGGGCCCTCGTCGTGGCGATCTTCGAACTGGCGGGGGACCTGAAGGCGAAAGGCGTTCCCGTGGCCCGGTTGCTCCACGGGGGCGGCGGGATGAACGTGGGCGGAACGGTCAGCGTCCAGGGGTTCGAGATCACGATGACCGAGGCGCATCACTCGTGCACGCTGGGCGCTCCGGTCGGCTACGTGCTGAAAACCCCGTCGGGCCTCACCGTGTACCACTCCGGGGACACGGGAATCTTCGCCGGCATGGCGCTCCTCGGCGAACTGTACCCGATCGACGTGGCGATGCTGCCGATCGGCTCCGTGTTCACGATGGACTACCGGCAGGCGGCGAAGGCGTGCGCCCTCCTCAAGGCGAAGGCGGTCATCCCGATGCACTACGGTACGTTCCCGATCCTCGAGCCGAACGCGGACCGGTTCGTCGCGGAGCTGAAGAAGGTTTCCCCCGGAACACGCCCGATCGTCCTCGCCCCGGGGGAGGAGACGACGGTCTGAGCGGGGTCCGGCGGAGTCGCCGCAGGAGGGGGGGCGCCCCACTCCCGGATATATTGCGCTCCCTGGGGTACCCCGCAGTAGGAAAAACGGGGGCACAGTGAGGCCGGCCTCCAGGGTTCCGTTCCCGAAGAGGCCGTGCACCGAGAGGGTCGATGCGCCGCCTCCGGCGAGGCGCCCGACCGAGGCGTACCCACTGCGGTACGACGAGGAAGGGGAACGATGCCGGGGCGGATGCAGCGGGCCTCGAATGCCGGGATCTGAGGGAATGGAGCCCTGGAGGCCGGTGCGCAGCCGTGCGGGTTCACCGCACGGCGAGCCACGAACGGAGCCCCGCCCTCCGAGGCGACGCAGCCGTGTTTATGAAGTGAAGCGCTTAGCCCCGCCGCTCGGCGATGGCCGCCATCAGGAGCGGGAAGAGAATTTCGTGCGGACCGATCAGGTGGTACCCTTTCCCGCCGCCTTGCGTTGGGCGGGTCACCACGTTGACGTCCGGGCGGTACTGCCGCAGGAAGTCCATGTTGACGGTCGTGATCCGGGACAGGGGATGCCCCAGGTTGCGCGCCACCGAGACGGCCTTGAGGAAGACCTCGGGGAGGATGACCGCCGACCCGACGTTGACGTAGACCCCCCCCGAGAGCCCGGCGACGAGCGCGCAGAACGTCCGGAAATCCCGCAACGACCCTTCGCCGATCGTCGCGCCGTCGGCCTCCGGGTGCATGTGGACGATGTCGGCCCCCACGGCCACGTGGACGGTCACGGGCACGCCGAGCCGGTATGCCTCCCCGAGCAGGCTCTTTTTCCGGTAGCGCGCCTTCGATGAAGCGATCGCCTTCCCCACGGCGGCGCCGAACCCGAGGCCCGCGGGAACGCCGTGCGCCAGCGCGTCGTGGATGAACCGCGCCGTCTCCCCGGCCATGCCGAACGATCCGTCCGGAAGGTGGGCCGCGACGTCCTCCGACGTTTTCCCGGCGAGCGCCAGCTCCACGTCGTGGATCACGCCCGCGCCGTTCATCGCCACCGCGGTGAACACGCCGTCCCGGATCCCCTGGAGGAGCAGCGGAGAGAGCCCCACCTTGATGAAGTGCGCGCCGATTCCGAGCAGCACCGGCGCCCCCCGCATGCGGGCCCGCGCGATCGCGGAGACGACGGCGCGGAAGTCCTTCGCGGCGAGATAATCCGGCAGGCCGTCGAGGAACCGGGCGAACGACATGCCGCGCCGCGGCGGAACGCCGAAGCCGCGGAACGACACCTTGCTCGTCCGGGAGAACAGGGACGTGCGCCGGAGGCGCGAGAAGTCGAGTGGGCGGGTCACCGCTTGCCGACGTTCTTGAACAGGATCGTGTCGGTCAGGTCGCACAGGATGTGTCCGACCGCGATATGGGCCTCCTGGATCCGGGGCGTGCTCCGGGAGGGGATCTGCAGGGCGATGTCGGAGAGGGAGGCCGCCTTCCCCCCCTCGCCGGTCAGGGCGATTGTCGTCATCCCCAGCTTCTTCGCCGCGCGCAGCGCCTTGAGGACGTTCCCGGAGGATCCGCTGGTCGTGATCCCGAGGGCCACGTCCCCCTTCTTCCCGAGAGCCTTCACCTGCTTGCTGAAGATCTCGTCGAACGCGTAGTCGTTGGCGATGCTTGTGAGGACCGAGGTGTCCGTGGTGAGGGCGATCGCGGGCAGAGGCGGCCGCTCGATGAGGAACCGGTTCATGAACTCCGCGGCGATGTGCTGCGCGTCCGCGGCGCTGCCGCCGTTGCCGAAGAGGAGGAGTTTCCCCCCCGCCTTGAACGCCTCCGCGATCGCGGTCGCGGCGGTCACGATCTCCGTCGGCATCGTTTCCGCCATCTTCAGGCGCAGCTCGGACCCTTCCTTCAACGAACGCGCGACCGATTCCTTCAAGGAGAGCTCCCCCCGGCAAGAGTAGGGAAACGATAATATTTTCTCTCTCGGGCTGTCAAGGAACGCCGATGATGGATCTATTTCCATTCGGAAAAAACCGATGTAGCATGAACCGCATCTGAAAGGGTACGGGGGGAAGCGATGGAACAGCGGATCGAAGCGATCCTCTCCGGGTCGAAGACGGTCGCCGTGGTGGGGATCTCCGACAAGCCGGACCGGCCCAGCCACGTGGTGGCGAAGTACCTTCAGGAGCGGGGATACCGCGTGATCCCGGTGAATCCCCTCGTGACCGAGGTTCTCGGGGAGAAGGCGTACAAGTCCCTCGCGGAGATCCCCGGGCGGGTCGACCTCGTCGACGTGTTCCGCAATTCGGCGGACGTACCTCCGATCGCGGAGGAAGCGGTGCGGATCGGGGCCCGCTTCTTCTGGATGCAGGAAGGGGTCGAAAGCGATCGCGCCCGCGAGATCCTGGACGCCGCCGGGATCCCGTGGGTGATGGATCGTTGTGTGAAGAAGGAACTGGCAAAGCGCGGGAAATAACCCAGGATGCAGGGAGGGACGGAATGGCAGGGAACATCCTCGAACTGAACAGCGCGAACTTCCAGTCGACGGTGGAGGGCGGGACTCCCGTGCTCGTCGATTTCTGGGCCCCGTGGTGCGGACCGTGCCGCGTCATCGCCCCGATCCTCGAGGAGGTCGCGAAGGAATTCGACGGGAAGACGCGCGTGGGGAAGGTAAACGTGGACGACAGCCCGGAGATCGCCTCCCGGTTCGGCGTGCGGGGGATCCCGACGCTCATCCTCTTCAAGGACGGCCAGATCAAAGGTCAGATGGTCGGCGTCAACCCGAAGTCCAACATCGTTTCGCTGGTGCAGAAGAACCTTTGAGAAAGGCCGCCTTCTTCGCAGCGCTGATCGCGGTCCTGCTCCTGTCGGCGGGATGCGGACCGAAGGCGATCACCGTGGGATCCCGCCCCTTTCCGGCCGCTCGTCCCGTTTTCTCCGACGCCTCGGGGAAGGCCATCGATGCGCTCCCGGCGTTTGCCGAGCCGGTCGGGCTGGTTTTTCTCGAATTCCCGTGGTGTCCCGCGTGCACGGACGTCTGGAGGGCGATCCGGCTCGCCGCGGCGGCGTTTCCTCCCGACACCGTGCGCGTCTACCGGGTCCTGTTCGACCGGGAAACGGTGCTGACTCCCGCCGGCCGGCGGGAGGTCCCCCCGTTGCACCCCGTTCCCCTTCCCGAAAGCGACGGCCCGGAGGATCCCGGGGCGCTGAAGGTCACCACCCTCACCGCGCTTCCCGCCGAGTTCCACAAGGAGTTCCGCGTGAGCCAGGGGCCCGTGTTGCTCCTTCTCGACGCCGAAGGGAACGTGGAGAGGCGGTGGATCGGTTTCTCGGCGGGGATGCCCCGGGAACTCTCCTCGGAGATCAGGAAGCGATCTCGCGCGCTTTCCCCCCGCCCCCCTGGAACGTGAACCGGGATCGGGACAGGTTCGCCGCCGCGCCCAGCGCCATCATGTTGGTCAACATCGACGACCCGCCGTAGCTCACGAACGGGAGCGGGATCCCCACGACGGGGAAAAGGCCGCACACCATCGCCAGGTTGATGACGATGTGGCTCAGGAAGAAAACCGCGACCCCCCCGCAGGCGAACGACGCGAACCGGTCCTGCGACCGGACGGTGAGGAAGAAGAGGCGGTAGACCAGCAGCAGGAACAGGACGAGCAGCAGGAGAGACCCGAGGAACCCCCACTCCTCGGAGAAGACGGCGAAGGCGAAATCGGTGTGCTGCTCGGGCAGGAACCGGAGCGACCCCTGGGTCCCCTGCAGGTACCCCTTCCCGATGATCCCGCCGGACCCCACCGCGATCTTCGACTGGATCACGTGATACCCCGCCCCCAGCGGGTCGAGCTCGGGGTTCATGAAGGTGAGCACCCGCTGCCGCTGGTACTCCTTCATGAAGAACCAGAGGGCGGGAACCGCGGCCGCGCAGGCCGCCGCGAAAAACGCGAGCACCTTCCACCGCACGCACGCCACCACCGCCATCCCGGCGAGGATGAAGAGGAACACCCCGGCGCTTCCGAGGTCGGGCTGGAGCGCCACCAGGAGGAAGGGCGCGAGGACCAGGCCGATCGCCGGAAGGACCTCCCGCAAACCGATTCCGCCGTACCGGTACTTCGACGAGAAGTACCGGGCCAGCGCGAGCGTGACGGCGATCTTCGCGAACTCCGACGGCTGGAAGTTGAACGCCCCGATCGCGATCCACCGCTGGGCCCCCCCGCGGACCCTGCCCACCAGAAGCACGACAACGAGGAGAAGGAGCACGGCGAGGAAGAAACCGTTCGCGGTCTCTTCGATGGTGCCGTCGCTCAGGAGGTAGACGGCGAAGAAGACGGCGATGCCGAGAAGGATCCAGACCAGCTGCTTGGTCACCAGCGCGGTCCCCGGGACACCGTGGACCCGCGTGCCGGAGTAGACGTTCAGGATCCCGATCGCGCAGAGGGCCAGCGCGTTGACCAGCAGCGGCCAGTCCATCCGCGCCCATTTCGACGGAAGGTTCACGCCCCCCCCTTTCGCTGCGGGCCGACGACCCGGGTGCGGAAGAATTCCTGCATCACCGCCTTGACCATCGGCGCGGCGACGGATCCGCCGTGCCCGCCGTGCTCCACCATCGCCGCCACGACGATCTGCGGGTCGTCCACCGGGGCGAACGCGACGAACCACGCGTGGTCGCGGATCTCGTACGGAAGGTCCTCGGACTTGATCATCTTTCCCTTCACCGAGGCGACCTGCGCGGTGCCCGTCTTCCCCCCCACCACGATCCCCGGCAGCTTCGCCCCCCCGCCGGTACCGTAGTCGTTCACCACGCCGGCCAGCGCCTTTCGGATGAACTCCACGTTCTCCGGGTTCCATGGGAGTTTCCGCAGCAACTCGGGGGCGTACTGCCGCACCTTCCCGTCCTTCCCGATCACTTTCGACACGACGCGGGGCCGCATCACCTCGCCGCCCGTCGCCAGCGTCGCGTAGCCGACGGCCATCTCGAGGGGAGTCAAGTGAATCGCCCCCTGGCCGATCCCGAGGATCACGCTCTCATAGTCGTACCACCGGTCCTTGACCACGGTGCGCTTCCACTCCGAGTCCGGGACCAGCCCCTTCCGCTCCCCGGGGAGATCGATCCCCGTGATCGTCCCCAGCCCCGCGTCCTTTTCCAGCTTCGCCACCCGGTCGGGTCCCAGCTTCAGCCCGAGCGTGTAGAAGTAGACGTCGCACGACTGCACGATCGCCCGGTACATGTCGACGGCGCCGTGCCCCTTCTCCTTCCAGCAGCGGAAGACCCGGTTCCCGAGACGATACGACCCGGGACAGAGGACCGGCTTCCCCTTTTCCTGCATCTTCTCCTCGAGGGCCGTCATCGCGAGAAACGGCTTGATGGTGGAGCCCGGGGCGTACGTCCCCTGCAGGCCCTTGTTCTGCATCGGCTTGCGCGGGTCGGTGTTCAGCGCCTGCCAGTCGGCCTTGCGGATCCCGCGCGCGAACACGTTCGGGTCGAACGCGGGGCCGGAGAAAAACGCGAGGACCTCCCCCGTCCGCGGCGCGAGGGCGATCACGGTCCCCGCCCGGTTTCCCATCGCCTCCTGGGCCGTCACCTGCAGGTCCGCGTCCAGCGAGGTGTACACGGCGCCGCCGGCCCGGGAAGGCACCTCTTCGACGAGCCGCTGGTCTCTCCCGGCCGCGTCCACCTCCACTTTCCGGCCGCCGTTCACCCCGCGCAGGACGTTGTCCATCAGCCGCTCGATCCCGTACTTCCCGATCAGGTCCCCCATCGCCAGCGAGCCGTCTTCCGACTGATCCATCTCCTCCGGACTCGCCTCGCCCACGTACCCGAGGACGTGCGCGAAGGCCGTGCCGAAGGGGTAGCTCCGTTTCGCCTCGACCAGGACGGAGAAGCCGGGGAGGCTCTCCCGGTTGAACTCGATAACCGAGATCTGCTCGAACCGGAGGTCCCGCGCCACGGTGATGCTGCTGTAGGGGTTGGACCGCTTCGCCGCGCGGATCTTGTCGAGGACCTCGTTGTCGTCGACGTCGAACTCCACGATCTCGGCAAGGAGGCCGATCTCCGCCTCGAGGTCCTTGACGTCCACCGGGGAGCACACGAGATCGAAGGAGCCCTGCGTCTCGGCGATCGCCCTCCCCTTCCGGTCGAGGATCAGCCCCCGCGGCGCGCGGACCGTCCGGAGGCGGAGGCGGTTGTTCTCGGCGAGATTCCGGTACCGGTCGGATTCCACCACCTGGAGCCAGTAGAGCCGGCCGAGGAGGAGCGCGAACGCCCCGAGGGCCACGTAAAGGAGAATGCGCGATCGGCGGGTGATGTCGGGGTCCTGCTCCCGCTTGCGGATCCGGCCGGTCATTCCTTCACCCGGCGCCAGCGGACCGACAGGTCCAGGAAGAGGGGGACGGCGATCAGGGAGGTCCAGGCGATCCGGACGGCCTCCTGCGCGCCCCAAAGGAAGGAGAAGGGGCGGGCCCCGGACAGATAAAGGAGAAGGACGACGGAGAACGACTCGGCCGCCAGCAGGGACACGACGGCGGAGAGGAGCGACGGTTCGTTGCGCAGGAGGAACCGGCGGCCGACTTCCCGCGAGGCGAAGTAGAGGGCCATCGACCCGAGGAGCATCGACCAGGAGGGCGCGGACGTCGTGATCTCGCGGAAGAGCGCCGGAGGAAGCGCGCACAGGAATCCCGCGGCCCCGGGAACGAAGAGCCCCGAGAAAACGATCGCGAGAAACGGGAAGTCGGGGAGCAGAAACCAGGGGACGAACCCGGAGAGGAACCAGACGCAGAGGGAGGCGCCCAGATACGACAGGGCGAACAGCACGAGAAAATGTTTCAATCTTTTCCCGCCCGGAACGGCACGGTTGGGCGGGAGAGGATCACCATGACATCCTCGACGTCCTGGAAGTTCACCGCGCACTGGACCTTCACCTTCTGGAAGAGGCTCTCCTTCGGGCGGTCGACGCTGACGACGGTGCCGAGGAGAACCCCCTTGGGCATGCTCCCGTCGAACCCGGAGAAGACGATCCGGTCCCCCACCGCGACGTCGTGCGCCGGGGAGACGTACTTCAGTCGGCAGAAGTTCCCGCCGACCCCTTCCGAGATGGCGCGGACCCGGCTGCGCTCGACCATCACGTCGGCCGCAAACCTGCCGTCCGTGACGAGCAGCACCTCGGAAAGCCCCGGGTGGGCCTTGTGGATCCGCCCGACCGCGCCGTAGGGAGTGACCACGGACATCCCGGTCTCGATCCCCGCCTCCGATCCCGTGCCGATGAAGATCGCCCGGAACCAGGGGGAGACGTCGTGCCCGACCACACGCGCCCCGAGGGTCCGCCGCTCGACGGTCTCCGAGTAGCGCAGGAGCTCCTTCAACCGCCGGTTCTCGAGGACGGCGTCGCGGGTCTCGTGGAGACGCTCCCGGAGCCCCGTCACCTCCTTCCGAAGCCGCTCGTTCTCCCGGGACACGCCCACCAGGGCGACGTACTGGTTCCAGACGCCGGAAAGGCCGCCGCGCAGGAAATCCACGGCGGAGTAGAAGGGACGGAAGAGGACGACCCCGGCGGCGCGCACAGGCTCGGCGCGCTCCAATGCGGTCGAAGGGCGGACGAAGACCTGGATCGCCGCCACAAGGAGGGCCACGGCGACGAGGAGACGCCACCAATTCCGGAAGAAGGATCCCATAGATACCGCTTGGAGAACGGGGGGCCGACCTTGGTCCGCCCCCGATCGATTAATGCATGGCCACCTGCCGGAGCAGGTCGAGCTCGTCCAGCGCCTTGCCGGACCCGAGCACCACGCAGGAGAGAGGGTCCTCCGCCACCGTGACGGGAAGTCCCGTCTCTTCCCGCAGCAGCGCGTCGAGGTTGCGCAGCAGCGCCCCGCCGCCGGCGAGCACGATTCCCCGGTCGTAGATGTCTCCCGCCAGCTCCGGAGGGGTTTCCTCGAACACGCCCTTGACGGCGTCGACGATGATCCGGACCGGCTCGGACAGCGCCTCGCGCACCTCGTCCGAGTGGAGGGTGAGCGCCTTGGGCACCCCGGAGACCATGTCGAGCCCCTTGATCTCCGTGGTCTCCGAGAAGCCCGGGAACGCGTTCCCGATCGCGACCTTGATATGCTCCGCCGTCGGCTCGCCGATCAGCAGGTTGTACTTCCGCTTCACGTACTGGAGGATCGCCTCGTCCATCTTGTCGCCGGCCACCCGCACCGACATGCTCTTGACGATCCCCCCGAGGGAGATGACCGCCACTTCGGTCGTCCCTCCGCCGATGTCGACGATCATGTTGCCGGACGGCTCGGTGATGGGGAGACCCGCCCCGATCGCGGCCGCCAGCGGTTCCTCGATGAGATACACCTCCCGGGCGCCCGCGCTCTGCGCGGACTCGCGGACGGCGCGCCGCTCCACCTCGGTGCAGCCGTAGGGGACGCAGATGATGATGCGGGGCCGCACGAGGGTGCGGGCCTTGTGGGCCTTCCGGATGAAGTACCGCAGCATCGCCTCGGTGACCTCGAAATCGGCGATGACGCCGTCCTTGATGGGGCGGATCGCCACGATGTTCCCCGGCGTTCGGCCGATCATCCGCTTCGCCTCGATCCCGACGGCGAGCACCTTCTTGGTCCCCCGGCTGTCCCGGTGGACCGCCACGGCCGAGGGCTCGGAGCAGATGATCCCCTCCCCCTTCACGTACACCAGCGTCGTCGCGGTACCGAGGTCGATCGCCAAATCATGTGAAAACAGCCCGAGCAGCCTGTCGAAAATCATCCCGCATCCTCCAGACGCACGTTCGATGTCCAGGAAATCGTATCGGGATATCTTAGCAGTCCCCTGACCCTCATTGCAAACCGAAGGGAAACCGGCCGGAATCCCGGCCGGAATCCCGTTGATATCGGACCGTGCGCGGCATTAGAATGTCACGTTCGACGACGCTTCCACTTCCATCGACAGGAGAACCTCCCCGCCATGCTCTCCATACTCCGCCGCAACGCCGGCTCCTGGGCCATCAAGATCATCCTCTCCTTCATCGCGCTGACCTTCATCTGGTGGGGAGTCGGCACCTACTCCGAACGGGACCGGAACGTGGCCGCCACCGTGGGGGGAGAAACGATCACGACGAACGAGCTGGCCGAGGCCGTCGCCGGCCTCGAGAAGTCGTACCGGGAGGTGTACGGACCCTCCTTCACCCCGGAGATGGCCAAGGTGCTCAACCTGAAGAAGCAGGCGATGGACTCCCTGGTCCAGCGGCGGATCCTGCTCGCGGAGGCCGGGAAGATGGGGCTGTCGGCCACGGACGAGGAGGTGCAGCGGGAGATCGCCGCCGTCCCCGCGTTCCAGCAGGACGGGCAGTTCCGGGAGGAACGGTACCGCTCGGTCCTCTCCTACAACCGTGTCGGCATCGCCGAGTTCGAGGCCTCCAAACGGATCGAGATCGCGTTGCGGAAGGTCGAGGGGCTCCTCACCGCCGGGGCGCTCGTTCCGGAAACGGAAGCGAAGGAGTTGTTCCGGGTCGCGTCGCGGAAGATCCGGCTCCTGGTGGTGACGGCGGACCCGGGAAAGGCGAAGGCCGCCTCGCCGGCCGAGGGGGAGATCCTCGCGAAATACGAACAGGCGAAGGAACGTTTCCGCACTCCCGCGCGGGTGAAGCTCGTCATCGCCGCCTTTACTCCCGATCGCTTCGGCCGGGAGGTCCAGCCGTCGGAAGCCGAGATCAAGGCGTTCCACGAGACGAACTCCGACCGGTTCCGCACCGAGGAGCAGCGGCTGGTCTCGCGCATCGTCCTGCCCTTCGGAACGAAGGACCGGGACGCGGCTCGGAAGAAGGCGGAGGAGGTCCTCGCCAAGGCGTCGAAGGGGAAGGCCGATTTCGATGCCCAGGCGAAGGCGCAATCCCGCGGGAAGGGCGGGGAGGCGTGGCTCTCGCGCAAGGACGCCGACAAGGCGCTCTCGGGGCCGCTCTTCCAGGCCTCCGTGGACACGGTGGTCGGTCCGGTCGAACTCCCGGGCAGCTTCGTCCTCGCCCGCGTGAACCGGATCCGTTTCCCGGAAGCGCTTCCCCTCTCCCAGGTCCGCGACCGCGTCGTGGAGCAGATCCGTCACGAGAAGGGAAAGGACCTGGCCGTGGTCAAGGCGTACGAAGCGCAGCCGAAGGCGGCCGCCGCGAAGGGCGTGAAGGAGACGGCGGCGGCATTCGGCGTGCCGGTCGTGGAAACCGGCTGGGTAGGGGCGGAAGGGGCTCCCGGCGTCCCCGCGCCGCTGGTCCAGGACGCGCTGCTGCTCCCCTCGGGCGAGGTGGCCTCCGTGAAGTCCCTGGGGGATGCCCACTACCTCTTCCAGGTGACGGCGAAGGAGGATTCCCATGTCCCCCCCCTGTCGGAGGTGCGCGACAAGGTCGTCGCGGAGGTCGTCCGCGACAAAAAGGCCGCGGCGGCGCGGGCGGCGCTGCAGCAGGTCCTCGCGGCCTCGAACACGGCGGCGGAACTCGAAGCGAACGCGAAGAAGGCGGGGCTTTCGTCCTCCCTCACCGGCTGGTTCGCCCCCCTCTCGGAACCGATCCCCGAGGCGCTCGCCGGAATCGGGGATCTTCGGAAGGACCTCTCCGGCCTCTCCGCGAAAGCGCCGGTCCCCCGGAAGGTGTACCAGGGGCGGGAGGGGATTCCCCTCGCCGTGGCGTTTTCCGGCGAGCAGCTTCCCTCCGACGCCGAGTGGGCGGAGAAGAAGGCCGGCCTCCTGAAGGGGCTGGCGGAGCGGAAAAAGAACGCGACGCTCGAGGCGTTCCTTTCGGACCGCCGCAAGAGCGCCAAGGTGGAGATCCACCCCGAAGCCCTGAAGTAGCTCGACACTCGTCAGGGGGGACACTCCTTGTCCGTTCGGCGGAAAAAACAGGTCTGTCTCCCGCCCGGATTCCACGTCAAGGGGCGGGCGTCTCTTGCCGTTTTTTTTCTTCTCCTTCTCGGACTCTTCGCCGGCCCCGCGTCCGCCGCGGAAACGGGAGTCGTCGCCGAGGTCGTGGACGGCGACACGTTGCGCGTCCGCACGGCCGGGAGCGCGGAAGCCGTGACCGTGCGCCTCATCGGGATCGACGCCCCCGAGCGGAGCCACCCGTCCCTCGGGAAGGAGTTCTTCTCCGACGAGGCCGCCTCCCATCTCGCCTCCCTCTGCCGCGGAAAGACCGTCCGGATGGAGAAGGACGCCGAGGAGACCGACAAGTACGATCGCCTCCTGCGGTACGTCTTCCTGCCGCCGCCGGACGGGCGCCTGCTGAACGAGGAGATGCTCCGCGCCGGCATGGCCCGCGCCTACACGCGGTTCCCCTTCTCAAGGAAAGACGCGTTTCTCGCCGCCGAGGGGAGGGCGCGACGGGAGGGGAAGGGACTCTGGAAGGACGGGGGGATGGCGGAAGCGCGGTGGCTCGCCGCGGGAAACGCCGGTCCGGTGGAGGTGTATCCCTCCGGTGGAAGGACCTTCGTCCTCGCCCACAAGGGGCTCGCGAAGGCGGGTGTGGAACGCGGGGACCTTCCGAAGGAGATCGAGGGGATCCTGCGGCTGCGGGGAGAGCTGTCGGACACCGAGTTCGCGTCGAAGGCCCGGGACCGGGGGTTCCGCCCGATCGACCCGTCGAAAGAGGGCCCGGCGAACCCCGCGTCGCCCGGACAACACGCACTGCAACCGGCTCCCGCGATCCGGGGGACGGTCATCCCCTGGGAGGAAGCCCATCGCCACCAGGGCGAAGAGATCGTCGTCGAGGGAACGGTCGTGCGGACCCACCGGGCGGAGAAGGTGGTGTACCTCAACTTCCACGCGAACTGGAAGCGGTACCTGACGCTCGTCATCTTCGTGAAGGATCTCCCACTCTTCCCTGCGAATCCCGAGACGGCCTACAAAGGAAAGAAGGTCCGCGTCCGCGGCGAGGTGAAGCTCTACAAAGACCGCCCCGAGATGGTCGTACGCTCGCCGGGAGACATCACAGTCGTACAGTAAATCCTGCGGAGCTGATTTGTGGGTTGTGGGCGAGGGACACTCCTCCAACCGCAATACCGACAACCTCTAGGAATGTCCCTCGAAAGCGCTTGCACCTTAAAGTAACTCCCCCCTGCCGTACCTCCCGCCGAGAAAACCCCTCGGTGGCTGGTGGGGGGGGGCGGTGGGGCCCCTCACGGCCGGAACAGGGACTGCTCCCCCCCGCGTTCCATGTAGATCCGGCCCGCGGAACCGTAGGCCGCCACCACTCTCTCCTCCTCCGTGACCTCGAACACCCGCACGGAGAAGTCGGAAGAACCCACGGCAAGCTTCGTTCCGCCGGGGCCGAAGGCCACGGAACGGATGGGGCTGCCGATCTCCACGGTCCATCGCTGCCGCCCCGTTTCCGCGGCGAAGACCTTCACCGTGTACCCCGAGCCGCCCACCGCCAAGTGGCTTCCCGACGGGTCGAACCGGAGGGAGCGGGTCTCGCCACCCATGTCCGCGGACCATACGACCGACCCGTCCGTTTCCCGCAGCGCGACTACCCGGGTGCCGCCCCCCCCCAGCGCGATCAATCCCCGGCCCTGCTCCGTCGCCACGGAATATACCGGCCAGTCGAACTCCTTCCTCCACGTCTGCCGGTCGTACAGAAGGCTCCAGAGGACGACGGCGTTCCCCTCCCCCCCGGCGGCGAACGCGGTTCCGCTTCCTGTGAAGGCGACGGACCAAACCGGCGCCTTCAGGTCCGCCTTCGATGCCTCTTTCCGGGATTGGACGTTCCAGACCCGCACCACCCCGCTCTCGTCCCCCGCCGCAACGTACCGGCCGTCCGGCCCGAACGCCACGGAGAGAATTCGCCCGTCGACTGACACGCTCCACAGCGTCCGGCCGCTCTCGGCATCGCGCACGCGCAGGACCGAATCCGCCCCGCCGGTCGCGAAGATCCTCCCGTCGGGGCTGTACGCCACGGAGAGTGCAATCTCCACGTTGTCCAGAAGGAAGAACCGATTGCCGGTGGCGGCGTCCCAGGCGCACAAGGTCCCGTCCGCCCCCCCGGAGAGAACCTGGGCGCCGTCCGGGCGGAAGGCGAGGGAGGTCACCCAGGAGTCGTGGGCTCCCTGCCAAACCAGCCTCGGTCCCGGGGGAAGAACCTCGATGCGGGTCCTGACCGGGTCGGTCTCTTTCCAGAACCTCCCGAGGGACAGGAGGAATGCCTCTCCCCGCTCATTCAGGCGAAACCAGGCGGGGATCTTTCCGATGAGGCGGAATTCGAAGATCCTGCGGAACGCCTCCGGGACCTGGAACTTGACGATGAGTCCTGCGGGCCAACCGAAGCCGAGGAGGAGCGGGTACTCCCCCCGGTCGGCGTCGTAGGCGCCCAGACGGGCGGGGAGCATTTCCCGGATCTCGGCGGAGAGGAGGTCCTTACGTTCCTTCCGGAGTCCCTCCTTGCGCTCCTTCCGGAGACCCTCCCTCACCTCGGAGAGGGCCATGCGAGCCCGCATCTCCCGCTCCTTGAACGCCGCGACCGTCTCCTTGGGGCGTCGGGGACCCCTTCGCAGTCCCGGAAAACGCGCCGTAAACTCCTTCTCGCATTTTTCCTCCACCCACGGTTCGACCCGCCCCTCTTCCTTATCGAGGTACTGCAGGCGGTCCCGTGCGGACTCGATCGTGTACGTAGGGGATGGGGGATCGGTCCCCGCGCACAGGAACGGCGGCCCGATCGCCCACAGGAGCATCGCCAGGGGAACCGTCCACAGGATTCGCCGCATGGCGGGGATTGTAGCACCACTCGCAGTGGGGGACACACCTTCTCTGCAGTGGGAGGACACTCCTTCCCTACCTCCCGGGTCAGAACCAGGAATGTCCCCCCCTGGCAGGTATGTCCCCCCTGGAGGGGCCCTCTTTCGAGGGCCCCCGGGGTGACGCGGGATGATTGCGGTGCGGCTTACGCTTCTTCCGTCTTGATCCGCATCCCGTAGAACGACCGGTAGACGAAGACCGTGGAGATGAGGAAGAAGACCGCCGCAAGGATGTGGCTCACGGTCGGATCGAGCGTGATCGCCAGCTCGACCGCCAGCAGCCCGAACAGCGTGGTGAACTTGATGATCGGGTTCATGGCGACCGACGAGGTGTCCTTGTACGGGTCGCCGACGGTGTCGCCCACGATGGTGGCCGCGTGCAACTCCGTCCCCTTCATGTTGAGCTCGGTCTCGACGAGCTTCTTCGCGTTGTCCCAGGCGGCGCCGGCGTTCGCCATGAAGATCGCCTGGTAGAGGCCGAAGATCGCGATCGAGATCAGGTACCCGATGAAGTAGTAGTGGTTCACGCAGGCGAAGGCCAGGGTGCTGAAGAAGACGACCAGGAAGATGTTGAACATCCCCTTCTGCGCGTACTGCGTGCAGATCTCGACGACCTTCTTGCTGTCCTCGACCGATGCCCTCTCGCCCCCGCCCTCGAGCTTGATGTTCTTCTTGATGAACTCGACCGCCCGGTAGGCGCCGGTGGTCACCGCCTGGCACGACGCCCCGGAGAACCAGTAGATCACGGCCCCGCCGGTGATCAGC
>Ga0334722_10000314_pt1 | contig 74196 bp, 66 predicted proteins | sample C3_bottom_MG_FD_207210 | JGI IMG/M metagenome (GOLD analysis project Ga0334722, IMG submission 207210) | Sediment microbial communities from Yellowstone Lake, YNP, Wyoming, USA - C3_bottom | ecosystem: Environmental > Aquatic > Freshwater > Lake > Sediment | place: USA: Wyoming | collected...
TCGACGGGGAGCGAGCCGCTCATGAGGGCGGCTGCCTTCGCCGAACTCAGCACTCCCGACACTATCCTCGACACGTCGTAGGGAACCGCCTTGAGCCTAAGCCCCTCCTCGGACTGCTCGGCGAGCACCATGTACCGCCCCCCCTCGCGCAACGTCTTCAGGAACTCAGCTATGGCGACCAGCGGCGAGTAGGGCGTCGACCCCTCGTCTGCCTTCAGCCTGACGACCTCCACGGCTACCCTCTCTATCTGGCCCGGCTCGTCGAACAGCGAAAGGGCGTCCCCCACGGACAGAGGGCCTGTCCTCAGCTCCCTTAAGGCCCTCTGGGCCTTGTGGAGATATGCGGCGGCCTCCCTCATGCCGTACCTCTCGGCGTCGGCCCTAGCCCTCCTCACCTCAGCCTCGGTCACCGAGACGGAGTTTATGGAGGCCACGGCGTCGGGGAGCGAGTGCGCCTCGTCGACTATCAAGATGGAGCGGCCCAGGTCTATCCACTGCTCGGCTCTGGGGCTGAAGGCGTAGAAGTAGGTGGCGACCACCACGTCGGCCCAAAGCGCCAGTGCCTTCGCCGACTCGTAGGCGCAAGTCCCGGCCCCGCATGCGGCCTTGACGAAAGACCGCGGCGCCATCGGCGCCTCCGGCTCGAAGGGCTTCGGCGGATAGTACCTACATTTCCCCAGGCCCCTCAGATAGCGGCATTCGGCGAGGAACTCGGCGTAGGGGAGCCCCCTCAGCTCCCCGTAGCAACACATATCCTGCTTGTTCCTCAGGAAGGCGTACTTCACCTCGACCCCGCGGGCCCTCAGCCTCGCCAGCTCCCTCAGAGGCTGCAACATCTCGTTTTTGGTCCTCACCAGATAGAGGACCTTAGCCTCGACCTCCTCGGCGTAGGCCAGCGCGGCGGCCAGCGCCGCGGCGGTCTTGCCGAGCCCGGTCGGCGCGTTGGCCAAGACCACCCTGCCCGACTTGAAGCCGTCGAGTATCGCCGCCGCGAGCTCCCTCTGGAACGGCCTGAAGCTGTCGTAAGGGAAGAAGCGCTCCACCGGCCGGGACCCCAGCAGTACGATAAAAAACTGTTTCGCGCGGTCGAAGGGCCCCTAGGGAGTAGGTCGGCCGAATCTAGACGACGGGAACTTAGTCTCCTTGACGCGGCCCAGCGCCAGATCTGCCGCCATTCTGCCCAGCGCAGGTCCGAAGGTCCAGCCCAGCCTGCAGGCGCCGGCGGCGACGACGAGCCGCTCGCCGAGTCTCTCCAGGATGGGCAACCCGTCGGGCGTGCAGGGCCTGTAGCCGACAGCCATGTCGAGGACCTCGACGTCGCCCAGCAACTTCCTCGCGCCGGCCAGCACCCTCTCGGCGGGCGAGTGGTCCTCCGTGGAGTCCATGTCGAAGCGGCCCGTTGCCTTTATCCACCCGCCAAGGGGAACCACGGCGATGCCCGTATCGACGAGATCTATGAACATGGCCTTGGGCCTTCTGGACGTCTTGACGCGGAACCCGTAGCCCTTGAAGGGAGCCACGGGGAGCCCGAGAAGCCTCGACGTCCTCCAGCCAGCCGCAACCACCACGACGTCGGCCTCTATCCGCCTCCCGCCGGCCACGACGAAGCCGTCGCCGACGGCCTCTGCATAGGCCGCGATTCTGCCCGGCGCCGCCTCCTCGAGAATCCTCCTGGCCGCTAGATCTGTGGAGAGCTTGGCGGCATCCAGATAGGCCACGGCCCGTCTCCCCTCGAACTCGGCCTCCTCGAACTTAGGCCCTAGAGGGTCGTGCCTCAGCTCCTCGACCTCTTTATCCACATCGTCGACCAGCTCGTAGAGGGGCTCCTCGGCGTAGTCGAAGTCGTTCCGCTCCTCGGCGAGCCTCCTGTACTCAGCCCAGGAGAACCTCCCCATCTCCCTCACGGCCTCCCACGCGCCCTCGCCGGGATCCCTCCCGTAGGACCTCGCGTAGGCCAATATCCACTTGGGGTCTATGTGGCGAATACGCGCGGCGCCTCTGGAGAGCATTGAGAGATAGGCCGTGGGGTACCCGACCACGTTTATCCTGTTTATCTTGAAGCGGGTGAACTCCAGTATGCCGGCGGCGGCCCTGGAGGCCTCCCCAGGCTCTAGCCCGTCGACGAGGACGACCTCAGCCCCCTCCCTTCTCAGATAGTACGCGGCGAAGAGCCCCACCACGCCGCCTCCGACCACTAATGCCCTCATGCGTATTCCCAACGCCGTGGTTCCTCCGGCATTCGGCCTTCGTCGGGTACCAACCCCCTCGATAGCTCCACCGCGTGCTTCCCGACGTAGCCGTGGCCGGCCTCAATGGCGGCTCCCTGGGTGCGTACAGATCCCTGGGATGTATGGATCCACACGTCGCAGTCATCGGCCGGCTTAATATCTATTCCTCTTCCTACTCGCCCGCCGCCACCTCCCTCACCTCGCCAGAGGCGCGATGGCGCCCACCGACGTGAAGACCAAGACGCCTAGGACAAAATGCTGAGGAACGGCGACTGCCCCCCGAAGCTGAGGAAGACGAGGTCTAGAAGGCCTATCTCTCGATGCAGATGGCGGCGAGACTCATGGCTGGATCCCATCGACATCCCTTTTACATATGTATTTAAGCTTTTAACAACGGCACAGATGCCGGGCCGCCCGCCTGCACGCAACCGGCCGTCGCGCGTCGGAGGCCCGACGCCGCGAGTCGCCGTCAGTCCTCGCCTCTCACCACGCCGACGACGAACAGCGGCACCTCGAACTCGCCGCCGTAGTAGTAGAACAGAAGTATCTTGGTTATCTCTCTCAACATGAGCATGAGGGTGCCCCTCCGGATCCCGACGCCCTCGGCCGCCTCCCTCCACGGCCGTGCCTGCAACACCTTAGATACTAGGGCCAGCTCCAGGGCCTCGTCTAGGGAGGGCCTCCTCGCCCGCGAGGAGTAGAAATATTGCGCCGCGAGGAAGTAAAGCGCGTCGGAGACGTTCTCGAACGTCATGGGGCCTACGGCGTAGGCCACAAGCCTATCTATCTGGTTGCGGGAGAGCTCCGGCTTGGGCTCTATGTCCCAGCCCCAGTCCTCCAGGAGCATTCTGGCCTCGGCGGGGTCCAGATCGCTGTAGGGGCCCATGAGGGAGTGGAGCAACCTCCTCCTGAACTCCACGTTGGCGTACCTCACGTACTCCGCCGCCTTCCCGTTCAGAGGCTTTATCAGCAGGACGCTGTATTCGCCCGACACCGGGTTGCGCTCCGGCGATATGTGGATGGGCACGTAGCCGTTTCTTATCCAGAACCTGAGGAGCTTGCCGTAGACGCCGAAGCCGACCCCCACCCAGTCGTACCCCCTCCTCCTGGCCTCCTCCTCCACCATCCTCAAGGCCTCGGTCCCCAGCCCCATGTCCTGCGCCGCCGGGTGCGTCGCGATCCTCACGATCCTCCACCCCCTGAGCCTGGCGAATTCGGGCAGACGCCAGTACTTCAGGAAGCGGTCGGGCAGTATGTTGCCCGGCAGCTTGAGGCCCCTCAGGGCGTCCTCTATGAAGTCGTCGCCGAGGCCCCCCTCCTCGGCCAGCTCCAGCGAGACCACCACCTTGCCGTTCTCCAGAGCGACGGCGCGGGCAGTGTGGTGCGGCGCGTCGAGGAGCATCCCCAGGTCGTCGGGCTCGTTCCTGTAGTGGGCCTGGACGTATATGCCGAAAAACCGGCGTAGCTTAGCCTCGTCAGCCGCTATCTCGCCCTCGTCGAGGTAGCGCAGCCTCCTCTCCTTTATCAACGCGTAGTCCTCGTCGCCGAGCTCGTCGGGCTCCGCGTCGAGGAGGAACGTGTCGAAGAGCCACCTCTCCACCGGGTCGCCCTTGCCGTAGCGGATGGGCTCCTCCATCTCGTAGATCTTCACGTCCGTGTCGGGGTCCCTCTTGAGGCTCTCGAGGAACCTCATGGAGAACCCCCGCCCCGCGCCCTCGTAGCCGTGGATGGTCGTGGCGAAGATGGTCCTGTCGAACTTCCCGTGTGCGGCGTACAGTATGGGGAGGGGCACCGCCGCCGCCTCGTCGATAGCCACTATGTCGGCTCTCTCCCGCTTCAACAGCTGATAGGGAGTTATGAAGTCGACGAATATGCCCTTGGCCTTGACCGACCTGATCTCCCCCCCTTCCTTCTCGACGCCGGGCTTGTAGCCCAGCGCCTTGAGGCCCTTGAGGAGGAACTCGGCGAGGGTCTGCAGATTGGGGTACTCCATGGCGCTCACCACCAGCTGTACCTGCGACTTCGCCTTCCTGAGCCTATGCCCGAGCCCCGCCAGGCCCAGGCCGAGCGCGGCGCTTTTGCCCCTGCCCCTATCCGCGATCACGACCAGGGCCTGCTTCCGCCTCGGCTTCTCGTAGAGGCCCTCCATCATGCGGAGGACCTCCACCTGGTCCTGCGTAGCGGCGAGCTGGTAGATCTTGACGGGTATAACCGCCTTCTCGGGCGTCTTGACCTCCGGCTTGACCCACTCAGGAGGCTCAGACGAGGGCCTCCTCAACACCTCCCCCCTCTCCGCGTCGTATATCACTATGCCGTCGTGCTCCCAGAGCTTCCTCCAGAACCTCTCCTTCATCCTGTGCCTCACGTCGTTCGGCCTGTACTGCGGCACCAGGAGCGTCGCCTGGAACTTAGTTATGTAGGACCGCCAGACCTCCAGCGGCGGGACCGCCAAGACGTATAGGCCGCCCCCCGCCACGACTCCCCCCAGCCTCCCCACGTCGTTGGGCTTCAGATCGTTGACGAGATCCAGGACCGCGAAGTCGTAGGTGGTCCCCAGAAGCCTCGGCGTGTCCTTATACGGCCTGAACTCCACCTCAAGCGACGAGCCCTCGAGGAGATCCCTGACGTAGTTATGCCTCCTATTGGCGTCGGCGTATTCGGGCTGGAACATATAGAGCCCCCGCCCGCCCCCCGCGACGGATTCGAACGCCCTCAAGGCGTCCGCCACCGCCTCGGCCACCTTCCGGTCGTCCGTCCCGACGATCGCGGCGAGCCTCCGGTGGCGGGCCCTTCTGGCCTTGACGAGCTCCTCCGCCAGCTCCACTTTCAGCACTGCCGCCCCTCCCAACGGGGTTAAAACCTTTCCCCGTCGAGCGGACGATGCGGCAACGCCGGGCCTGAGCCAGGTCTGCGGGGACCGGCCTACGAAAACGCCTCGACGGCCCGGCAACGGCCGGAGCGCGCCTCAGCCGAAGTAGGACATCAGCTCTGCCAGCTGCTCCTTCGTCAGCTCCAGCGGAGCCTCTGAGGGCGATCTGCCGCCGAGCAGTCTGGCCACCTCCTCCTCGTACGTCGGCAGGTCCTCCCTTCTGTAGAACACCCCTATGGGTATCTTGCCGTAGGGGTCGAGCGTGGGCCACTCGAGGGCTCTCCTGTACGCCTGCTCGAAGTCGGCGGGGTCGTGGCCGGCCGACTCCAGCTTGTACACACGCGCTCTGAACCAGTCGTAGGTGTTTATGCGGTTGAACGTGACGCAGGGGCTCAAGACGTCGACAAGCGCAAATCCTCTATGCCTCAAGGCCTCCGAGACTATCTGCGCCAGATGCGCCACGTCGCCGCTGAAGCCCCTCGCGACGAAGGTGGCCCCGGCCGAGAGGGCCAGCGCCAGGGGGTTTACGGGCGAGTCTATGGAGCCGTAGGGCGTGGTCTTGGTCTTGACGCCCTTGAGGGTAGTCGGCGACATCTGGCCCGTCGTGAGGCCGTAGACCTGGTTGTTGGAGACGATGTAGACCACCCCCACGTTGCGCCTAGCGGCGTGCAGGAAGTGGTTGAGGCCTATGCCGTAGCCGTCGCCGTCTCCGCCCACCCCTATCACGGTCAGCCTGGGGTTCGATATCTTTATGGCTGTGGCCACGGGGAGTATGCGGCCGTGTATGCCGTGCACGCCGTAGGTCCTCATGAAGTGGGGCAGCTGCGAGGAACAGCCTATTCCGGACACCAAGACCACGTCCTCGTTCTTCGCCCCCACTTCGGCGAGGGCCCTCCTCAGAGCCTCCAGTATGCCGTAGTCCCCGCAGCCCGGGCACCAGATGGGGGCCCTCGCCGCGGCGAAATCCATGGGCTTCTTGTCGACTTGGACTTTGACCGACGCCATGGCTACACCAGCTCGGACAGCTCGTCCACGCTGAAGGGCTCGCCCCACCACTTAAGCAGCCTCCTCTTGAACTCGACGCCCAGCTCCCTCTTGAGGTAGAGCGCCAGTTGCCCCTCGCGGTTCAGCTCCACGTCTATCAAGGCCCTTCCGCCGTCCAGCGCCTTGGCCGCCGCCTCTCTGTTCAGCGGATAGAGATCTCTGAAGACCACCGCGCCGAGGTCGCGCCGCTGGGACAGGAGATCCAGCACAGGCATGGCGGTGGAGCCCCACGCCACCAGGGCGATCTCCCCCGAGCCGAAGGAGGCCGGCCCCTCCATCTCCTCGGCCACCTTTGCGAGCTTCCTCATCCTCTTGTCGTGCATGGCCCTCCTGACCTCTGGCAGATGTCTGTCGGTTATCACGTCGCCCCGCTCGTCGTGTTCGTCGCTCGTCGCGACGTGCATGCCGCCGGGGATCCCCGGCACCGTCCTCGGCGACACTCCGTCGTCCGTCAGCTTGTAGCGCTTGTACTCCTCCCAGACCACGGGGGAGGTGACCAGCTGCCCCCTCTCTATCTTGAACCTGCCCCAGTCTATATCGTCCACGGTCGCGAGGGACTCGTTGAAGTAGAGGTCTGTGAGCACGACGACCGGCATCTGGTACTTCTCCGCTATGTTGAAGGCCTTGGCGGCGGCGTATAGGCCGTCCTCCATGCTGTACGGCGCAATGACGGCGTGGGGGTACTCGCCGTGCGACGGAGCCAGAGACATGAGCAGATCCGCCTGCTCCGTCTCCGTGGGGAGGCCGGTGCTCGGGCCGCCCCTCTGGCTCAAGAAGACCACGGCCGGCGCCTCGATCATGGCCGCGAGGCCGAAGCCCTCGTGCATGAGGTCGAAGCCGCCTCCCGACGTGCCCGTGGCCGCCCTGACCCCCGCGAAGGAGGCCCCCACGACCATGTTCATGGCCGCTATCTCGTCCTCGGCCTGGACCACGGCGACGCCGAACTTGGGGCCGGCCTCGGCCAGGAAGTGCATTATGGGGCTGGCCGGAGTCATGGGGTAGGCCGCGTAGAACCTCATGCCGGCCAGTATGGAGCCCACGGCCAACGCCTCCGCCCCCGACATGAGCAGCCGCCTCTCGCCGGCCCTGGAGAGCCCCCAGACGCTCCCCGCGGCCTTGACGGCGTGGCGCATCCCCATCTCGGCCGCCTGTATGTTCTGCTCCGCTATCCTCTCGCCCTTCTCGCCGAACTCCCTCTTGAGGAGCTCCGCGAGGATCGACAGGTCGACGCCGAGAAGCCCCATGAGGGCTCCCACGGCGACTGTGTTCCTCATTATCTTGTTGCCTGCCTTTAAGGCGTATTCCGTCAGCGGGACGGGGACCTCGCCGGCGCGCTGCGGGCTCTGCCTATCCGCCGCGTCGTAGATGACGTACCTGGCCCTCCCCTCGTAGGCCGCCAGGGCGTTTTTGTTGAGCGCCACGAGGACGTCGTAGGAGTTCCAGTTGCCGTGGCTGTATATCTTCCTGTCGGAAGCCCTGATCTGGTAGAACATGGCGGGGTTCCCCTTTATTATCGAGGCGTACTGGCGGAACGCAAAGACGTGGTAGCCAAGCCTCGCGAGGGAAAGAGCCACGAGCCTGCCGGCGGACTCCACCCCCTCGCCTTGGGCGCCGCTTATTCTGATCGTGACGTCCATGTAGGTGATTCCGTTTTTCATTAATATTAATTATGGAATTGCTTCAAGCCATAACGAGCGCCGCATCCCGGTATATATCAATGCGCCGGGCGTATGTACGGATAGATCGGCGTGGGCCCCTCCGCAGTCCCTCTAGGCAACTTCCCGGCGCACCAAATATAAAGGTTTGGCGACGGCGTAGTTCACGGCGTGAACGGACAAGTTCACTGGGCAAACCGCGCCGTGAACCCGACGGATCCTTTTATATGCTGGGACTCACGCCCCCATGATCTTGCTCGACTACGACCCGACGTCCGGCACAGCACTCATCTCGACGGGGAAGGCCCGTTGCGGCCAGCTGGAGGTCAGACACGTGGCCGTACCCCGCCCCCCGGTCGCCCCCCCAGCGGTGGTGGACGTCATAAGGTCGCCCAACGGAGGCGTTGCGCTGGTGGGTGCCTCGCCCACCTCAGAGGAGGAAATAGTGCTCGACAACGCGGACCAGGCCATAGAGGGCGAGATAAGCCGCGGCCGCCTCCGGGGCGTGGTCTGCAACAGAGAGGTGGACATCAAGGTCTACGCCCCCTACAGAGGCCCCGCGCTGGCGTTGGTGCCCGTCATGAGGATAGGAAAGATGCCGAAAGCCGCAGTCCGCCTATTGGTCTACAGACCCGCCCTACCCTAGCCCGGCAACCCCGCCGAACCCGGACATCGCGAGCTTACGCAGAGCCGCTAGAGCACCACCGAGGGGGCTCCCATTCACGCGGCTTAGAACAGATACAAGGCCCAGCATGTCGGCCTGGCCGCAAGGACTACGGACATGGCAACCAGTCACGGCCTTTATAACAGGCGGCAGAGGCAGGAACCCGCATCGGACAGCGGCGTCATCGAAAAATTTTTAAAATACGTATATCCGTATTTACGTGAATAAGCTTACCCTCTCAGTATCGAGGGATGTGGCCGAGAGGGCCAAGGCGCGGGCGAGGCGGCTAGGCTCGTTGAGCGCTGTCGTAGAGGACTTTCTCTGGACTCTAGACGGCGAGGGGCTTGCCGACGTTCTCTGCAGAGACCTTGACCTGGAATGCGGCCTCTTGCTGTCTCCGGGGGAGGTGGCGGCCGGTCGGCCGAGAGCCGTCGGCCCCCCTGCCTCTGAGCTAGTCGCCGAGCTGCGCAGAGAGCGCTACGATGATATATCTTGACACCAGCGCCTTGGTTAAACGCTACGTCGAGGAGGAGGGAACCCAGGAGGTCGATAGGCTTTTCGACTCGGCCTATAGAGGATCCGCAGTTCTGGCGACCTCAGCGCTCAACCTAGGCGAGGCCTCCTCGGTCTTGGACAGAAAGGCCAGGCGGGGGGAGCTATCAGGTGACGTCAAGGCGGCCGTCTCGCTCATGTTGAGGGAAGTCAGGACGTTAGCCCGTCTGGGAAGCTTCGTCGTGGTGCCGCTGGTGGGGAAGGTCATGAGGGAATCCATCGCCGTGGTGCTTCGGCACCACGTCTACGTAGTGGACGCGTTGCAAGTCGCGAGCTGTAAGTACGTGAACTGCGAGGCGTTCTACACAGCCGACAAAGAGCTGGCCGAAATAGCCGAGGCGGAAGACGTGGCCTCAGTGCTCCTAGGCCGGTAGCCCGCCCAGTTGCGCATCCCCCAGAAGCCCGTCATCGCGCCAAGCTCCTCGCACGGCGAAGCCGGCCGAGCGGTAGATCGGCGCGAAGGCGCTGGAGCGACGTGCAGAAGGCGACGCAGAGACCCGGCCCGTCGGCTGGCTGTGTAGAACCACTCAGCTATCTCAAGCATCCGTAGTCGACGTGGGTCCGGCGCCATGAACACCCAGCTCCAAGATTTCCGCCTCGCCAACGTCCCAGAATGGCGACTCCTACGCCTCCGCAACCGTGATGTTCACGGAACGCGCCCCGCGAACCTCCGCGGCCAGACCGCCGATGGGGTTCTCCGAGAATCCGCCGTGGACATGTGATCTCTGGGAAGCGCATAAGGATAGGCGGCGGTCTGCGGTCCAGCCGCCGCGAGCTCGTTTACCGTCTTCATCAAGTCGCCGTCGAGTTAGCCAGCCCCCTCCGGCCGGGGCCTAAAAAGAGCGAATGCCGTCGAAAACCTCTAGTAGTCAGAAGCACAGTAACCGCCTTCGCCGCCTCCCTCCGCGGAGCGGCCTAACCGCCGCAGCAGCTCAGCTTCGACGGGTCTGTGTAGAAGGCTAGGGCGGCTAGGCGCGCCGCCTCGCCGAGCGAGGGGAAGCTGGGCAGGAACTCCACGAGGTCGTCCACGGCGAGCCCCATCTGTATGGCGAGGGCGAAGAGGTTTATCACCTCCTCGGCCTCGGGAGCAGCGACGAGGGCCCCCGCGATTTTGCCCCGCTTCACAGACACCCTCCAGGTCTCCGGGTAGGTGTTGATCTTTATGAAGCCCCTCAGCTGCCCCTTGGTCCATGCGGCGGCCACCGCATCCACGGGCGCCGCCCTGCACCTACACCCTATGCCCCCTCTTATCATGTCCTCCTCCCTGAGGCCCACAGCCGCCACGGGCGGGTCCGTGAAGACGACCCTGGGCACGGCCAGGGGGTTGAATCTGGCGTTTCCCCCCAAGGCGTTCACCGCCGCCGTCACGCCCTGCCTCGCCGCGGCGTTCTCCAGATACCGCACACCCCACAGACCTCCGGTCACGTCCCCCGCGGCGTAGACGCCGGGTAGGGAGGTCTCCATCCTCTCGTCCACCTCAACCCCGCCGTGGGGGCCGAGCCTCAGGAGCCCGCCCAGCGGCTCCACGTTGGGGATCCGGCCGGCCGCGACGAAGACCGCCTCGGCCGCCACAGCGCCGCCCGTATGCCTCACCTCCACGCCGCCGTCCTTGGCCTCGACGGCGGTTGCCTCGCCCCTCACGAGCCCCACGCCCTCCTCCCGCAGCAGCTCCTCCACGAACCTGGAGGCGGCCTCCTCCTCGTATTTAAGGAGCGCGGATCTGTGGACTATCCACGTCTTCACGCCTAGCCTGGCCAGCGCCTGGGCCAGCTCCACGGCCACCGCGCCGCCGCCTATGAAGACGACGGAGGAGGGTATGCGCCCCGCCGAGAAGAACTCCTCGTTTGTGAAGGCCAGGCCCCGCCTGAAGGCCTCCTGCAGGCCCTTGATCCCGGGGATCCTCGGCCTAGACCCCGTGGCCACGATTATCCTCCTGCCCTCCAGCGCCCTCCCGCCCACCTCGACCTCCCGCGCGCTCCTCAGCCTCCCGTAGCCCTCCACCACCTCCACGTCGTAGTACGCCAGGACGTTCTCATACTTCTCCCTCCTAAGCCTATCCACCACCTCCCGCATATGAGCCATCAGAGTCTCCCCATCCACCTCCACCTTGGCGGAAAGCCCCCTGAAGTACGGCCTCTCAGCCGCCAGCCTCAACGCGGCGGCCCTCATTAGAAACTTGCTGGGGACGCACCCCACGTTCACGCAGGTGCCGCCCAGCCTCCCCGCGTTCACAAGGGCGACCTCGGCGCCTAGCTGAGCCGCCTTAACCGCCGCGGCGACGCCCGCGCTACCGCCGCCCAGGACAACCACGTCATACATACAGCTAGGGCTTCGTGCGGCTTAAAAACCTTCGGAAAACCTGTTCGCCGTACCGGAACTCCACAGACGGCCTGTGCGCAATCGCGTCTCCGCGAAGCACGCTACGAAGCCGTTAAGCCGGCCGTGTAGGGCTCCTAAGGCCCCTCTACTCTCAAACTGAAGCCTACGCATGGCTCCTCCATGAGGCATCGACAAGGCGGCTTCCGCACCATGCCTACGCAACGCGACGACATAAGAGGCCAAGGAGGGTCGGGCGGCATTCCCAGGGGGGCACGCCGGCAGGAGGCTCGAGGAGAAGGTTGCGGCCTTCGGCGGGGTGAAGCCTATGGCAGAGAGAGGCGGCTTCACCCACGTCTTCGTCGTGAGGCCGTCCGCCGTGGAGAAGAAGCTCAAACCTGTTGCTGCCTGGCGTAAACCTCCAAGGGCAAGCTTGAAATATCATACAACTACGCAATTTTGCATGCTGAAGTTTATTTCTGCCTGCCGCCTCGATAAGGACCAATTGCTCTCCGAGGTTCTGCGATATATAATACTCAGGGGGCCCGCAACGGCCTACAGAATCGCTCGGGATCTCAACCTGCACTTCACCCAGGCGTACAGAAAGGCGTCCCGGCTGGAGCGCTTCGGCATGGCGAGGCGGGCGGCCAACCATAGAGGCAGTATGTTCGAGGCCACCGAGAGGGGTATCGTGACGTGTTACTACTTTGGATGCGCCAACTGGGAGGTCTTGATAGACAAGCTGGCGGCGCGGCACAAGCTCCCCAGGCCCGCCTTGAGGGCGTTTCTAGACGCGTATCTCGACCACTTCAAGAACGATGCAGTTGTGGACGACGTACCCATAATGGCGTTCTACGCGGCCTATAGGGGGGTGGAGATCCCCGAGGAGCTGGCGTCTGCGGTCGCTAGATTTCTGCCGAGGGCGGCCTACGTTTCTCGCTGATTGTTATTTTTAATACCCAACACGAGGGGCTTATGCCGGTCAAGGCGTTTTGAGGTCAAGGTGGCCGAAAACAACGCCGTCATGGACGTCGTGGGGATGGGCTACGGCATAGAGAGCGTCCTAGTGAACGCAGCGGCGCGGTGCCTGCTGGAGGAGTTCGGCTACGAGGTGGAAAGGGTGATCACGGCCCCCGGGGTCCTCAAGATGGAGGCCTCAAGGTGAGATACGACAGGTACAGAAGCGCCGCCAGCTCAACGGCCTCGTAGACGCCGTACGCCCGGAGCCGCCTCTCCGTTGCGAACCTGCCCAAGACGCCGGTCAGATAGGCCGCCGCGCCGGCGACGTGTATCGGCGCGAAGACCGCGGCGAGCAACGGGGCGTAGGGGTACACTGCTATCCAGTACACCGCCTCAAAAAGGGAGATGTGAACCCCCACCTCCCTGGGGATCGGCGAGCCTCTGAGACCGAGATACGCGCCCGCAACGTGTACGGCTACCATCAACGCCGTGGCCAACGCCAGAATCATGCGCCGAGCCTCCTCTTTACCTCCTCCAGTGTCTTCAGCAAGGCGAAGCCCAGCATGGCGGATATCCTGGGCGTGTCCGCTGGCGGCGTAGTAACGAGGAACGCCACCTTATCGGCCATGGACGCGCAGATCTGCAGTTATTTCAATTTTGTTAACGGCGGGCCGGAAATACGCCGCAACGAAGGCGAGGCCCACAGTCCCCTTTTCCATTAGGAAGGAGGTGTTGAACGCCCCGCCTAAGATCTCCGCGGACTTCGCCGAGTACGGGCCCACGGTTGCGCAAGCCGTCAAGCAGATGAACTTCCCGCCTTAGTTCGAGCTGTTGAGACAGGCAAAGGCTATAGCTGGGCAACTGGCCCGTCACGAAGGTTCCCAGCCCGGTCTAGATAAAGGCGTGGATGACCGGTATCTCCAGTCGGTTTTTCCGGCACAGGGTCGGCGGCGGGGGCAATCACAGCGTCCATGGCCTGGCTTTTACATAGACCTAGTAGACGGGGCGGCCGGAGCGTCCCTGGGAGGCTGGTGCTCAAGGCTCCCTAGCCCGATCTGCCTCTGGAGTCTATGTTCAACGGCGTCTAAGACGCGGGGGGTGCGGCTGTGGTGGAAGATCTCTATATCTACCCGTAGGGGGACGGCGTGATAAAGATAAACGGGCACAGGTGAGCCCAGGTGAGATAGAGGAGGCAACAAAGACGGCGCCTTGGGTCGACGTGGTGGTCCGAGAAAACACCAACCATTTGCAAGCTCCAGCTTTTTGTACGATCCATCGTCAAGCGCAAGGCTGATGCACTTCATAACTAAGCCCTCGTAAATATATATATGCCGTATAAGTCTCGTGATCGAGCTTGAAAAGCCTTGGCGCGACCCCCAGAAGTATCTAGAGGGGCGGCTGATGGAGGCGGCGTATGAGGCCGACCTCGCCCTTAGGTTCCTGGACGCCGGCTTATACAGAAACGCGGCGGGCAAGGCGTTCCAAGCCTTCAAGGCGTTGCTGGCGGCGCTGGCTATGAAATACAGAGATGCGCTGGCCCAGAGGTACCCCGGCAGGAAGCGGCTGAGGAGCGGCAAGGCTGTTGAGGCTGTGGACTGGATAATTGCCGTCATGCCGACGGGTCTCATGTTGGAAGTGGCGCGGGACCTCTCGCAGTTGGCGGGGCGGGAGCTGCTCCACTACGCCAACACCGCCTTGAACCTCCACGAGTTTCAATACAACGGCTTGGACAAGTCCGGCGTCTTGAGCCGATACGCCAGGCCGGAGTCCGTGGCAGAAGACGTGAAGGCCCTTGCGCAGTACGTCGAGGAGGCTGTGGAGAAACTCCGCAGGACGGCTTAGTCGGCGCCGCCGCGCATCTCCATCTGCCCCTGGAGATAAGGAGGGGGGTGGCGGTTGCCCCCCGTGGGGTTCAGCTAGAGGTAAAGTCTTCTGGGGCTTCTCCGAGGTCGGGATCACGTAGCCTCTTTCAAATTTCACGTTGCCTACCTCCACCCCCCCTGCAGAAGTTCGGGGTTACGCCGAGGGGCATTTGGAGGCCGTCAGTGGAGGCTTCGGTGCGGAGACGAGACGTGAAGCCTCATGTTCTGGCAATGATGGGAACCGCCGGACCCGCGTTGTGGCGAACTTCCCCTTGATGGACCGGCCGGCAGTGTGGTCTAGGAGTAGCCCGCGTCCGCAGATCCTGTGACCGGCGGCTCTTGGCGTAATGAGGGAGCTGGAAGTCCGTCGCGCTGTGCGGAATCAGCGGCGGCACCTCGCCTCGAGGGCCTTGATCGTTAGATAGACCGCGTGGTTATACGGCGTGGGGACGCCGAATTTTTCACCGTATCTAACCACGGTGCCGTTGATGAAGTCCACCTCGGTGGGCCTGCACCCCGCCAGGTCCTGCGCCATGGAGGAGATATTCTTGGCCGTGGACCTGGCCACGGCCGCGACGGCCCCCGCGGGGTCGTCGACCGGATGGCCCGCCGCCTTCGCCACCTCCGCCGCCTCGAGGGCAAGCCTCTCGGCGAGCGCCCAGGCCCAGGGGTCCTCTGCCACGATGCCGTTGGGGGCTTGCAGGATGGCCGTGACTGGGTTTATCGCGGCGTTTACCACCAGCTTGGCCCAGCGTAGCGGTTCCACGTCTTCCACCACCCTTACCCGAGCCCCGCCTCTCTCCAGCGCCTCCGCCACCTCCTCCGCGCCGCGGGGGAGCGCTATCTCGCCGACGCCCCTCAGCTCGGTCCTGCAACCCTCGCGGTAGACGCCGTAGGTGACCACCGCGCCCAGCGCGTTGGGGAACCTCTCCCTCGCCGTTTCGAGGCCGCCGATGCCGTTTTGGAACAAGACGGGCGTCCCCGTCGCCGTCTCAAGCGCACTCTGAGTGTCCGGTCCCTTCACGGCGATTAGGGTGTACTTGACGGAGGGGGGGGGGAGCCCGGGGGGCGATCTCTACGTCGAGCTCCCTGCACGTCTCGGCACAGAACACGTGCCGCTCGCATCTGGTCCGAACGACGGCGTATGGCCTTATCCCGGCGGAGTTTAGGAAATAGGCGAGGAGGCTGCCCACCGCGCCCAGGCCTACGATGGCGAACACGTATATAATGAGGCCGTCTTAAATCCGTGTCGCGCAGGAGGACCGTCCTGGACTTCGCCAAGGGCAGGGGGCCCTACGTGTGGATCACCGCGTACGACTACCCCACGGCCCGCCTGGTCGATGAGGCTGGGGTAGACGGGATCTTGGTGGGCGACAGCCTCGGCATGGTGGTGCTGGGCCTTTCCAACACCCTCGGCGTGTCCATGGCCGACATGGTTAGGCACACGGAGGCGGTGGCCAGGGCGAGGCCGAGGTAATTTTGGTGTAGTTTGACGCGTGTCGTAGAGCGGCAAGTTCCGCGTCTGCTGGGGGAGAGGACGGATGGCCGTAGCGGGGGGTTAGCGGAATCTTGGAGCGCTTGGAAAGACAGGTCCGTAAATTCTACGCACTACTGAGAGTGCTCAGGCGGCTCCGGAGGGTTGAAGGTGGGAGAGCTTCGGCTTGAGAAGATGGAGAAGGGGCTGGTTTGTGAATATTCAAAGGCTGAGGAGAGAGTCAAGTGGACAATATGGCAGAGATGGAGGCGTTGGAGAGTGCGTGGCAGCTGGGAGTTAGGTTGTCTATGGCGACATATTGATAGAGGGCGTCTCCGGCGGATATGCGCGGGTGCTATATGCTTTCCCGACATCTACGGCGACGACGTTATCTTCGTGACCGAAGACTATCCCTGGAAGTATTCCGGCAAACGTCGGTGTTAGGCTTACGTCGGATTTCGGGATCTTAAGCTTAGGGCGGGGAAGGAGGGGCTAGCCCAAGACGTTGCCGTATATCACGTCTATGCCTAGTTGCCTTGCCCTCTCCAGCGCCTCTTCGTCCACGTGGACGGCGACTAGTATCAGCCGCTCCACCTTTTTGCCCTGCTTCGCGAGCGCCTCCGCCGCCAGCCTCGCCCTCTGGCTGAACCACTCCACGTGGGCAAGCTCAGCCCTGGACTTAACCTCGATCAGATACGCCCTCCCGTCGTGGATATAGACGTCGATTTCCAGCCTTACGCCCTCCCCATCCTCCAACGTCAGCTTCTCCACCTTGCCCGGCTCGATGTCCCTACGCTCCAGCGCCTCCTTGAAGATCTCCAGCACCATCTTCTCAAGGTCCCGGCCCCACCGCCTCCCTATGGAGCCCAAAGCGACCTCGATCCTCTTGAGCTGTTCTTCGTGCGACTTGAACCACTCGTCGTACGTCTTGCGCATTTCGTCGACCGCCTTCCTCAGCTCCTCTACCGACTTCAGGAGACCTTCCAGCGCCTTGTTCGTCGCCTCAAAGCCAGTCTTCATGTACTCGGCCAACATCTTGAGGGCCTCTGACACGTCTTTGAGCTCCTCTGTCCTAGCCTTCCTAACGGCCCTTTCCACCACCTCCTCGAGCTTATCCCAGTCGAGTTTCACCTCCACGGCTATAGGGCTGTTGATTTTATAAAACTCAACGGCCGCGGCTACTCACGACGATGCCGCACATCAACCCCAGCGCCAAGGCGTCCGCGTTGCCCGGAGCCTCTCTCTGCGTAAACGGCGATGATTGCATTATTCGCAAGCACCGGCTTAACTAGACGTGGAGAACCACGGCTTTCATCAACGCCCTAATGGGCCGTAGCTCCCTTCTGAAGGGTCGAGGACTGGGCCGAATATCTCTAATGTCACCGCGCCGAGTAGGTCCTCGCTTTCGCCCGGCACCACGGGCGTGCGCCTCTCGCCGTAGCCCGGCAGCTCCAGCACAGCCTCGGAGACCCCCTCCTTATCGCGGTGCCGTCGGCTGACACGAACTCCACCTCGCCCATAGGCTTCAGCCCCAAGCCCTCCCAGACGCTCCGCGTCAAGACCGCGTACGCCGGAGTCCACCAGAAGGGGGCCCTCCACGAGCAGCCTGGCGGCGCCCTTGTTCACCCCGGCGGGTCTGACCTCGACTACCTTCTTGCCGCGGAGAACGGCGGCTCTAGACTCGTCGAGCATCCCGCCTAAGGCGTCGACGAGCTTATTCGCCATAGCCTCCCCTACTTCCGGCTCGACGTTTCTGAAGCGCCAAGCCACGGACGACGTCCTCCACGTAGGAGCCGGGGACCAGCGCCGCGAACTCCTCCATCACCTTCCTCACGGCGTCTTTCCACTGCACGTCGAAGGGGAAGAGGGGCGCCCAGCCGCCTCCCGGGTCCTTGATGTAGGCGCCGTGTTCGGCCGCTATGAATATCCGCAGGTCGCCGAGCCAGCTCTCGAGGAAATCGCGGTCCCGGCCGCTCACGACCGCCACGTAGGTGCCGGGAAGGCCTGCGAGCATGTGCAGCAGCTGTTTGAGCTCCGGGTCCGGCACGGCCTGGTAGGCGTAGGGGTAGTGCGGCATCAACGTGCCGTCGTAGTCGAGGAGCAGAAGCCCTCTCCTCGATCGCGTGAACCGGTTGAGCAGATCCCTCAGCGTCTCGCCGTCCAGTCTCCGCGCGGGCTCCGCGGAGATCGACGCCTTGTTGTCGGCGTATGCGACCGCCGTCGCTTGGATGAAGTCCACGGCCCACTTAACCACGTCGTGCTGCCTCAGCTCGGCCTGCATGCGGTTCATCCTTCTGCACTGCTCCTCGTCGTCCATCGTCAACGCCTTGTATACGGCGTCGGCGACTCCGCTTTCGTCGTTGGGATTCACCATCAACGCGTCCAACAGCTCGTGCGCCGCGCCCGCGGTCTCGCTGAGTATCAAGACCCCGCGGCAGTCCCTACGCGAGGCGACGTACTCCTTGCTCACCAGGTTCATGCCGTCCTTGAGCGGAGTGATGAGGGCTACATCTGCGACGTTGTACAGCGCCAGCAAGACCTCCGTGGGGATGAAGCGGGAGATGTAGACCACGGGGACCCAGTCCACCTCGCCCAGCTCGCCGTTTATCCTGCCGACCTCCCTCTCGACCTCCCTCTTCATGGCCTCATACTGAGGCACTCCGGTGCGCGACGGGACCACCACCAAGACGAAGGTGGCCCTCCCCCGCCACTCCGGGTGCTCCCCCAGAAACCGCTCCCACGCGCGGAGCCTATTAAGCAGGCCCTTCGTGTAGTCGAGCCTATCTATGGAGAACACGACCTTCAGCCCCCTCAGCCTCTGCCTCAGCTCGTCGATCTCAGCCTTGACCTCCGGTCTCTCGGCGGCGTGGAAGAAGTCGAAGTCTATCCCTATGGGGAAGAAGCCCACGCGCACCTTCCTGCGGCCGACGTGCACGACGCCGCCCTCAGCCCCGTACCCCAAAAACCTCGCGACGGCCCTCAGGAAGTTGTTGACGTATTCATGTATGTGGAAGCCCACTAGATCGGCGCCGAGGGCCCCCTCCAGAATCGCGGACCTCCAGGGCGGCGGGAGGAGCTGGAACACCTCGGCGGGCGGAAACGGTATGTGGAGGAAGAAGCCCACGGCGAGCTCCGGCGCCGTATCCCGCAGGATGGCCGGCACCAGCATGAGGTGGTAGTCATGCGCCCAGACGAAATCCCCCGACTCCGCTAGGGAGGCGACCGCGTCGGCGAACTTCTGGTTCACCCCCACGTAGGCATCCCAGAACTTCCTCTCGAACTGGGTATACGGTAAAGCCGTGGAGCAACGGCCACAGGGTGGAGTTGCAGAAGCCCTCGTAGAACAAGTTCACCTCGTCCCCGCTCAAGGGCACGGGCACCAGCCCCCGGCCCCTCAGCATGGACCTCACCTCCGCCGCCTCCGCCTAGGCCCTCACCCCAGACCAGCCCACCCACAGAACCTCGGAGAACCCGAGAGCCCGGCCTCCCTCGGCGGCCCTCAGAAACGACCTAACCGCCGTGGCCAGCCCCCCGACGGCCTCCCTCAGCTCCGCCCTCCCTCAGAACAACGGTGACGGGCAGGCGGTTCGAAACGATGATGAGCTTCACACCCCTCAAAAGATGGTGAGATAAAAGTTTCGGAACCCGCGCCGGCTACGCGGAGGCGGCCGTCCGCGTGCCGGGCCCCAGCGGGGGCGCCGGAGGTCTCCGCGGCCCTAGGATAGGCGCAGCGGCCGAAGAGGCGGCGCAACAAGGAGGGCGCTCGGCCCGACCCCGTCGCGGGCAGGGCCGTCCACTCCCGAAGCCTCGAGACGCGGACCAGCGAGGTCACGAGGAGGGCGCCGGGCACGGCCGGCCGCTCGGCGACCCCTCAACGCTCGAAGGAAGCCTTGGGGGCTCGGGAAGGCGGGTAGCTACAACACCGCGGAGGCCCCCCACCACCTCCTTCGGGGTTCGGCTTTTCAGTATTGCATAAAGCGGGCAACGCCGGAGGTCCCCCCTCGGCCATGTTTTCGACGCGGACGCCCAGCCCGAGTCCGGTGCGGCCTGCTGGATCCCGCGAATGCAACTACGGGTGCCGCTCCCCGAGACGGCGGCAGAAGGGGAAGGACCGCCTCAAGACCTCCCAGGGGCATCCCCGCGAGGTGCAGAGATCCATGGGGGCGGGGCTTTACGCGTTGGGGCCGCCTGCCCCCAGCGCCTCCTCGAGGGACACGACCTCCCTCTTGCTTTCGATGAGCCATACCTTGAGCTCCCTGGCCCTCTGGACGGCCGAGGGCTCAGCGGCGAGGGTATAGAGGACAGGCACAAGCCTGCCGGAGATCTTGTCGGGCCACCTCCTCTGGAGGTCCTGTACTCTTTCGACGGCCTTCTCCACGTCGCGGCCGCCGGCCCTAACCTTCGCCTCGCCTACTGCGGTGATTGCGCCGGCGTTGCAGTAGATGTCCAGCTCGTAATCCGAATCTAGGCGCAGCCTCTCCGCCGCGCACCTGTGGCCCCGCTGCTCCAGAAGGTACTGGACCATGTCCCTTCCGCTGTCCTCCACGCTAATTGCAAGAGCCTCAATCTGCTCCTTCGTGGCCATCTTGTCCTCAATACGCTTTATATCTTCCTTCGTGGCGAACCTCTCCTCGGCCCATTTCTTCAGCTGCTTTGTGGCGTATTGCCTCAGATCCTCCTTGGTGGCCCCGTGATGCTGATCAAAACCGCAACTCCTCTGGCGTCGGAGACATCTGCAGCCCGAAACAACACCCCGCCAGCTATAGATTTTTAAGCTGATACACGGCGTCTCAAAGGCCCAAAACTCCACGGTGCTAGATTATGCCAGGAGGGTCTTGGCACATGCGGGGGAACTAACATATTAGGCTAGCAACTTCAAGCGTGTCCACAGCGCCATCGGCCCCCGCGTATAGCTGGCCAATAACACGCTCTGTTTAGTCGCCGCTGGGAGAGCTAGCCAAAAGACCGGCCTAGCTTGGACAGTTGCCGCAATCGATCCGTGCAGTGTATAAACTTCCGGACGCAATTGTGCAAGTTCTAGGCCGTGTACGTCTGTCGCTGGCGATCTTAAATTGTAGCAGTGTTGACTAGGGAGCCCGGTCGCCCTCGCTCACTGGATGTGACATATGTATTGTATGTCCTCCGGTCCGTCTCGATAAGTTTTTAAGTGAAAGTATTTCTACGGTTATGATTCTTGCTACCTACCTACCCTTCTACAGAATACATGAGATTAATACTTATTTTATAAATAATATCAATGTTATACAACCAAAAATTTCGTTTGTATTTATAGATAATGTTTTTAGTGATGAGCAGAAGAAAATCTTGAAGAAGGTTCTTCCAGATAACATAGAGCTGAAATACGGCAACTGGCGGAATAGAAATAATACCTGGATCGACATGCTCAAGGAACTACAGGAAATAGGCTCCGAGGCCTTAATCGTGGATAGCGACAACGTCATAGACAGCACGCTCGCGTCGCTGCACCCAAGACTAAAGTCGTACCCGATCTATACGGTGTTAGATGAAGAAGCGTGGAAAAGAAATCCGCATCATTTTTTATCAAGAAGTAGAAAAATTAGTGAATTAGATGGAAATCAAATATATTCATATAAAGTATTTTCTACAAAAAATATATTAAAAGGAGGATCCATGTTTTTCATCGGTCCGAAGCAAGTGGTCGCCATCTCTAAATTCCCAGAAAAGGAACTACTGACAAAAATAGAGAGGGCATTAAACCGCGTAGACGTCTGGCTCCGCAACTTCATAAGCGACGAGACTCTGCTCGGCGTCATTGCGCACCTCATGGGCATAGAGGAGGTCCCCTGGGTCGTCGCAAGCCACCACCTACACCACGGCTCCACTCCCGGCAAGGCGACCGAGGTGCTGGTGGCGGCGGCCCACCGCCAGTTCGCAAGAGGGCTCATGCGGGAGTTCGGAAACCGCGAGTTCTATCTATACTACATAAAGTACTCTGCCTCCCTCCTCTGGAACCTACGAAACCTATTTTAATTCCGCTGCGCAGGCGGCCGATGCCGCGATCCGTCGTCGCGCACCGCTACTGGGGCTCCCCAGGCGGGGGACAGCTCGTATGCGCCTCGGCCGCAGTCGCGCTGGACAACGCCGGCCTGCCGCCGGTCCTCACAGGCACCTTCAAGTTCGACCCGTCGCGCTACGTCGACTGGTACGGAATAGACATCTCGCAGTACCCCGCGATCACGCTGATGCCCTACAACATCAAGGCCTTCGGGCTGTGGACCAGGCTCTACATGTGGAGACCTGCGGAAAAGGCGATCAAGAAATTCAACGCGTCGCTGATGTTTATCGACGACGAGACCTACAAGCCCCTAGTTAGATATAGATCCAAAGGCCTAAAAATCGTAGAGTATATCCACTTCCCCCTCGAAGTCGTTGTCGACAAGAGGTACAGGGGGACCGGCTTGGCGTACGGCGAAGATCCCTACATCATGGAGAGATACGGAAAATTCCCGCTAAACATATACTGGAAGACCTTCACGGCGTTGTTGCCTAGATACCTCCGGGAGAGCCCGTTCGCCGCCGCAGACCTCGTGTTGACGAACTCCCGGTGGACAGCCCGCGTGGTGGAGATGGTGCACGGAGAAAGGCCCGAGGTGCTCAACCCGCCGCTACCCCCAAACGTCCACGTACAGGAAGCGCCCACGCCGTTCGAGCAGAGGAGCCCGTTCGTAGTCATGCTGGGGCGCTTCAGCGAGGAGAAGCGCTACCACTGGGTCGTCGCGGAGCTGATGCCCAAATTGATCAAGGAGGCGCCCGAGGCGAAGCTGGTGATTTTCGGCGGAGCGACGACGAGAACCCAGATGGAATATGTAAATAAAATTATAAATATAGCAAGAAAAAATAATATTAACATAAAATTAATAGAAAATGAAAACATTTTGGAAAATATAGATGATAAATATAATGTATATATGCGGCTCAACGCCCCGAGGCCGGAGATCAACAGCCTTATGGATAGGGCAAGGGCCTTCCTCCACGCCACTATAAACGAGCACTGGGGCATCGCCGTAGCGGAGGCCATGGCGCGGGGACTGCCCGTAGTCGTCCACAAGTCAGGCGGGGCCTGGTCGGACCTCCTAGAGGAGGGGAAGAACGGCCTCGGCTACGAGACCGCAGAAGAGGGCGTAGCCGCAGTGGCCAAAATGCTCACCGACAGAGCCACATGGAGCTATTACTCCGCCAATTCATTAAAAAGGGTAAAAGATATTACGTTCGACGAATTTCAAAATAAACTTATAAACATAATTAAGAAACTATCTATATAATCCACAGATATACCGAGACCTCCTATAACACAGACATCGGCAAAACGAACTGGGACTGCTAAGCGTTTAGTCCCTCGACGATGTTGCGTATCCTCTCCCTAAAGACCTCGTACGAGAATTCGCGCGCCCTCTCCACGACCCTGCCGCCGAGCTCCCGGGCCAGCTCCACAGACCTGCATATGCCGAGAGCCGCCTCTTCCTCGTCGACAAACCCGACGCCGTATTTCCCCATCTGCACTATATCGATCCAGGGGCCGCCCGATCTATGGACTATAGGCACCGCGCCAGCCGCCATGGCCTCGGCCACGACAATCCCAAAGGGCTCGTAGGGCCTCACGTGGATAAACGCCGTAGATCTGCCCAGCACCCTATACACGGTATCTATAGACGGATTGACTAGAAACCTAACGCGTCTGCCGACGCCGAGCTCTCTGGACAAGCTCATCAGGCGCTTAACATACGACAGACTTGTCAAATCCTCGGCGGCGCCCATCAATACCAGCTCCAACTCTGAGTTACATATAGATAGAGCCTTGCTGAACGCTCTAATTACGAACTCCTGACCTTTAGACGAGCTGAACCTAGCAAGCATGCTCACAACAGGTTCTTTGTGGGTCGCATATCTACGTATTAACTCCCAATCGATAGGAGGATAGAGGACCTTGGGCCTTATGCCCAACGCTTTCTCCGTCAGATAGGCCGTAAATAGGCTGTTTGCATATACATTTTTCGCATCGGTTAAGATGCTATACTTACTCCCTAGACTTAGAAAGGCATGTAGAAACAGCCGATGAGGTTTTAGAGTGAAAACGGGACGAGGTCTAGGAGTCGTTATCGCTCCATGTAAGTAGAAAATTATATTTTTATTTTTATTCGTATGAAATGGTTGCAAGAATAAACTATCTAAAAATAATAAATCATGATTGTTTGCTAAATCAGTAAGAATATTATTACCAATAAATGAATTCAGTAAACCACAAAAATGATTATTACAATCGACAATTTTATATTTTATTACATTAATGCCTGTTAATTTTGTAATATTTATGCCGTGATATATTTTGATGTTATTTAAATCTGATAAGCTTGGCACAAGTATGGTGACACTCAGCCTGAGCTCCGATAAAGCCTTGGTCAGCAATGCGTTAAACCTTTGAACACCGCCGATCCCACCAAGAGTCCAGTAAATCAGCGCTCTCATAGCATCTAACTAAAATAAATTTTTAAATTTTTAGTATTTAAGAATATACTAACAATTACTGAATATTTTATAATATTAATTAATACATGTATCAATATCAATTTATTCAAACATCGAAGATGAATTTAATATCATGTATTTTTCTGCATGCATGCGCGTATCGGTAATTATTCCCACATACAAAAGAGCATGGGCATTACCCTATGTCCTGGATAGTTTATCAAAGCAGAGCATTAAACCTGATGAAGTTGTAATTATATTAAAGCCTTCTGGTGATAATAGTGAAAATGTTATAAAAAAATTCCAAAAAATGTTAAATATTAAGATAGTTTTACAGAGCGGAGGTTATTCTTCTACGGCATATGCGTTAGGCATTGAAGCGGCTAGAGGTGATCTGCTCCTCTTCATAGACGACGACGCGATAGCTCATCCCGATTGGGTAAAAAACTATATTGCTCTATTCAATGAACTTGCCGACGCAGGTGCTATAGGTGGTTTTGAATATAAAGCTTATATGACAAATAGTATACCTAATTTGACGCAAGAACCATTATATCACGACGATATCACTAAAAAAACATATTACAGAGCGCCATTAAGAGAACTGGTAGATTATTGCAGATGGCTCTCTGTGAGCGGCTATCCAGGCGGACAGCCGTGTAACGGGACTATTGTAAAATCGATACATCTATCCGGTATGAATATGGGATTTAGGAGCGATGTTATTAAAGATATTAACTTAGAAAAATACTATAAAAATAGTAGAAAATCATTTTATTTCGAATTATTTATGGCCTATTATGTAATAAAGAAAGGATTTAATGTATATAAAGTTCTCGATATCAACAAGGCTCCAGTCGTTTGGCATCTAGAGAGCCATAGGGACTCGCTGACGCGAACTGGCGGTTTTTGGGGAGAGTTCTGGCTACATTATGACAGGGCCAGCATGTTCTTCAGGTTAAAGAAGTTAGGCGCTTCGGTATCTTTACCTGCATATCTGTTAGCCAGTTTAGCTATTATGAGAAAGAGGCCATTACCAAGATTGCTGGCAACTCTATATGCTATTATATATAATTCTATTAAATTATAATATAATTATTAATAATATTTTATTTTATTATATCAAGCTAATCTCAGAAGAATTATATAGACACTATCTAGAGATGCCACATGACATTGAAGGCTCTGCAGCATATTACCACAAGACCATCCCTCTGAACCTGGCCGCAGTTTCCTAGGTGCTGGAAGGCTTAAGTACGCAGACATCGGCAGTGCCGTGAGGAGGATTGCGCTTAAGCTCGCGCCCGGCGTGGAGACGGAGTTCGTGGATAGGGACCGCGCCCTTGCGCGGGTGGTGGAGTGGGCTGAGAAGAGCACGAGGTGGCCCGTCGTCGTATTCGGCCCGGAGGGATGCGGCAAGACCGCCTTCCTCCGGCAGGCCGCCGAAGCGCTGGGAGAGCTGGGATACGACGTGTTTTACATCGATCCTCTGCATAGGTTCTTCATCTCCCATACGGAGGTGGGGGAGGTCGTCAGGAGGTTGGCGGAGGCGGCCTCGGAGGCGTTCGGCATCGCCCAGCTCAAGCTCGCCACGTTGGCGCTGGACGTGGGGAGGGAGCTGCTGGAGAGGTGGGGCAGGAGGAGGGTGGCCGTACTCGTCGACGAGGCCTTCCAGGCGATAGGCGTTGACAAGGCCGGGATTTACGTGAAGAGCCTCCTGAACCTGATAGAATACCCGCCGAGGAGCTACGATGGGATAGTGGCCGTGGTGGCTACAAGTGAGGGGCTGACGAGGGCGGAGATCGGCCGCCATAGGTGGGCCGACGTCATGCCTATGTGGAACATGCCGAGGGAGGGCCTTCAACAGCTGTATGAGAGAATCCCGGGCCTAAAGCCCCCCTTCGAGGACGTGTGGAGGTGGACTGGCGGCAATCCGGAGATGCTGGCGAGGCTGTATAAGGCTGGATGGGATGTTGAGGAGGTAGTTCTCCACTTAATGCAGAATAAGAAGCTGTCTGCGGAATTTGCCCGGCGGTGGAGGAGGTGGCTTGTGGAGGCCGTGGAGGACCCGGAGGCGCTTTGGGCTGGCGATGTGCCGGAGGAGCTGATTAGGGAGCTTGAGGCGAGGAACCTCATAGTGTACAACATGTACGACAGGAGGCCCAGCTTCTGGGTCGACCGGCCGCCTCCCGAGAGGGACTTGGAGCTGGGCATAGGCAGAAACGTCGCCTGGCAGACGCCGCTATATAGAGAGGCCGTGAGGAGGGCGCTGAGGGAGACGTAGGGCGTCTTCTCGGCGCCGCTCGGCTCCTGTAGGGTCTCTAGTCTCGCGATAGCATCTTGCTCTAGGAAACGTCCCCGCATGCCGCCTTGCTCGACCTCCATGTAGCTCGGCGGGTCGAGACGCCGAGCGGCCGCGTAGGTGGGCGGAGGTCCTGGGACGCTTGTAGGAGCGCGGTCCTCTATGGCCGCCTGCCGCTGTCGCCGGACCCGTGCTAGAGCAACTTCTCTAGCCTCTCGACGAGCTACCTCACGTCCTCTACGGCGTACTTCACGTCCTCGGGCGGCATCCAGCCCTCGTAGAGGTTCTGGTGCAGGGAGTTTGCCGTGCGCCAGAGCCTCCTCAGCTCTCTGTCCCCTCCGGCTATTTCGTTTACAAACCGCCAGAGGTCGCCGTGGCTCCTCAGCTCCTTCCCAGCCTTGGCCGCCACGGCCTTGACCATCTGCGCCGCGGCGCCCCACGCCTTCTCGGAGGCTTGGACGTAGTCGCCTTTGGCCAAGAGCTCCTCGGCCTCCCGCAGGAACTTCTCCGCAAGGCCGCGGTGGAACTCGGCGCGCTCCGGCGGATCGAGGGACGCGCCGAGCGCCCTCTCCAGAAGCTCGACGGCGACCTCGTCGACCGCGGCGCCCCTCCTCTTGGCCTCCGCCTCAAGCCTCCGGTAGATGCTCGACGTAACTAAGACCTGCATAGGTGGGCGGAGCCAGATCTTTAAAACCTTAGAGCCACGGACGCCCATCGGCGGTGGAACGGAGAGGTCATCGACGTAAAGCCTCTCTCGGCGTTCCCCCGTTCGGCCCCGAACCCGGAGCGGGCCGACCGCGGCGACTTTGCCGGCGCTCGAGGCGTCCGTCGGCCTTGGGATATCTCCCCCGGCGTCCTTTATCCCGGGCCGCTCCGCATGTTTCCTCGCGGCCTCCTGTCGTCGATGGCTGAGTCATGACGTCCTTGCCCTCGCCGACTGCCGCCTCAAGGCCCGCAGTATCCTTATCTCCATCCTCTTGAGGTATAGGGTAAGCACGGCCACCGCGCCGGCCGAGGCGCCTCCGGCCACCAGGGCGAAGGCTATGATGCCCCAGACGTAGTGCTTCACGCCTAGGAAGACCCACTCGTAGGCAACCCAGGCCCCCAGCGCGAGCCCCGGCAACATGAACAACGCGGCGCCGAGCGACAGCAGGAAGGCCGGGCTGTACCTGAGGGAGAGGGCGGCCATATCCCTGGCGATCTGCAGGCCGTGCCTAGTCGAGAGCTTCTTCCTGCCGACCCTCCTCCTGTATCTGATGGGCACCTCGCAGACGGCGCCGCCCGTCGAAGCCACATGCGCGGCGATCTCCGACTCTACGCTGAAGCCCCTCGACGAGAACTCCGCGTCGGCCACCGCCTCCCGCCTCACGGCGTACATCCCGCTGAGCACGTCGCTGAGCCTCGTCCCGAAGAGGAGGTTGAACCACCTGGTGAGGAGCCAGTTCCCGAGCCTGTAGACAAGCCGCTGCGACCCGGGCTCCAGATGCCTCCTCGCCCCTATGACCTCGTCGCAGTCCCTCGCCAGAAGCTCCTTGATGTGCTCGGCAGGGTATGTGAAGTCGGCGTCCATCACAACGTAGACGTCAGCCGCGACGGCCCTCAGCGCCGTCTTGATCGCATCCGCCTTCCCCCTCCCCTCCTGCAAAATACAGCGGACCCCCCGCCCCCTCGCCACGTCGCACGTCCCATCGGTGGAGCCGCCGTCAACCACCAGTATCCGCTCCGGCGGAACCCCCACCGCGAAGAGCTCATCAAGCGTCTTGGCGAGGCCCTCCCGCTCGTTGAGCGCGGGCAGAATCACGACGTACTCCATAGCCCCCTCAGCCCTTCCTCGACCGACACGCGCGGCTCCCAGCCCAGCGCCCTCGCCTTCGACACGTCGGCGACGCTGTGCTTGATGTCGCCGGGCCTAGGCGGGGCGTACGCCGGCCCGCCGCCCAGCCCGGCCAGGCGCATCACGGCCGTCGCGAGCTCCCTTATAGAGACGGCCCTGCCGGTCCCCACGTTGAAGACGCCGGCGGCGCCGCGGTCGAGGACGGCCTCGACGAAGCGGGCCACGTCGCCTACGTGGATGAAGTCGCGGGTCTGCGTCCCGTCGCCGTAGATGACAGGTGGGAGGCCCCTCCTCGCCCTCTCGACGAACTTCGTTATGACGCCGGCGTATGGCCCCGTCTGGCCGGGGCCGTAGACGTTGAAGAGGCGGAGCACGGTTGCCCCCGGCGCGAGCATCTGCGCTATCTGCTCCCCCGCCAGCTTCGAGAGGCCGTAGGGCGACAGAGGCCTCGCGGGGTGGCCCTCGTCGATGGGGAGGCGCTGGGGCTCGCCGTAGACCGCCGCCGAGGAGATGTATATGAGGCGGGCGCCCCGGTCGGCGCATTGCTTGGCGACCCGCGCGGTGGCGGCGGCGTTGTTCCACATGTACTCATACGGCCTCTCCCAGCTCTCATCGACGCTTATATAGGCGGCGTGCACCACGGCGTCTGCCGGCGGCAGGTCGACGGAGCGGAGGTCGCCCGCCACCAGCGGCACGCCGGCCTCCTCCAGCCGCTTGACTGCGGATGCCCTCTCCAAGCTGTCCACGGCGACCACCGCGAATCCCCTCTCCGCGAGGTGCGCCGCGACGTGGCTGCCGATAAAGCCGGCGCCGCCCGTGACGACGACCCTCATATCCGGCCGTTGGCGCCAGTTTATAAGATCATCGAAAAGGAAGGCCGTTGGGGGGCCGGGCCTAGTCCAGCACGTCCAGCAGCTTGGAGGCTACGGGGGCTATCCTCAGGTAGAGGCTCGTGGGGAGGACCTGCTGCGCGAACTCGGCCAGCTCGGACCTTGAGACCAGCCCCAGACGCACAGCGAGGGCGTACCCGACCGTGGCGCCGGCGAGCGCCGGAGCTATCCCAAAGGGCGCGGCGGCGAGCGCCGGCAGAGCGGCCAGGAGGGCTCCAGGCGTCACGGCGGCCATGCGGCGGGCCGCGGATCCGCAACGGGCCGCGTAGAGCAGAGACACGGCGGTCCCCGCGAGGGACGACGAGGCGACGCCCACGTCGGTGGAGCCAAGCACTGCGTACAGCGCGATCCTCGTGGCGTTTGCGGCGAGGCCCACGGCCAGATAGAAGAGGTATGCGCCCCGGGCGTAGGCCAAATTGCCCAGAGACCCCGCCGCCAGCCCCACCAAGTTGGCCGCAGCGAACACCGCCAGGGCGTCCGCGGCCTCCGCGTACTGGCTCCCCAGGATGGACAGGAAGCGCGCGCCGCCGGTGATCAACATCGCGGCGAGGGGGATGGAGATGGCTAGAGACAGGCGGTACGCCTTCACGGCCGCCGCCTCGGGGTCCTGCGAGGAGGAGAGATAGGGCAGGAGGACCCCGGTCACGATGGTCGACGGGCCCACGGCCGCGCCGGCGAGTATCTGCGCGATGTAGACGTAGCCGGCCACCTCGGGCCGCGCGAGGTTGTAGGCGGCCACCACGCCCAGGTTGGTGCCCAGGACGGAGACGGCGCCGGGAAGCCACACGGAGAACCCGGCCTCGGCGAGCTCCCTCACGCCGAAGAGCCTCGGCTTGAGGCGGGAGGAGGCGGCGCCCAGAGCGGCCAGCAGGAGGCCCGGGAGCGAATACGTGGCGGCCAGGGCGTCGGGGCCCATATGCGCCAAGAGGGGAACCGCCGCGATCCTCGCCGCCTGGCCGACCACAGTGGCGTAGAAAACCGGCCTTGTGTTGTAGGTGGTCTGGAAGTAGGCCGTGTAGTACGACGACAGCAGTCCGGACAACGCGAGGAGCGCCAGGACGGGCCTCCACAGGGCGAGCAGTAGGGACGCGGCCCCCGCGGCTGCAGTAAAGGCCAGGGCCCCCTCCGCGTATCCCCTATCGCGCGTTGCGGGCCACAGCCTCATCATGGCGGTGGGGACGCCCAGCGTCAGCAAGGTGGTCGCTATGGAGGCCAGCGACACGGCGTAGGCCACCTCGCCCAGCACGGCCGTCCTCACCGACGCCGCGGCGACGAACCAGAATAGATAGCCCCCCAGCGAGGCCGCTATGCTGGACAGATACAGCCACAGCCCGGCCCTATATACAGACACGGCGGAGGCAATGTTTATATTTATAAAGTGAACTGCCGGCGTGGACTTCACCCAATACGCCAGGAGGTGCGCCACAGTTAGAGAGGCCGTGGAGGACGCGGCGAGGCGCACGGGCAAGCCCAAATACGAGGTGGCCTACGAGCTCATGATGAGCGTCAAGAGAGGCGAGCTGGCCGTGGAGAGCGGCGCCGACAGCGCCCTCGCCTACGTCCTCGGCCCCGGCGGGATCTGGCTCTGGCTGGTCCTAGGCCTGGCCGCCGCCTCGGCCGCGCTGGCGCTGCTCGCCGCGGAGCCCCCGCTCCTCTATCTGAGGTACGTGCTGGGGACCCTCTTCGTGTTGTTCCTCCCGGGCTACGCGCTGGTCGAGGCGCTCTACCCCAGAGGCGACGAGCTCTCGCCCCTCGAGCGCCTCGCGCTGTCCGTCGGCCTCAGCCTGGCGGTGGTGCCCCTGGTGGGGCTCGTCCTCAACTACACCCCCTTCGGCATCAGGCTGGAGCCGGTGGTCGCCAGCCTCGCCGCCCTGACGGCCGCCCTCGCCGTATACGCCGCCTATCGGAAGTACAGGACCGAGGCGCTGGCCGCCGTATGCAGAGCGACCTAGGCCCCTCCCTAATAGTGCTGGGAGCCGCCGTATCGGCGCTGGGCCTGCTCCAGCCCAACCTGGCGCCGCTCCTCGCCCTGGGGCTCGCCGCCGTGTCCGCCGGCCTGCTGGCCACGTGGGAGCCGGCCGCCCGCGAGAAGGTGCTGGCCAAGCTCGGCGAGGCCGGGTGGGAGAACACATCGGCGCTGCTGCAGGCCGTGGGGGCGCCGCCCAAGGCCTACTACGTCCCCTCCTCGGCGGCGGGGAGGCCCGTGGCCGTCGTCGCGGGCGAGAGGCCGGAGGCGGTGCCTAGAGGCGCGCTCACCTTCAAGACCAAGGCCGGCCCCGCGGTGGTCCTCGCGACGCCGGGGACCAAGGCCCTGGAGCTCTGTGGCGAGCTGCCGGGAGATCTCGCCGAGGCTTTGAGGAGCTGCGTGGTGAACACCCTGGGGCTCGCCAGATCGGTCTCCGTGGCCGAGAGGCCCGACGGCGCGGTTGTCGAGTACGGAGGGGCCGCTGCGCCTGACCTCTACGGCAAGTTCCTGGCGAGGTCGGCGCTCGGCGGCGTCCTGGCCTCCATCACGGCCGCCGTGGCGGCGGAGCTGTGGAGACGGCCGGTGGAGATAGCCGACGAGAGGGCGGAGGGCAGAAGGCTCGTCGTGGTTGTGCGATGAGGACCCCCTACATGGCACTCGTGGCGCTCTCCGGCGTCGCCGCGGCGTTCTTCATATATTTAGGCGTACACGCCATCGACATCATCGTCTCGGTGTATACGCTCATATACTGGGCCGCGGCCCCGTTCGCGCGCCCCCTCCCCAAGCCCGTCGGCCATATCCACACCGCCATCGGCGTGGCGCTCCTCGCCGCCTTCGCCTACTTCGCCGCGTTGAGGATAGCCGCGTTGCTGAGGCCGTGAGGCGGCTCGCGGTGGCGCTGGCCTTCGCCGCGGTCCTCGCCCTGGCGGCGCTGATCAAGCCGACGGCGCCGACGCTCACGACGCCGGTGGACCTCAGGGCGCTGGCCGGTATGGTCAAATCGGACCCCGCGCTCCTCGCGGAGGCCGCGGCGTTCCTCAACCAGACGCATCTGAACGTCACGTTGCCCGCGCAGCCCAGCGCGGCGCCCACCGAGATGGCCATAGGCGCCAACGCCACGGCCGCGCGGGCCGGGAGCCACGTGGCCGTCTCCGGCGATCTGACCTCACGCGGGAGGCCCGTGGCCGGCGCGTTGATCGCCATATATCTCCAGGGCAGGCTCGCCGCGCTGGCGCAGACCGACGCGCGGGGCAGATTCAACGCGAGCGTGTACATATCGGCGTACGTCCCCCTGGCCAACATAACAGCCGTCTACGTGCCGCCGCCGGGCTCGCCCTACGCCCCCTCCAGCGCCTCGATACAGCTGAGGGTCCTGTTCAACGCGACGGAGCTCGCGCTGTCGGCTCCGGCGACGGTCCGGTGGGGGGATCCGCTCCGGATAGAGATAAGCCAGAGCCCGCCCGTGGAGAGACAGGTCGTCGTGGCCCTGAGCAACGGGACCTCGACCGTGGTGCTGAGGACTGTAGTGAGGGACGAGGCGGTCCTCGCGGTCCCGACCGCCGGGCTCAGCCCCGGCAACTACACCATCAACGCCACGGCGCAGCCCAAGGGGCCCTGGGCCCCGGCCTCGGCGAGCGCCCAGGTGGCGGTGGCGGCCGCCGAGCCCCAGATATCGCTACGCGCCCCGCCGGTGCTCGTGGCGGGGGCCCCCGCGCCTCTTGAAGTGTACGTGGAGCCGAAGCTCGCCGTGGCCACGTTCCTGGGGGAGACGCCGCTGGGCGGCTACGTCCCTCTGGAAGCCCCCACCGGGCCCGCCGTGGTGCGGGCGGTCGCCAGAGCCGCGCCGCCCTACGCCTCCGCGCAGGCCTCGGCGCAGGTCTTCGTGGTCAACCCGATGCAGGTGGCGGTCGCCGCGGCTGCGCTGTTCGTCGCGGCGCGGCGCCTACGGCCGAGGCGCGGCGGGCTCGAGGAGGTGAGGCGCGAGGTGGCGGAGGCCGCGGGGCGCGGGCCTTTGCCCGAGAGGGCGGAGGCGGCGTTGGACCTGCTGGCCAAGGCCTTCCACGTCCTGGGGGAGAGGGCCGGCGTCCGCTACCACAGGACGATGACCTATAGGGAATACGCCGCGCGCGTCGAGAGCTACGCGAGGGACGGGGGATGCCTCAAGAAAATAGTGGAGCTGGCCGAGAGGAGCGTCTACTCGCCGCACGCGCCGACGCCCCAAGAGATATCCGAGGCCCGGATATGCGCGGGGCGATTATAGCGGCCCTCCTGCTGGCCGTCGCCGTGCTCTACCTCACGCCGTCGACGACGCCCTACAGCCCCTACAACCCGGGGCCGAACGGACTCTCGGAGCTCGCCCAGATCTGCAGAACCTCGGCCAACGCGGACGTCGTGATCCTGGCGCCCGGCGCCTCCCTGCCGAATCTAAACGTGTCGGCCTCCACAGCCGAGATCGTGGACCCCCTCGCCAACTTCGGCAACCCCTACATCCCCGCCGCCGCGGACGTAAACAGAACCGCGCTGGCCGCCCCCAACGCGACCCCGCTGATAGGCAACGGCGAGGTCTTGATCGCCACAGGCCCGACGAGCTTCGCCGGCACGGCGCGCGGCCCCTACCCCCTGGCGCTCGCCGTTAGGGAGGGCAACAGGACCGTGTACATCTACCACGCCTCGCTCTTCACAAACCTCGCCATGCGGTGGAACTCGGCCTACGCCGAGAGGATCTGCGCCCGGCCCGTCGAGATAGCCGTCGCCGGCGGCGATCCGTCGCACTGGGTCCACGAATATCTATATGCGGCCCGGCCCTGGATCGCGCCTGCGGCCCTCGCAACGATGTTTTTATATTTGGCATTGAAAGCTCGCCGTGGCCGTGTTTAGCGTAGAGGGAGACGCGGCGATCGGGCCGGAGGACGTGGTGGACGCCGTGGCTAAATACTACCTCGGAGACAGGCGCACCATAGAGATAGCCGTGGCCACCCTCCTGGCGGGCGGCCACCTACTCCTCCTCGGCCCCGTGGGCGGAGGCAAGACAACCCTGGCCAAGGCCCTGGCGCAGGCCATAGGCGGGACCTTCGCCCGCGTCCAGATGACCAACGAGACGCTCCCCTCCGACATATTGGGCTACGGCGTCTACGTCCAGGGGGAGGTGCGCATCGTGAAGGGGCCTATATTCAACAACGTGGTGCTTATAGACGAGATAAACCGCGGCCCGCCCCGCACCCTCTCGGCGCTGATAGAGCCCATGCAGGAGAGGGCGGCGACGATAGAGGGCGCGACGCTCCGCCTGCCCGCCCCCCACATGGTGATAGCCACCATGAACGTCACCGAGATAGCCGCCGGCGCGGCGCCTCAGCTCCCCCTCGCCATACTGGACCGCTTCACAGCCTCGCTACATATAGAGTACGTGGACCTCGACACAGAGCGCTGGGTCGTCAAGCTGTCCGACGATCTGGAGTCCCTCGACGGCAGGCCGGCCCGCCCCAAGCCCCTCGCCGTCGACGCCAAGAGCGTCCACGTCGTCGACGACGTGGTGGACTACATACTCAAGATAGTCGAGCGGATACGGCGCGATGAGAGGGCGGCCGTGCCCCTATCCACGAGGGCCCCCATAGCGATGTACAGGCTGGCCCGCGCCCTCGCCCTCCTGGACGGGAGGAACTACGTGATCCCCGACGACGTCAAGAAGGCGGCGCATCCGGCGCTGGACCACAGAGTAATCCCGAAGCCCGAATACGGGGACGTAGACCCGCGCCAGATCGTTGAGGATGCCCTCGCCCAGGTGGAGCCCCCTACCTATCTATGACGCGGCCAGGAAGGCCCTCCCCCTCCTATACCTAGCCGCCGCCTGGCCCAACCTCCCCGCCGTCGCGGCGGCGGCCGCCCTGTTCGCCCTCGAGCTCAAGCCCCTCGCGCGCCTCCACACAGCCGCCCTCCTGTTGCACTACGCCGTAGCGGCGCTCCTGCCCCCTCCGGCAGCCGCCGCGTTTGCGACCGCGTTGATCCCGTTGCTCCACGCGGCCAAGACGAGGGACAACTCCCTCCGCTGGCACGTCCACCTCCTGATATTCGCGCTGGCGACCGCCTTCAGCCCCGCCCTCGCCCCCGCCCTTCTGTACACGCTCGCCGAGGCGGCTTGGTACCACGCCAGATTCGCGCGGGACAGGCCGGCGGTCGAGGCGCCCCGCCGGCTCGAGGCCGTGGCGGGGAGGCCTCTGGCGTACAGGCTGAGGATCAAGACGGGGGCGCCCGCCGTCGTGGATCTGCCTGACGGAAGGTCCGTGAGCGTAGACGGCGAGGCCGCGGTCGACGTCAAGGCGCTGTTCGACACGGCCGGGCTCTACGCCCCGCGGCTGGTCTTCACCTACGTAAGCCCCACGGGGACCGTGGTGTACAGAAGGGCCGTGAGGCATCCGCCCATCTACGTGATGCCGCGCGCCAGAGCCGCCGTAGATCTGGGGGCCAGGCTGGTGGCGGGGGTCCCCGAGGAGGTGTCGGGCGTCAGGGAGTACGTGCCGGGGGACCCCCTCAGGAGGCTGCACTGGAAGAAGATGGCCAAGATCGCCAAGCCCGTCGTCAAGATCCTGGAGGGCAGAGCCGCCGGGGAGCCGCGCATAGCCGCGCTGCTCTACGCCACAACCCCCAAGGCTCTCGACAGAGTGCTGGAGGCCCTCGCAGGCGCCGTAGCCGCCGCGCTGACGCGGGCCGAGAAGGTGGAGGTGATCGCGATCACCCGCAGGGGGACCGAGCGCGTGGAGGCGCGGAGGAGCAACTACAGAGACGCCGTGGAGAGGCTCATAGCCATGGCCGAGCCGCTGGACGCCTCCCCCGCCCCGGCGTACGCCGACCTCGCAGGCCTCCTCCCGAAGGCCGAGCCGCCCGAGGCCGACATCCTGATAGGCGAGCGGCCCCTCGCGAGGCCTCTCTGCAGGCGCAACTGCCTCTTGGTCTAGCCCCGCACGTCGACCCAGAGCTGGACGTACCTACCGGTGTAGGCCAGAGTGCCGTTGGGGTACACGGCCCAGAGCTCCGCCACGATCCTCTGCCTGCCGGTGGAGTTGAGGGCGATTGAGAACGGGGCTATCCAAGTCCCGTTGTCCAGAAGGAGCCTCTGCATCACGACCGCCGGCCGTCCAGGCAGAGGAGGCTCCGCCGTCGAGTTAGACACCTTGACGTACACCACGAACCACATGGGCGTCCCCATATGGTTGTAGACATATATATACAGCGAGACCGGGGCGCCCAGCTGAACCTCGGCCGGATATCCGCCGATCTTCCCGCCGGGCCCCAGCAGGCCTATGGCCGAGAAGGGCTCCCCCGCCGCCGGCCTCAACAGAAGCGACGCGACCAGCGCCACGCCCACGACCGCCACGGCCGCCAGCACCGCCAGAACCTCCCCGTCGAACAGCAGAGTCCTCGGCCTCCCGCCCCCCGGCCTCAAGACCCCGCCGCCCCACGCCTTAAGCCACAGCCACCCCGCCAGCCTCCGCCTATAGCGGAATAGGAACGCCGCCGCCACGGCCGCCACAGCCAGAACGACGACCGCCACGGCCACAGACACCAAAAACGACCGCCTCGCCTCGTCGGCCAGCCGCTGCGCCAACGCGCCGAAGTCGGGGCCCAGCGACCCCCCGCCCTCAAGAGCCCTGTTGAACTCGTCGGCGAGGACCGTCACGTTGGCCCCGGCCGACGCGGCCTCCACCAACAGCCTATACCCAGTCAGCAGATCCATAGGCGCGAAGACGCCCCCATAAAAATACGAACACGGCCGACCCGGCCGCATGGGGCCCGGCGGACGGAGCCCGCGGGGCAGGCAGCCACCCCCAGCGCCGGCCGGGCCGCCCTCGACGGAGGCCCGACGGGATCTAGGCGCAGGCCGAGGCGCCGCGATGCGGAAAGAGATTTAACCCAGGCCCGCAGAGATCCCGTGGGCCTGTGGGTTAGGGCTAAGTTGGTAAACCCGCTCACGCAACAGGAGGTCGACGCGCGGGCTCTGGTCGACGCCGGCGCCGCCTTCACGGTCCTGCCTAGGCAAATCGCCGAGAGGCTCGGGCTGAAGGCGCTGGGCAGGAAGTCGGTCAAAACGGCGAGGGGCCATGCCGAGCTCGACGAGAGCCTCGCCGCGGTGGAGATCCAGGGGAAGCGTGGAGCGACCCCCGTCTTGATCTCGCAGGAACTCGACGAGGTGCTGATAGGCGTGATAACGCTGGAGGCCCTCGGCCTCGCGGTAGACCCAGCCACCAACAAGCTAGTGGAGACGCACATACTGCTCCTCTGACGAAGGCCGCAGGCTCCCATGGTCCGACCCAACTAGGCCATCTAGGGCCCCGGCCGAGCGGCATGGGCAGATATCACTGCGGACGTCATTGCGCAGAGAGCCGCCGGAGGACGTCAGGGGCCTAACACGCCCCCTGGTGTTTTTCTCGTTTCCCCAGCCTGGCCCCCATCCCGACCCTCATCGGGATCCCCTGACAAGCGGCGTTGTGTCGTGCGGTAGCCCATGCCCACGACCCTCAAGCGTCCTTCAGCGGGTCGCCCCGGCGACGAGATCGACGATCTTGCGCCCAGCTTGCTCGCTCGGCGGCCTGCCGATGCGCCTGCCCTGGGCCCTCAGGCTGAACAACGCCTCCCCGGCGCGCTGTCCTATGAACTCGCGCCCCACCTCAGCCGCCCATCCAAGAATGCCAACAATAATTGCCAGATCGCGGTCTATGTCCTGCAGTCACTTTTCCTGCACGCTGATCAACAGCTCGCCGTTAATCCCCAACCTCTGGCGACTGCAGCTAAAGAGCGCGCCACTAGTCCAGGTCGTAGGCCACGACGCCGTCGGCGCCCTCTAGCGGCTACGGAGCCCTCCGCCGCCCCGGCCTTCCCTGCGGCTGTACGGCGCTTGAGACGTTCACGCTTCACCACATCCACCGCCTGGCGCCCTTTCTCAGCTGACTAGCGGGATATCGCATACTCCTAGCCCTCGGTCTCTCCTCGTCCTTAGAGAGGTTCTGGTACAGCTTCAACCTGGGCGTAGGGCTTAGATGCCCAGTATGCGGGGACAGCGCGGCGACATGCCTTATATAATAAAACGGGAAAGCCACGCCCTTTAGGGCGGGGGGTCAGCCTATCTGCCTCCGCAATTAAGGCGGAGATGGGGTGATTTACCCATGGGGCCTCCACGCCAAAGAGTCCAATCAGCCAAGTTTATAAATGCGCAGAGATTTGTATCTGCAACGACGTCAAGTGCCTCTACGAGGCGGCACAACTAACCGCCAGGCGGCGCCAGCACTAACTCAGCGACGTAGGCAGGTACGCGTGGTCTCCCCTGAACATCAGAGCCGTGTAAAGCTCGGCGCGAACGAGTTTCGCGCCAGTTTTCTCCGCCATAAAACTGACAAGTTCATGTGCAACCTTTCCACGTATCACACCCCCGGCAGACACCACATAGATCTTCCACAAACCCCTACACTTAGCCCGGACACCTTCCACAAACCCCACATAGGGCTCCCACATATCTAGCATCACCTTCTCAAGCCGCCCGGCTCTCACAACCACAAGGCGGAGATACGACCCGCATAAGTACGGCACATCGATCTCATCTAGGTTGCCGCAAGCCTCCCTACGTCCACTGCCGCCTCCCCCCGCGTCGTATATTTGGAGAGGGCCATGTCGGGATCCGGCCCGCTGTGCTGATAGCCGTGGAGGTTAAGCGCCTTGTCCGTCCAGGCGGAGATGCCTCCATGGCCCAAGTCCTCCAGCAGATTGGCGAGGGCCTTGATCTTGGTCGTGGGGACCCTAGGCACCGCGGTAGATTCAAGCCAGCGGCGCTCCTCCTCGGCCTTCGCGAGAGGCTTAAGCCTGTCGAGCTCCAGCCTGAGGAGGGCCGCCAGAAGGGCCCTCCATGCTTGAAAGGCCTTGCCGGCCGCGTTCCTCGTAAGGCCCTCCTCAAGGAAGCGAGGCGCCAGACGGGCCTCCACGAGAGCCTCGAGAAGCCTAGCCTCTATATAGCCCTCGTTGGAGGGCTTGGGCAGAGGTCTCTCAACGGCCTCGACCACGAAAAACCATATGGCGCAACCCTAAATACCTGTCCCCGCCGCAGACGCCGCGAAGGCCCGACAGGCGCGGGAGATGGAAGCCGCAGCGCCTCGATGGGCTACGCCGATGGCCGCCGCGGCGGGGTTGGCCCGACGCCTCTGCCCAAAACGCTTATATATCTGTGGCTGTTCGTCGCTATGCTCTTGGCGGCGGGGTTTGTGCCTTCGCTGGTGTCGCTTCGGGGGCTTAAGAGCCGCGCCTTGCGTAGGGGCGTCTGGTTTAGGGCGCGCCCCGCCGCCAGGGCGCTCATTGACGCCGCCCTACTCTACCTCAGGAGGGGCGGCCGCATAAGGTCGCCGGCCTTGGTGGACGCCCTTAGGCGCGCCGCGGAGGAGGTGCTCCGCCTGGCCGCGCCGGTGCGCGTGCTGGCCAAGGCCGTGGGGTACGCCGTGGCGAGGCGACTCGGCGTGGAGGTGGACGAGGAGAAGGCGCTGGCCCTCGGCCTGCAGTGGCTCAACACGCCGAGGAGGTGGAGGAGGGACGTCGCAACGCCGTGAGGCGCCCCAGCCGCACGCCAGAGACCCGAGACGGAGCTAAACATGGCAACCGACATCGTGGGCAGGCAGGAGCACCTATGGGCAGACCAGCCCCCGCCCGAGAGGGACTTGGAGCTGGGAATCGGCGGACGCGTGGCCTGGCATACGCCGCTACATAGGGAGGCCGCAGGCTGGCGCTCGGCGAAGTGAGGTGAGGAGGGCCACGGTTAAGTTCGCCAACCTAGACATCGAGTTCACGGATAGGGACAGGGCCATCGGGCAGGTGGCCGAGTGGGGCGGAGAGGGCACGCTACGCCCCGTGGTCATCTTCGGCCCGGAGGGCTGCGGCAAGACCGCGTTTCTTAGGCAGGCGGCAACCATGCTTAGGGACCTTGGCTACGACGCCATTTACGTCGACGTTGCGCGCATGGACTTCGTGGCCCATACAGACGTAGCGGATGTCGCCAAGAGACTTATCGACGCTGCGGCAGAGACTTCAGGCGTGGCTCAATTGAAGCGAGGTCATGGGCAGGTACGAATACCTATGGGTCGACCAGCCGCCACCCGAGAGGGATCCCGAACTCGGCATCGGGAAATACCTAGCCTGGCAGACGCCCATATACAGAGAAGCGGTGAGAAGGGCGCTGAGGGAGGAGACGCCTCAGCCGCGGCGTCTACGTGCGGGTTCTAAAGGCTTTTAAAGAGGACTGCAGGAGTTCCCATGGCTGTTGAGCTTGTGGAGCGTCCTCTGCCCAAGCCCTCCGACGAGGGCTATGTAGAGGCTAGGCTTCTGGAGGCTCTGGGGGAGGCCCGGCTTGCGCTTGAGTTTCTGGAGAGGGGCCTCACCCGCAACGCCGCGTGTAAGGCGTTTCAAGCTTGGAAGGCGTTTATGGCGGCTCTGCTGCGGCTGGAGCTGGAGAGGCTGAAGGCCCTGGCTAAGACCGAGGAGGAGAGGAGGTGGCTCGTGTCGAAGGCCGTGCCGCGGGTCCCCACGACCAGGATGAAGGAGCTAGCCCGTCTGTTGAGGGATGTCGGCCACGAGGGCATTACGGCTTGGACTGCCGTTGCGCTCGACCTACACGACTATCAGTACCACGGGCCGGATCCAGACATGGCGCTGTCGAAATACACCACGCGGCAGTCGGCCGCCGCAGACGTGGTTGAGCTGCTGCAGGAGCTCGCCAGGCGCGTCGAGGCGCTGAAGAGCCGCGTCAAGTGGACGGAAGAGCTGGAAAAAGCGCTGGAGGAGGTGAAGAGGGCCTTGGCGCGTTGAGAAGGTCTCTAGACCGCAGAACCGCTGTTCACAAGCGCCAAGTAGCCTACGGAAACCCAGAGACGCTTGGGAGACTTATGCCGGTGAGACGCTGGGGATGCGCCTATGTGCGCAACGGGCCAAGTATCTCCCAGCACTGGCAACAGGACTTCCCCTATGAGCTGAAGCAGGTGCTGGTAAGAGGGAACCCCGCTATAATCTGCGGGTGGAGAGCCGCCCCTCGAGAAAAGCCCAATTTCGGCACCGGCGGAATGCAAACTGCGTCTCTTCGCAGAGAGGCGTAAAGAGGACGCCGAGGGGCATAAAGGCGGATGAGAATGCCCACAGGCGATGCGAAGACGGGGACGAAAGGCGAACCACGGCGTCTCCAATGCGTTTTTAGGCTGTTGAGAAGTTCCCGCCACAGAAGGCAAGTGCGTAGCGGAGACTTTCGGCAAATTCCGCTCGATTCCCTTTTTCAGCTCCCCTCACGGCGACGGCAAGCGTCAGGGATATATTATGGCTTAAATAAAGCCGTGTTACGCCTGCTCGAAGACGGGTCGTTCCTCCTCGCAACGGAGGGAGGAGAGGCCAAGTTGAGGATCAGATCCGTGGCCACCGGCGACGACGTGCTGAGGGCTAAGGCCACAGGCGCCAAGGCCCTCGCGGCCAAGCTCTTCCTCCCCGAGGCCGCGGAGGCGGCGGCCAAGGAAGGCATCAAGCTGGTCGACATCCAAGACATCGCCGACCCCCTAGCCCTAGTCGTAAAAGAACTGCTGAGGGCGAGACGGCCCGAACTACTGGCGAGGCTGTTCCAGGAGCTGTTGCCAGACGCCGCAGTGCGCAACTACTCCTACACGGAATACGCCGGCGTCTTCGACAAGGGGATCCCCTCCTCGGCCAGCTTCAGCGTCGAGGCCGTCTTCACAGGCGACGCGGCGAAGTACTTCGAAGACGTCCTAGGGCTCTTCTCCGCCATCGCCTCCAAGACCTCCGACCTGGGGATGTACACCTCGCTGAAATCCACCTTAGACCCCCGCTGGAAAGAACGCAGAGTAGTGCTCGAGCTGAAAACCGACCTACCCAAATAACCGCCAACAAAGGTCTTAAGGCGGGTTGCCCCACGTCTCTGTGGACCGGAGACGTGCTCCTGCTACACGACCACCAATACTACGGCCTAGACCCCAGCGGCGAGCTGTCCAAATACGCCACCCGGGAAGACGCGACAGCCGACATGCTGTCTGCGGTGCAGGAGCCGGCCAGGCGCATCGAGGTGCTGAGAAGACGCGTCAAGTGGACGGAGGAGCTTGAGAAGTCGCTGGAGGAGGCGAGGAGGGCCTTGGAGGTAAACGACGGCCATTAGTTTTATTTAGTGAGCTCGCCCGACGTGGCCGCACCCAGGGGCTTAGGAAGGGGTGAAGGATTGGGAGGGCGGGTCTCAGTGGGGAGGGGCTCGTGCTTAATGTCCTAGCTGAGAGGCTCGGCAGATCCCCGTCCTCTATACATCCCTCATGAGCTCCTCTGCGCTATAAATGATAGAAAGCCGCGCCCTTCAGGTCGAGGGGGTCGGAAAGAGCGAGGTAGCTGAAGGTCCGGCTCCTTGGCGACATGGGCGATGCGGTGGCGCTGGGCAACTCCTATGGGTGTGCTGGCCGGCGCGACCCAGCTCTCAGAAGCGCTCCTGGCGGCGGGATCCACGCCTTCGCTTCCCCGCCGCTATCGGCGCTTAAGGGCGCCGCGCTGCGCGACCTAGCCAGTTCCAGGTTTCTGGCGTGGATGCCCGGCGTGGCCGGCCGCTGAGCGCGCCGGCCCTCATCAGTTTCTCGCAATTTATATGCTTATTACATCTGTAATTATTATGGCTGTAATAAAACTATACGGTAGGGAGAGGGAGCTGGGGCTCCTCAGGAGGCTGAGGGAGCCCTTCCTCGCCGTAGTCTACGGGAGGCGGCGCGTGGGGAAGACGGCCCTCGTGCTCAAGTTCCTGGAGGAGAGGCCTCACCTCTACTTCTTCGTGAACCCTAGGAAGCCTCCCCGCCTCCTTCTGGAGGAGTACGGCGAGGCGTTGAGGAGGGCGGCGGGGCTGCCGGGGTACGTCAGGCTTGCGAGCTGGGACGAGTTTTTCGACGTCCTCTTCTCGCTTAGGGGCTACGCGGTGGCCTTTGACGAGTTCCAGTGGTTTGCCGAGGTGGCTCCCGAGGTGCCGTATATACTGCAGAGGTTTTGGGATACTAGGGCCGAGAAGCCCTCCGTGATCATCACGGGGTCTGTGGTGGGTCTTGTGAAGAGGCTTGTGGCTGAGTCGGGGTCGCCGCTGTTCGGCCGGGCCGACTTGGTGCTGGAGCTGAGGGAGCTGGAGCCCTCCGCCGTCTTTCAGTGGCTCCGCGACATGGGGATCGCGGGGGAGGAGGCGTTCAAGTTCTACATGCTCTTCGGCGGGGTGCCGTATTACTACCGCCTGGCCCAGCAGTGGGGTGCGAAGACTGTGGAGGAGGCGGTTCGCCTCCTGGTGGCTGGGGAGGGGGGCCCGCTTCGGCACGAGGTGGAGTTCGTCTTGGCCGAGGCGCTGGGCGGGGAGTACCGAACCCACCTGGCCATCCTGGACGCGGTGGCTGGAGACGCCACGAAGCTGGAGCAGATAGCGTCGCACGCCGGGGTTAAGGCCACTTCCCTCCCGCCGTATATGAGCGATCTGACGGAGCTCCTCCACGTATTGACGCGTTTCAGGGGGAGGAGGACGTATTACGAGTTCAGGGACAGGTTCTACGCCTTCTGGCTCAGGGCCGTATACCGCCATAGAGACGTGACGCCGGAGGACGCGCTCGGCGACGCCGCGGCGGCGGAGCTGGAGGAGTTCTTCCGCTGGGCCTTCGAGGCGACCGTCAGGGAGCTGCTACCCCGCCTCTACCCGGTGAGGAGGGCGACGAAGGAGACGGCGTTTCTGCGGAGCGGCGGCAGACGGGTTCAGCTGGATGTAGACGCCTTCGGCGTCAACGAGGAGCGGAAATTCGCCGTATTGGCCGAGGCCAAGTGGGGCCCGGCGAACCCGGACGAGGTCCTCCCCAAGCTACGCGCCGCCGCCCAGGTCCTCATCCCCAGCGGCTGGGAGGTGAAATACGCCATATTCGCCAAATCCTTCACCGGAGAGACGCGGGAGGCGGATCTGATCACGGTCGAGGCCTTGATGCGGCTGGCCGCCGGTCCCTCTTAGGCGCCTATGCGCATCAGCCGATCCGCAGCGGCAATACGCCCGGAAGGTCGGAGCGGCCGAGGCGCATGCAGCTCGTGGCCTATCTGCAGGCGCCAGCTCCGCCGTAAAACTGGTCTCTATTGGACCGGGTTGCTCTGAAAAATGGTCTCTAAAAGTCTAAAAGCCCCAAGGTAGTTCCATCCCGTGAAGGAGCGACTCAAGAGGGTTATCGCCGAGCGGCTCTCCGGCGGCCGACCCCCGCCCTAGAGGGTTCCCCCAGGACGGGAGGCGCCCCCGCTCTGCCTTCATCGAGCCCGTCCGGCGGGGTAAATGTTATTACTGAGGCCGGTGGCGTCTTACATGAGGGTTGTGGGCGTGTTGGATGGGCTGTACCGCATCGACTTGGAGCCGGGGGGATTCCAGAACCTGGTGTCTGTCTACGTGGCCGATGGGGGGAGGTCGCTCGCAGTGTTCGAGGGGGGGCCTGCGGTTTCCGGCTCCGACCTGGCGTCGGCCCTGCGCTCCCTCGGGAAGCCCGTGGAGGCGGTGTTTCTGACGCACGTCCATATCGACCACTACGGGGGGGCCGGCGCGGTGTTGGGGCTGGGCGGAGGCGTCCGGTTCTACGTCCATCCGAAGGGGGCCAGGGTTCTGCCCAACCCCGACGTCATATGGATCCCGGCGAGGGCGGCCATGGGCTGGCTCGGGGAGCTCTACGGACGTCCCCTCGAGATTCCCGCCGACAGGTCTGTGGAGACTAGAGACGGCGATAGGATCGCCGTGGGGGACGTCTCGGTTGAGGTGATCCATACGCCTGGCCACGCCAGCCACCACCAGTCCTTCCTTCTGGAGCCCTGGGGCGTGCTGTTCGTGGGGGACGCGGCTGGCATATATCTGAGGGATCTGGACTACGTGATCCCGACGACCATGGAGCCCTTGAGGCTCGACCTGTATATAGACAGCGTCAAGAAGCTGATAGGGAGGGGGCCTAGGTACATCGCCTATACCCACTACGACCTTCTGCCCGACGCGGTCTCCATGCTGGAGCGCCACCTGGCCCAGCTGGAGGTGTGGAGGAGGAGCGCCGAGGAGGCGGCGAGGGAGGGGCTGGACGCCAGGGACCTCGAGGAGATGCTGGTGGAGAGGGATCAAGGCTTGAGGAGGGCCTACGAGGGGCTTAGGGGCAGGAGGGCCCACTACCATCTATTCCAGATGGCCGTGGAGGGCATCTTGAACTACTTCAAAAAGGGTTAGTTTTTCACTCTACGGTTTTTCACTCTACGGGGAGCCCTCCGGTCTTCACCTTCCTGAGGTCGGGGGTCTCGTAGGCTAGATTGACGGCGAGGTAGTAGATCGCCAACGCGACGGCGGCCCAGACCAAGTAGTCCAGGGGGTAGGGGATCGCCGGGGTGCTCAAATTGCCGAGGGAGCCGAAGTAGGAGATGGCGGCCAGGGCTATGTTGTAGATGGGTATCCAGACGGCGGCCTTGACGTCGGGGTGTCTCGACTTGGCCCAGAGGTACGCGAAGGCGAATATCTGGATGGCCGCCAGGGCGAGCCAGTAGGCCAAGAACGACAGAACGTCGCCGAGGCCAGAGAGCCAGCCGAGGTGCCAAGCGGCAACGGCGACCGCCAGCAGAGCCCAGTAGACCGCGGAGAACGCGGCGGCCTCGGCTCTGGACATGCCCATCGAGCCCTTGTAGGGGCCGAGGAGCAGGAGCGGGAGGCCTATGAGCATGCTTACTATCGCGGCGTCTACGTAGGGCCACGAGGACCAGTATATGAGGAGGGACGACACGATGAAGCTGAGCGGGTAGAAGATCTGCCAGGCCGGCGGGTTGAACGGCCTCTTGAGCTCCGGCGCGAGGCGCCTCAAGGCGTGGTTGGTGACGCCGCCCATCAGATAGCCGTAGAGGGTGACGATGACCGAGTACGACATGACGGAATACCACTCGGGGTGGGGGACGAGGAACACCATGGCTATCACCGAGGCGGTGAGCAGAGCCACCCAAGGGGTTCTGAACTCCCTGTGGACCTTGGCGAAGGTCTTCGGTATATAGCCCATCCGCGCCATGCCGTAGAGGTTCCTGCCGGCAGTGCCGACGTAGACGGCCAGAGTGCCCGCGGGGGAGATCACGGCGTCGCTCAGAAGCACGAGCCCGAGGCCCACCAATATCGGTATGCCCGTCGCCATGGCCTCGCTCACGAAGGGATGCGCCGACCAGCTCGACTTGGCCAGGCCCTGCCAGTCGCCTGGATTAACCCCGGCGGCCTTCCAGTTGACCGCCCCTATGAATGCGATTTGGAGCAGGACGTAGAGGGCTATGGTGACCAAAATAGCGGCGATAACCCCCAGCGGGACGTCCCTCTGCGGGTTTCTGCCCTCGCCGGCGTACTCCAGCCCCTGCCTGAAGCCTTGGTACGCCCAGACTATGCCCGACAGTATCATGCCGGAGAACAGGGCCTCGTAGCCATAGGGCGCGAAGCCGCCCGGCAGATTCCCGACGACGTAGTCGGGGTGGAAGTAAAGCGCTATGAGGAGCGCCACCGTCGACAGAGGCACTATGAGCTTCCAGGCCGTTATGAAGCGGTTAAACCAGCCGTATATATGGACGCCTACCACTTGTATCAGGAAGAACAGCAGGAGGAGCCCCACGGCGGCCGCGACGCCCAGCGGCGTCAATATCCCCAGGTCTGAGTTCCAGAGGCTCGGCGCATAGTAGCTGGCGTACTCAACTATGGCTATGGCCTCGGTCGACAGCGTGGTTATGGCGCCCAGCGTGTAGGCCCAGGCCAGCAGGTAGTTGCTCAAAACGCCGTGGGTGTAGTGGTTGTAGCGGGCCAAGGCGCCGCTGAAGGGGAAGATACCTCCGAGCTCGGCGAACGAGAAGACCATGAATATGAACATAACGCCGGCCACCACCCACGACAGAATCGCGGCTGGCCCCATATAGCCGGCGGCGCCCAGCGCGGCGAAAAGCCAGCCGGAGCCCACCATCCCCGTCAGCGACAGCATGAAGTAGTCCAACATGGTGAGGGATCTACGTAGCTTGACCTGCTCTTCTTTCGACATAGGGAGAAATAGGAAAGAATAATTATAATAACAATTCACAGTAATACAAGAATATTACATATGGGCCGCCGGCTCTCCGCGGACTGCCGCGTCTCTTCAGCACCAGCCCCGACCGGAACTTGGCGGAACGTGGAGACCTGACCACAACACCACATCGACCCCCCATCTATCCTCGCGACGTTCTGGATGGAAAACTCCATTCACGCGGCGTACGGCGCCACGCCGGCCTGGTTTAGGAAATAAGCAGACGGCACCGACGGCGCCCAGCCGCACTACGCCGAACGTGGCCCAAGAGGCCGGACCAAGCCCCTCAAGGCATCCGCCACGCCTCAGCGGCCCCGAAGCCCCCGCAGCGTAGACTAAATATGCTAAGATCAGTATCTCATACATCTCGTCGAAATTTTTATGTAACATAGGTAATACGACATCACTGTTTTAAATATAGACGGGGCATAGCTACGTCCCACAGTCCTCGCCGCCTCCGGCCTAAGCCTTCGCGGCCCAGCCGCGGAGGCGACGGGGGATAAACCGGCGGCGTCGGACGGGGCAACCCGCCCGGTGTCGCCGGCGAAATCGGCGCCGACGGCGGGGGCTGTGGGGCGCTTCTCCTCCTCTCCTTGGATAATAGTACTGCCGCCCTAGATCCTCAGCCACATGTTGTCCTCGGCGATCACCACGTCCTTTCTGCCGATGTTCTTCACGTCCCTATAGATGGTGGGGTTGAAGCCGTCGTCTATATGGGTGAGGACGAGCAGATGGGCCCCGGCGGCGTCGGCCTCCCTGACGGCTTGGAGGGTCGTGGTGTGGGCGTATTTCGCGCATATCTCCGCGTTCTGCTCGTTGCACGTCGCCTCGTGTATCAACACATCGACGCCGCGGCCGAGCCGCCTCACAGGTCCGCAGTTGGGGGAGGTGTCCCCTGTGAAAAGCAACGACGTGCCGCCTCCCTCCAGCCTGTAGGCGTAGGCCTCCTCGGCGGTGTGGTGGCACGCCTGGGCCGCCTCCACCTTCAGGCCTGGGAGCTCCAGGAGGGGGCCCGGCGCGGCTTGCCTTATCTCGATCTGGTAGTTCACGGCCTTGAGGAGGTTGGGCGACACGGCCTCTATGGCCCTGGCCACTATCTTGGGCGCCACCACGACGAGCTTCTTCCTCCTCCCCTCTATATGCGCCTGGAAGAGGGCCTCCGGCAGGCCGAGGAAGTGGTCCATGTGGCTGTGCGTCACGAATACATAGTCTATCTCGGTCAGAAGCCCTCTGTCGGACAGGCGGTAGTGGCAGCCGACCCCGCAGTCGACTACGACGAGCCCTCCCTCGGCCTCGAGCAGATTGGCCGCCCTCCACCTCCTGGAGCCTGGGCTCCCTCCGGCGCCCGACCCGATTATGTATAGATACATGTCGCTAGAACCGAAGCGTCTTTTTGACGTCTATGCTGAACTGCACCACGTCGCCCTCCTTGAACGCCGCCGCCGGCGGCGCCCTCGCCTTTATCCTCACCCCGTTGAAGTCCAGCTCGTAGAGCTTGTAGGGGCCTAGATATTCCTCCCTCAACACCTTGGCCCTGTGGTCGCCCTCGCCGAGCGCCACGTCCTCCGGCCTGAAGCCCACCAGGCCTTCGCCCAGGCCTACGAGCTTCGCGGGGACCAGATTGCTTAGACCTAGGAATTGAAACACGAAGAGGCTTTTAGGCCTCGCGTAGAGCTCGTCGGGCGGCCCGACTTGCTCTATCCTTCCGTTGTTTATAACGACGAGGAGGTCGCCGAGCGCCATGGCCTCCTCTTGGTCGTGGGTCACGTGGAGCACGGTGGCGCGGAGCCTCCTCTGGAGCTCCTTCAAGAAGCCGCGGACCTCCAGCCTCAGCCTTGCGTCGAGGTTGCTGAGGGGCTCGTCGAGCAGAAGCACCTTTGGCTCCTTCACCAGGGCTCTCGCTATGGCGACCCTCTGCTGCTGTCCGCCGGACAGCTGGTGGGGGTATTTGTTGAGCTGGTCGGCTATGTTGAGGACGGCCGCTATCTCCTCAACCCTCCTCTTTATCTCGGGCTTGGGCAGCCTCTTGTTCTTGAGGGGCATCGCTATGTTGTCGAAGACGGTCAGATGGGGGTAGAGCGCGTAGCTCTGGAAGACGATCCCCACGTCTCTCTCCCACACTGGGAGGTTGGTGATATCCCTTCCGTCTAGGACCACGGAGCCGCCGTCCGGCCTCTCCAGACCCGCTATTATCCTGAGGAGGGTCGTCTTGCCGGAGCCGGAGGGCCCCAGGACCACGACGTAGTGCCCGTCGGGTATCTCGAGGTAGTCGACCCTCAACGTGAAGCCCTTGAAAGTCTTGACCACGTCCTTGAGGATGAGCATATCATCCGGCGCCCCAGATCTTTTCAAGGTTGCGCCTCACGGCTGTTAGGTATATCAGCGGCGGGATGGCGCTGAGGATGCCCGTGGCGGCAACGCCGCCGTAGCTCATGGCCACGGGGCTCATCAACTCCCCTATGTATATCGAGAAGGTCTGGGCGCCGCTGAATTTTAGAGGGTCGGCGAGGTTGTAGGGCGTGGAGGTGAAGGCGAGGGGGAATATCAAGGCGCCCCATGAGAACAGAAATGCGTAGAGGCCGGCGACGCTCATGCCGCTTCTGCTCAGAGGGATCACGACCTTCGCGAAGGCCTTCAGCCTGCTCATGCCGTCGGCCAAGGCGGCCTCCTCGATCCTCCTGTCGAAACCGGAGTAGTAGTTGTAGAGTATCCATATGCTGTAGGGCAACGTCATTATGGGGTAGGTCAGGACGAGGGCCCAGAGCGTGTTCAAAATATTCAAATCTCTGACGACGAGGTAGAGAGGCACTATGTACACAAGCGTGGGGGTCGACATGAGGTATAGTATGTACGCCACGAGCTTCCCCCCGCCGAGGCCGTGCACCCTCATCTGGTAGGCGGCCATGGCCGCGAGGAGGATCGTGACCACGGAATTTATCGCGGATATGTATATGCTCATCAGGAAGTAGGGGAGGCCTCCGCCGAGGGCCTGGACGTAGTTCGTCAAGTCCAGGCGGGAGGGCAACACGCTGGGCGGTATCTGTATTATCTCGCCCGGCGGCTTCAGGGACATGAGGAGGAGCCATCCGAGGGGGAGGAAGACGAAGGCCAGGTCGAGCGCAAGCACGGCGTAGTGGAGAGCCTTCGGGGCCTCCCTCCTGGGCATCCAAGCCGGCGCGGGCAACTTGACGAAGGACCTCGCCGAGAAGGCCTTCATGTAGGCCAGCGACAGCCCGGTCCCTATGGCCGTCATAACCACTATCAACGCCGCCGAGTATCCGAACTCCCCGGCGGAGAAGGCCTCGTAGCTGTAGTAGGCCAGGTTGTCCAGTATGCGGGGCCCGGCCTGGGCCGTCCCGATGTATATGGGGTCGAACGTGAAGAAGCCCGTGAGCGCCGTCAAGATGAAGGCGGTCAGTATCTGGGGCGATGCGAGGGGTAGATCCACGGCGATGAACTTCCTGGGCCCCGCGAGGCCGTCGGCCAGAGCCGCCTCCTCTACGGCCTTGGGTATGGCCCTCAGTCCCGAATATATCACCAAGACGGCCGTGGGGAGGGAGCGCCAGACGTCGACGAGGACCACGGTCCACACGGAGGATATGGGGTTGGTCTCCATGAGGCCGGCCTTCATTAGGTAGTAGCCCAGCCCATATAGGGGGTTCAACATCAGGTACCAGGCCATGGCCGCCGTGACGGGCGGTATGAAGGCTGGCACCATGAGGGGCAGGAGCCACTTGCCGCCGAGCCGCCTCAAGGCGAGGGCTATGGGGACCGCCAGCGCTACAGATATGGCGGGCGTGGCGACCGAGTAGAGGATCGTGTTGCCGATTATCAAGGGCCCGTAGGGGTCCTTCTGGAACAGCCAGAGGTAGTTCCCCAAGCCGACCCACTTGAAGGCGCCCTCGTAGGTCCTCTCGTAGAGGCTCAACAGGGCGTTGTCGGCGATGGGGTATATGGTCAAGGCGAAAAGATAGATAAGTGCGGGAAGCGCCAAAAAAAGTATTTGTTTATCCCTCATTACGAGATCTTCATTATGTTGAGCCAGGTCTTGTATATATTCATCTGCGTCGTCTCGGCGTCTTGCTGGCCCCTGAGGTAGTTAGCCACCTGGTTTATGAAGTAGGGCCTCATGTCGGTGAAGAAGTTGGTGACCCTATTGACCAAGGTGAGCCTCTGTAGATCGGTCACGTTGGCCCCCGCCTTGAGCAGAGGCGCGAAGGGCTGTAGCCAGCCCATGGAGGGCGTCTGCGCGGCGACCTCGATCCCGCTTATGGTCGCCGGCACGAAGCCCACCTTCTCGGCGCCGAGCTTATACATCTGCGGCGATATCAAGAACGCTATGAACTCGGCGGCTAGCTGCGGGTTCTTGGCGTAGGGGTTGATGCCTATGAACGTAGGCGCTAGGCCCGTGCCGTAGGGATATCTGCCGCCGGGCAGAGGCGCTATGGCTATATCGCCCGCCACCTTGGAGACCGAGGCGTTGTTGTATATGGGTATGAAGCTGGTCCATGCGGCCACCATGGCGTAGTCTCCCGTCAAGAAGAGATCCCTCAGCTGGTCGTACTCCATGGCCTGCACGTCGATAGGCGGCTGGAACTGCACGAGCCTCTTGTACGTCCTCAAGGCCTGGACGAAGGAGGGGCATCCTACGGTTATATTCACCGCGCCGCTCGGCGTGTAGCGGAAGTAGGCCCAGTAGCCCTGGGTCGGCACCGCGCCTTTAGCCACGTCGGCCGGTATGCCCACACAGGAGTCGTTGAGGGCGTAGGTGTAGAAGACCGTTATGAAGCCGTTGAATATAGCTTGCTGGAGGCCGTCGGGGAATAGCAACGCGTATTTAGCCACGTGCTGCGACTGGAGGAACTCTGCGGCGTCTATCAACTGGTCCCACGAGGACCAAGTCAGCGGGTTTAGGTCGAAGCCGTATTCCTGCTTGAACTCGGCCTGCAGCGTCGCGTTGTTGAAGATGGACTTCCTGTATACCAACACGTAGCCGAAGACCATCTGGAACGGCACGCCGAATATCTTGGTTATGGTGCCGTTCTTGGATATGATCACCACCGAGACCATGGCGCTCATGGGTATGTCGGATCTGTTGAAAAGCCCGCTGTTGAAGTAGGGCCTTAGGTCCATGAGGTAGGGCGCCAGCGTGGACGCTTGCGACGGGTAGAATATTATCAAGGCGGGGTCCGGGTTCTTATTCTGAAGCGCCGTGAGCGCGGTGTGGACCATCTGGCCGAAGGGGACCGGCTCCACTGTTATCTGGACGCCGGGATGCGCCTTCATGAACTCGCCCGCGGCGAGCTTTATGTAGGGCATGAGCGTCGGGTCGCCCGCGGGGACCAACACGGTGAGGGAGCCCGAGAGGTTTGCGGCCGATGAGGTTGTCTGAGGCTGTGCCGACGTCTGTGGCTGAGTGGTTATCTGGGACTGTGTCGACGTCTGGGAGGCCGACGGCGGCGAGGGGGCTTGTTGCCGTTGTTGGGAAAACAGAAGCGCGACGGCGGCCGCCACGATTATTACGACTATAACCGCTGCCACCAGAGTTTTGTTGGACGCCATGTCGATACGTCCTAGGTTGTTTTTAACAGTTAAACTTGTGCTAGCTTAAACGTCTACACGCCGGCTCAGCTCTTGGGGCCGCCCCTCCACACAACAAAACACCAAATAATAAAGTAAATCCAGCCGGAACGGCCCCGAGGCGTCGTCCGTCGACGCACGTCCACGCGCCCCAGGATCCCCTCGGCCTTTCCAACCCCACATGTTTAGGCAATGTGGTTAGATATCGTGGCTTTTTAACACGCGAAGGTTATTAACAATAGATGTTTTGGAAATCGAGGAGAAGCCTAGGGTGTTGTTTTAGGGCCCTAACGGAATTGGGAAGACCACCTTTGCGAAGGCCTTGGCTGGTCTATTGAGGCCTCTGTGGCGGCCACCACGTCGTTGCGGAACTTGGGAGGCAACAAGACCTGCACGGTCCCTCCGAAGCCGTCCGCGCAGAATCCCAGAGGCGGCGCGTGGAGGAGGCAACACTTAAATAGTGCTAGATATATATGTAAAGGGGCCCGTAGCTCAGCATGGAAGAGCGGCGGAGCGCTTGCCGGCCGCCGTAGGCCGCAAGGCGCCGTACCTTCGGAGCCGTAGTCGGCGCAGCCGGCGGACGTCGCGGGTTCAGGCGAAGCCGCCGAAAAATCCCGCCGGGCCCGCCATCCGCTTGACTCAGATATCGTAGATCGCTGAAGCCCGTCCTCTAGAGCGAGACAGGGTCGGCTAAGACGGTCTTCACGCGGCTTTTCGTCCCTAAGCGCAGTTCCTTGCCAATCCTTGCGGCGCGAAGCTACTCCTCAGCCCCCTCATCGGCCGGCCGTGGCGATATGTACGACGTAGCTGGGGCCCGGCCTATGTGGCACGCGGCATGTCTGCCGTTTCTCTGCGATCGCGTCTCCATCAGCCTTGCTTTCCGCCGACCCAAATCTATACGCCCGCGCGATGTTAAGCCATCTGGAGGGGGGCAAGGCGCTGGCTGATAGAGGCCCGGTGTAAACAAGCGAGATGCTCTACAAGGCGGCCGAGGAGACCGTGAAGGCCTTGGCCATATGTCTCGGGCTAGACGTCGTGGAGAAGGTCGAGGCCCGCGAGCGTTGGACCGCCGCAGAGCTCGACAGGTCTGCTAGAGACGCGGCGAGCAGGATGGGCGGCTGGCTTCTCAACGCGTGGGCAGCGCGTGGGCGCTCCACGTCTGGGGCTTCCATGAGGCGAAGCTGGACTCCGACTCCGTCAAGGCAAGGATGCCGTATATAGCTAGACTGGTTGAGGAGGCGAAGAGGGCTTGCGCCTGATGGTTTCGGCCGTGCCGCATCGTCCCGGCGCTGGACGTCGAAGCTGAAATACGGCGCCCAGACGTCCGACAGCGAAAGGATGAGAAGCCGGGGGTCTCGGCCGCATCTAGGTTGGCGGAACGCCGGTGCTTCGCCCCGTCGAGATCCGCCGTATTTAAAAGCGCAGTATGTGTAAAAAGCTATTGTATTACCACTCTTCCTCCTCCTCCCACTCCTCCTCGAACTCCTCCCAAAGCTCTTCCTCCTCTTCCCACTCCTCCTCCCGAGGCATAGGTCTGGCTGGGGAGGGGTATATAAAGATGCGCTCTATTGGGCCTATTGGTGGAGCCTGCGGCCGTCAGAAGGGCCTATATAGAGGGGGTAGCCCAAAGGAGGGTTCGCTACACATTGCTATATAGCGAGCCGGCGCCCCTCGCGGCCCTTCTGGAAGGCGCTAGGCGCCATGTCCAGGACGTAGCGGCCGAGTGGGGCGCCTCTCTATGCCCCGCGGAGCTGCCCAGCCTCGGCGTGCTCTCGATCGGCTGGCTCGGCGGGACTCTCCTGGCCGACCTGTCGATATGCTTCCCCCTATCGAGGCCCCTTCCGCCGAATCTAGACCGGCTCCTCGCGGCCGAGTTCAGGGAGGTCTCGCTCTGCCTCGAGCCCATGGGCCCAGTCGGCCCCGTCGATGGGTATTCCCAGGCGAGGGTCCCGGCCCTCAGACAGAGGGGCGTCGTCCTCAGGCCGGGCGCCGCCGTGGTGAAGATGCGCGGGCTCTACTTCTTCGCCAGGGCCTACGCCCGGCCCGACCCGGCGGGCGGAGTCCTGCTGGAGGTGGCCAGGCTTAGATGCGACGGGGCGGACGCCGAGCGGGGCCTTCTGGAGGCTAGGAGGATCCTCAGACGTCGGGGTAGGAGAGCATGAAGACCTCCCTCAGCTCGGCCAACTGCTCCATCCTCCCGAGCCTCCTTATGATGTTCCTGGCCAGCGTCCACGCGGCGTTGACGTCTCTGTTTAGCTGTACCTTGCAGCGGGGGCAGTAGACGAGGCGGCCCTTCTTGACCATCCTCCCGCCGCATATGGGACAGACGTCGGACAGCATCGTGGTGTGCAGCTCCACGAAGTGCTCCCGGCCTATGTCCAGGAGCTCCTTCAGATGTCTCTCGTACTGCGGCATCATGGGTATGTCGGCCACGAGGATGTTGACGCCCCTCTTGGGCACGAACGCCTCCTGTATGCTCGACGCGACGCCCTTGGCCAGAAGCTCCGTGTATCCGCCTAGCCTGAAGACCCTGTAGGCTATGCCCCCCTCGTTTATATCCATGGCGTGCACGACGAGGGGGCTCCCCTCTATCAATTCCCTCAGCCCGAGCCGCTCGCCGTCTCTGACGAGCCTCACGACGGCTCTGTCGTCCCTGACGTAGACCTCGGCCTTGGATAGGCCCAGCTGGGCCAGGTCCGTGTAGGTCAGGCGCCACGATTTGTAGAGACATATGGGCACGTCGCCGAGATAGAGCGACACGACCGACTCCACGATCCTCACAGGCCCCCCGAGCTCCACCACGGCGTAGTCGCCGCCGACGGCCTCCCGGGCCCTCCCCGCGTCGCACTTGAGGCTATACGTCAGCATGCATCCACCTCGGAGTACTTAAAAAAGATCAGACGCCGAGCCTGACCCCGAGCTCAGCCACCCTCTTGTTTAGATCTCTCAGCAACGACTTGACGTCAATCGCGACCACCTTGCCGTCCGCGATATCCACGTGTATCCAGTCGTGGGAAGCTTGTATCCCCTTGGCCCTCGCCACCCTCATCCTCCTTATGAAGAGGCCCATCTGCTCCAGCTCCGGGTCCATCTCCGCCTGTATTATGACGTCGGCCAGATGCTCGGCGAGCGCCACAGTGCTCCGCACGTCCTCAACGTCGGTGTGGACGACCCCCACCACAAGCGAGCCTGTATACTTGGCGAATATCTTCAAGCCTCTAAACAGCTCGAAGACGTTCGAAGCCCTCAGGATTATCTCGTTGAGGGAATCGATCACCACAACCCCGCCTCTCACCTCGTCGGCCAGCTCGGCGAGCTTGTCCAGAACGGCCCTGGTGTCCAAGACGTCGAGCTTGGCCTTGCCCCACCCCTTCATCTTGTTGAGTCTATCGGTGGGGGCGTAGAAGCCGTCCACGATTACGGCAGACCCGGGGTCCACCCCCCTCCGCCTCAAGGTCTCAGCCACGTCCTCGGGCAATGCGTCCACGGCGAACACGGCCACAGGCGCCTTGGACCTGGCGGCAGATGCTGCGAAGCAGTAGGCGAAGAAGGTCTTCCCGACGCCGAGAGGCCCCTCCAGAAGCACGAAATATCCAGGCGGAAGCCCCTCGGGCGGCAGCTGCTCGTCGATCGGGCCTATGCCGGTCCTCATGGAGATCCTCCGGAAGATATAAATATGGTTTCCCCCCGTTTAGCTTTTAACCCGCGACGCGTCTGCCGACGTGCCGGCGATAGCGCCGTTCGACCCCTGGAGGAACCCCCTCTGTCCCTGCCCGCCCAAATACGGCCTCAACCCCTACACCGGCTGCGGCCATTCCTGCACCTACTGCTATATATCGAGCTATATACCGAGGGCGTTCCAGCCCAGGCCCAAGGAGGACCTCCTGGAGAAGGTCAGGAGAGACCTAGGGAAGTTGCCGCCGGGCTCGGTCATCTCGCTCTCCAATTCCTCCGACCCCTACACTCCCCCCGAGGCCGAGCTCCGGCTCACCCGCCGAGTCCTCTCGCTGATACTCGAGGCAGGCCACAGGGTCTTGATAGTCACGAAGTCCCCCCTGGTCCTCCGGGACCTCGACATATTGGCGAAATACCCAGGGAGGGCCGTAGTCCAGATAACCGTGACAACCTTAGACGGGGCAGTCGCCGAGAGGCTGGAGCCGCATGCGCCGAGGCCCTCCGCACGGCTGGAGGCGGCGAGGAGGCTGGCCGAGGCGGGGGTGCCCGTCGGCGTGAGGCTGGACCCCATAGTGCCGTACGTCAACGATTCCGCCGGGTCTCTTTCGGCGGTGGTGGACGCCGCGGCCGACGCCGGGGCCAGGCAGCTCGTGGCCAGCACGTATAAGGCGAAGCCAGACAACTTCGCCCGGCTGGTCAAGGCCTTCCCCGAGGTCGCCGACATGCTGAGGGAGCTCTACTGGGTCCGCGGAGCCTATCTGCACAGCCAGAGGTACGCCCCCGCCGAGTACAGAAGGCGGGTTTTGGAGCTAGTCAAGGGGATGGCCGAGGCGAGGGGGCTACAGTTCGATATATGCAGGGAGGAGTTCTTCGACCTCAATACCCCCGGCACGTACTGCGACGGGAGCCATCTGCTCCGTCGGGCCTAGAGGGCCGTCTCGAGGCGCCGCGGGCCCTGGGCCTGTATACATCTAGACGCTCCAACGCCCTCCGCAAAGGCGCGGCGAACTCGGCGCCGCCCGCGGCGAGGGCCGCTCTGTCTCCAAGCTTCATAAATAATAACTATAATAGATCTATGATCCCCTCTCTGCTCGGCGTCGAGCTGTTGAGGTTGCTGAGGCGCACGCCCCTCTGGCTTTTCTTCGCCACTCTGGCGATACAAAGCATCCCCTTCAACCCCATACCCAACGTCTTGCCTTTGGCGGCATACGTGGCGAGGCACGCCGAAGATCCCCTGGGCCTTTATCTGTCCGTCGCGCTGTCCGCCCTAGGGGCCGTGCTGGGCAAGCTGGTGGTGTTGAGGTTCGGGAGTTCGCTGAGGGCGCTGATGCCGGCCAGGAGCAGAGAGGCGTTCAAGAAGCTGCTGGAGATGGTGCCCGGGGATAAGCTGGACCTCGCCGTCTTCGCGATCGCCGCATCTCCGCTGCCCGACGACGAGGTGTATCTGCTCCTCGGGGCCGGGGGCTACAGCACCAGGAGACTCACAGCGGTCTTGATCCCGGCCAAGGCTCTGTGGGCGGCGACCCACTTGGCCTACGCCCTGGCCACGTATAGAGCCGTCAAGCTTCTGGCCGGGGACGCCGCGTTCTGGGCCTACGCCGTCTCGATATCGGCGTTGACCCTCGCCTTGACCGCGGCCGCGTTGCGGCTGGACTGGGCCGCCGTGCTGGACGCGTATAGATACGGCGGAATCAAGTCGGCCGTAGCCGCCGGCCTCAAGAGCACCCTCTCCCTAAAGCGCGGCAAGCCGAGGCTCTAGCGCAACCGGCTGAGCCTCAAGCCGGCGGATCAAGCCGTCGAGCGGGGGAGGCGGATCTGTAGGCCTCCTGGAGGAGGCCGTTTCATCGAGGCGAACGCCGCCTCTCGGGGCCTCACGCCGGAGGCCTAGAGGTATTGGACGCACCTATTTATTAGCTCCCCCGGCCCACCCTCTCAAGAGGCCCTCAGACGGATCCCGCGGGCCTGCCGGCTCGGGGACGCCGCTGTGGCTCGCCGCGCCTAAGGGGCCGCGGCAGCTCTCCTCGGATCTCCGTCACTCCAGATATACCCCGGCCCTCAGCGGCAGGGCGGCGCGTCTCTTCCCGCCGAGGTCGGGCGCCTTCTCGTCGTCGGCCCTATAGATATCCACCTCCATGCCCAGCTCTCTCGACAGGAAGGTCTTGAGCTCCGCCAGAGCCGAGTACTCGTCGAAGTCCTCCACCTCCTCTATCAGTGCCTTTAGGTCGTCGTCCATCTGTCTGGCCACGTCGAAAAGTCTCTTGGCGACCGCGCCGGGGACTCCAGCCGATATCAGCTCTCTGACGTCTCTCGCCTTGACGGCCGCCTTGATCCAGGCGAAGTTGTTGTTGACATATATCACGGCACGTTTGGCGTCCTTCCTCAGCTCCCTGAGGCCCGCGATATCCTCGACGAGGCGGTCGGCGTAGCGCACCGCCAGCAAGGTCCTCCTATCCGTAGCGAGCCTCGGCCACGGGGCCTTCGCCGCGAAGGGCCTCTCCCCCAGCCTCTCCCACAGCTCCTCGGCCAGGTGGGGGACGAAGGGCTCCATGGCCACGGCCCACGCCTTGAGGACCTCCAGGACGGCGCGGCTGGGGACGTCCACCATCTCCAGATATCTCTCCAGGGCTCTCCTCATGTCGTAGAGCACGTACACCGCCGCCTGCCTTACGGACACCTGGTCCAGCGCCCTGGCGGCCTTCTCCATGAGCGACGCCGCCTCGGACCTCAGCCACCTCTCGGGGAGGCCCTCACCGTCCCGAGCCGCCCTCTCGGCCGTCGAGACCACCAGGTTGTAGATATCCTCAAGGTGCTTCGCGACCGACCTGGCCGCGCTCGACCTGAAGTCGAGGTCCTGATCCACCTCGGCCGAGGTGGCCAGAGTCGCCCTCAGAGGGTCGGCGCCGAATTGATCCACGGCCTTGCCCAACGCCAGGACGTTCCTCTTCGACTTCGACATCTTCTCGCCCTCGAGCAGAACCCAGCCGTTGGCCACTATGCCCCTCGGCCACAGCTCCCTGGGGAATATGGCGGCGTGGTTGAAGAGGAAGAAGGTGAGGTGGTTGGGTATCAAGTCCTTGCCGGAGTTCCTCAAGTCCAGCGGGTACCAGTAGGAGAACTCCTCCCTCACGGCCCTCAGCGCCTTCTCGTCGGCGCCTATCGCCCTGGCCACCTCGGCCGCGTCGCCTCTCCCCAGGAAGACGTAGTCCCAGAACGCCTCGGTCAGCTGCTCGGGCTTAAGGCCGAGCTCTCTGATCCTCCTTATGACTGTGTAGTACGCCATATATATGGTGGAGTCGCTGAGGCTCTCGATGATCCACGTCGGGTCCCAGGGCAACGGCGTGCCCATCCCCCTCGTCCTCGCGCACGCCCTCTTGTCGAGCCAGTCTATGGTGGCCTCGAACTGGGGCCGCGCCTCGTCGGGCACTATCCTCATCGAGGCGAGCAGCTCCTTGGCGGCCTTCTTCCAGTTGGGATCTCCGTAGTTGAGGAACCACTGGTCCTCCAGGACCTTGACCACTATCTCGGTGCCGCATCTGCAGTACACCGGCTTGTTCATGATCTCGTACATGACGCCGCCTATCCCCGCCGCCTCCATCCACGCCTTTATCCTATCTCTGGCCTCCCTCACGGGCCTGCCCGCGATAAACGCGGCGAAGAAGCCTCTGAGCAGAGAGCGTGCGGGCTCCGGCAGGTGGAGGCCTACTCTATCCGCCACGTCCTGCCTCATGTAGCCCTTGCTGAACTCGGCCATGTAGACCTCCTTGGTGGCGTCCTCCAGCCTCGCGTCCCTCTGGTCCCTTATGCCCATCCTCTCCACCACCTCCTTGGCGGGATATTCGCCGTATCCCTCCACCGATATGAGCGGTATGAGCCTCACCTCGCCTAGATCCCGCAGCGCGGCGTAGTCGTAGGGGGCGTGGGCCGGCACGGACATCACCACGCCCGTGCCCGTCTTGACGTCGACGAAGGGGGCGGGATATATCGGCACGAGCTCGCCCGTGACGGGGTTCCTGACCCTCCGCCCGACGAACGAGGAGCCCTTGGTCCTCTCGACGGTCTTGACCTTCCTCTGGAACGACAGCTTGAAGGCGGCGTCGAGACTCAACACCATCTTCCGCCCGTCGACCTCGGCCACGGCGTAGTCCCCCTCGGGGTTGATCCAGAGGTTGGTGACGCCCAGCACGGTCTCCGGCCTGAGGGTCGCCGTGGGGTATATCAGCCCGTCCTCCCCCTCGAAATATATCAAGGCCCATTCGCCTATATCGGGCTCCTTGTCGTCCTTGGTGTCGTGGGCGCCCACCGGCATCTGGTGCTTGGGGCACCAGCCCACGGGATGTCTGCCCTTGACGAGAAGGCCCTTGTCGTACAGCTTCTTGAACTGCCACCTGATGAACTGCTGGTACTCGGGATCTATCGTTGTGAACTCCCGGGTCCAGTCTATGGAGAAGCCGATCTTCTTCATGTACTGTTTGGACAGCTCCCTGAAGTAGTTGGCCAGATAGAGGGGGTCCCCCATCTTCCTCAGCTCCTCCTCGGGCACGTCGTAGATTGCCTTGAAGTCCTCCATGGCGTGGACGTCGCCGGCCGCTATGGATTCCGCCACCGTCAGTATGGGCGTGCCGGTGTAGTGGAACCCCATGGGGAAGAGGACGTTGTAGCCCTTGTGGCGGTGATAACGCGCCATTATGTCGGCGATTAGGTACGTGCGGCCGTGCCCGATGTGGATGGCGCCGTTGGGGTAGGGATAGGCCGCGGTTATGAAGAACTTGGGCCTGCCGGGCTCCGGCGACGGCTCGAAGACGCGGGCCTCGGCCCAGCGTCTCTGCCACTTCTCCTCTATCTGGCGGAAGTCCATAGAGGCGCCGCGCGGCCTATTTATTAATTATCGCCCGCCGCCGGCGTTGCCGGAGGCGCGCCGCTACCTTCTGGCAGGCCGCATGTAGGCGTAGTCGGGGCATTTCCTCACGATCCTCTTGCTGTAGGCCAGCCCCACCTCCAGCAACACGGCGAACGGCAGAAACGTCAAGAAGACGGAGACGAGCGTGGCGTCGGGCGTGAATATCGCTATTACTATGAGGGAGACGGCGTATATCACCGGCCTGTAGCCGGCGAGGGTCCAGGGGTTCAGCATGCAGAGCTCCGACAGTGTGGCGATGACTACGGGGGCCTCGAAGAAGACGCCGGACCAGAGCGCTATCTGGATTATGGTGTCCACCACGGACCCTATGCTGAAGACTGGGGTGACGCCGGGGAGGACCGACGATATGTCTATGAGGAACCGCAGGAAGTAGCGGGAGATCAAGCCCAGCCCGTAGAGGTTGCCGAGATAGAAGAGCAGAACCCCGTACACGAGATACTTCCTGACCGCCCTGATCTCGTGGGGGTAGAGGGCCGGCTTCACGTACGCCCACACCTCGTAGACCAGATAGGGCGCTATCAGCAACACGGTGAAATATAGAGATACGTAGAGCAGGGCGTTGAAGGGCGTGAAGACGTCTCCCGAGATTAGCATCACGTTGGTGTAGGCCATATGTATCGACGGCTCTATGATATACCTATAGAAGACGTCGTAGGACAGCGTGGTGAAGTTCCCGGTTACGAAGAAGCCCGTCAGGAACTCCAGGGGGTTGGAGAGGTGGCTGGGCGTCGGCATGAGGGTAAAGAGGAAGACGAGGACAGAGACCACGAGCACCCTCCGAAGCCTCGCGGCGAGCTCCATGAGGTGCTCCCATATCGACATCTCCTTGTCTGCAGACACCAGAAGATGCCGCGCCCGCCCCTATAAAGTTTTGTCCGGCTGGCACCGTCCTCGGCCCACCTAGGCCGATCTATGCCGTTATGCGCACGATTCGGGGACCGGCTGAACGTCGGCGAAAAATACATAAAGTCCTCCATAATATGCCTCGTCGCCGCCGTAGCTAAGCCCGGTATAGCGGCGGTCCCCACGGGGGCTGATGCTGTTAAGGCGAGCGCCGCAGACACCCGTAGGTCCCGGGAGGGGAATCCCCGGGAATTCAAATCCCGGCGGCGGCGCCACTCTCTTGACACAAGCCTAGGGTCTTTCGGAGCCCTCTGCAGGGCCGTCTCCATCCCGCTGGGCCGGGCAACAGTCTCGTGTGGGTCGCGCCGTCCCTCGGCGCCCCGGCCGCCCGGGGCGCATATATTGCGCGATCTCCTTATCTATATACGTCCAGGTTTTTCCGCATGCTGCCGGCAACCGTCGGCGTGCCCAGGATACCCATTGTCGACAAGGTCTCGCTGCCGGCCGACGGGAGCGCGGTCCTCGTCGTGGATATGCAGAACGACTTCGCGCATCCAAACGGGAGGCTCTACGGGCCTTCCGCCAGGGAGATAATACCCAAGATAGCCGCGCTCCTCGAGAGGGCCAGGTCGGCGGGGGCGCGCGTCGTGTATACCCAAGATACCCACTATCCCGACGACCCGGTGGAGTTCCCCATATGGGGTCCCCATGTGGTGAAGGGGACGTGGGGCTGGCAGATCGTCGACGAGCTCAAGCCGAGGGAGGGCGACATAGTCGTGGAGAAGATGAGGTACGACCCGTTCTTCGGCACGCCGCTCGACCACCTGCTCCGCATGTACGGAGTGCGCCGTCTGGTCGTCGTGGGCACCGTGGCGAATATCTGCGTTCTACACGCCATGGCCGGCGCCAGGCTGAGGCTGTACGACGCGGTCGTCCCCATAGACGCGATCGCCGCCCTCAACGAGTTCGACTACGTAGCCGCCTTGAGGCAGATGGACTTTCTCTACAAGGCCACGCTGACCACCGTGGACGGTATATCCTTCGAGCGGGCCGGGCCCGGCTGAGGGCCCGTTGCGCGTAGCCGTCGGCCGCCTAGAGGAGGCCCGCCGCCAGGACCAACAGCGAGATCGCCGCGGCGAGCCCGTTGGCCGCCGGGTCGTTGTACCTGAGGTGCGCCAGCGCGAACCTCCTGTAGCGCCCGCCGCGCCTCACGTATATCCCGTGCTCCGTGAAGGCGTCTAGGAGGAGGTGGGAGAGGGACACGGCGGCTCCGGCCAAGGCGCAGTACGCAACGTGGAGCCCCAGCGCCAGCCCCGCCGTAGCCCCCACGGCGGCCCCCAGAGCCGCGGCGTGTATGGGCTCGTGCGTCCGCGGGACCCGCCTCCCCGACTCGTGGCCTAGGTAGTCCATCGCCGGGTTTATCAGGGCCGAGAGAACCGCCGCGGCGGCCAGGGAGGCCTCCGGCGGGGCCCCGAGCCGCATGGCCAGGAACCCCACGGCGACGCCGAAGATCACGTGGGTCTTCAGCAACATGGAGGGGCACGGACCTGCAGAAAAAAGCTACGCGTCGGCGGGGGAGGCGCTCAGCCTGTGGCATAAACGGCCATCCGCGGCCCAAAGGGACAGGTCATCATCGGAGGGCTCCGCGTTCTTCTTTAAAAAACGGTTTCGGCATAGACGTGCGGGTGTTCTTCGACGGCGGCGTCGTGGTGGAGGGGAGGGGCTTCAAGGTCTTGGTGGATCCCTTCAGGCCCTTCCGCGAGGCGGAGTACGACGTAGTGCTGTTGACGCACGGACACAGCGACCACGTCACGCGGCACGTCAGGAGGGCCTTCGCCGTGCTGACCAGAGAGACCCTGCAGGTCCTGCTCGTGAGGTACGGGGTAAGGCCCAGGAGGTACGCCCTGGTAAGGCCCGGCGACAGGCTGGACCTCGGCAAGTTCTACCTCCACGTGCTGAACGCAGGGCACGTGCCTGGGAGCGTCATGTACGTCCTGGAGTCGCGGGAGGGCACGGTGGGGCTGACCGGCGATTTCAACCCGGCCGGCAGCAACGTGGTCGAGGGAGCCGACGCCGTCGAGGCCGACGTGCTGGTCATGGAGGCCACCTACGGCTCCCGCCGTTACGTCTTCCCGCCCCGCGAGAGACTCTACGGGGAGATCGCGGCCCTCGTGGATAGGGGCGACGCCCCGGTGGCCATAAGAGCAGGCCCTCTGGGGAAGGGGCAGGAGATGGCGAGGCTTCTGCCGAGCCGCAGGCTGTACCTAGAGCCGAGGATAGCCGCCTTGAACAGAGCCTTGGGCTTCCCCGGCGGCAGGGAGCTGGCGCGGGGCGTCAGGCCGGGCCCCGGGGAGGCGGTGGTCCTGGGCCTCACCTCCCGGCCTCCCCCCGGCTCCCTCGTCGTGGAGCTGAGCGGCCACTACGCCGTGGCCAAGCCCGAGGGAGGCGTGGGCATACCGCTGAGCAACCACGCCGACTTTCCGGCCCTCCTGGAGGCCGCCCTGAGGAGCCGGGCCAAGAGGATCTATACCGTATATGGACATGTGGACGAGCTGGCCAGATGGCTCAACAGACTGGGGCTGAGGGCCTCCAGAATACCGCCCAGGGGACAGACGGAGCTGACGCAGTGGCTCTAGCCGCGCGGCCGGCCGCGTGCGGGAGGCCGCCGTCAGTCCTTCAGCTCCACGTACCTCTCGAGGACGGGCGCCACGTAGTCCAGGCCGAGGCGCCGCAGGGTGCTCCTCCTGGGGACTCCGTTTTCGTCCCAGCCCCTTATGTCGTAGTAGTGGCTCAACATCTCGTCGTACTTGCCGTAGTCCAGGCGCGCGCCCTTGAGGGGCCCCTTGGTGAGCGGCCTCTTGAACCACTTGGGGGGCGGCACGTCGAGCTCCCTGCTCCAGTAGCCGTATTCCCTCACCCAGAAGGCCCTTATGAGGGCGTATATACGGTCGCCGACCTCGTTGAAGTAGTCCGGCGTCGCGTCGACGCCGGTGGCCGCCTTGAAGAGCTTGGGGTACCAGTCCAGCGGCAGGGAGATCTCTACCCAAGGCAGGCGGCACCCCACGAACGCCTCGAACCAGCCTCCCCTTATCCTCTGTAGCTCGACCACCTTGGCGGCCTTCTCCCTGGTGTAGCCGAGGCGGTCCGTCTTGACCTCCCACGAGATGACCCAGGCGTCCTTGTGGTGGGGGCCTATGGGCGACGTGGCGTAGGCGAGCGCCATGGCGGGCGCCGCGTGGCAGTCGTAGGCCGAGACCTCCAGCCCCTTGACCTGCACCGCCAGCTCCTCCGCCTTGAGCCTCCGCGAGGCCCTCATGGCGCCCTCGGCCAGCAGGTCGCCGAAGCCCCTCCTGTAGGCTATATCCAGCGCCAGGTCCCTCGCGGCCCTGTAGTCCCCCCACTCGACCTTCAGCCCGTGCTCCTTCGTCAGGCCCCTCTCGCTTGCCTCCATGGCGAGGCCCAAGGTGTTGCCGAGAGATATTGTGTCCATCCCCATGAGGTCGGCTATGCGGTTGAGCTCCGCCACCTTGGAGAGATCGCCTATGCCTAGATTCGAGCCCAGCAGGGCTATGTTCTCGTAGTCGACCTCGGCGACGCCGCCCTCGGCGGGGACCCAGTGGCCGCAGGGCATGAAGCACAGCGGGCAGGACTTAAGGTCCACCTCCATCTTCTCGACCATGGCCCCGCCTATCTTCTCGAACTCGTCGAACTGCCCCTCCGAGAAGTTGTAGGTAGGCAACACGCTGGCCTCCTGGGCCCACTCCACGGTGGACGTGGTGCCCTGCTTCATCCAGAAGTTGTAGCCCGGCATCCTCCTGCCCTGCTCCACGGCCTCGAGGCCCAACTTGTTTATGGACTTGTCGGCGACCGGTATCTCGCCCCTACCCTTCACCACGACCGCCTTGAGGTTCTTGGAACCCATGACGGCGCCCATGCCCGGCCTCCCCCCGGCCCTACCCCTCTGGGCCACCACCACCGCGTATTTCACCAGATTCTCGCCGGCGGGACCTATGGAGATGACGCCGGCATCCCTCCCATGCATCTTCTGCAGCTTGTCCTCCGTGGCCCAGGTGTTCAGGCCCCACAGGTCGGACGCGTCCAGGAACTGGACCCCCTTCTCATCTATATAGATGTATGTAGGTCTCTCCGCCCTTCCCTCGACCACCACGGCGTCGTAGCCCGCCCGCCGCATGTAGACGCCGGCCCACGCGCCTATGTTGCCGTCGCCGTAGCCCCCCGTTATGGGCGACTTGGCCGCCACCACCAGCTTCCCCATGTTGACGTTAGTCAAACCGGTCAGCGGCCCCGCCGCAAATATGAGCTTGTTGTGCGGCGATAACGGATCCACGCCGGGCGGGAGCTCGTCCCACAGAATCTTCGCCGCGAGGCCTCTCCCGCCTATGAAATCCCTCGCCACAAAGCCGTCGAGCTCCTGGACCACGTACTTCCTCCTGGTGAGGTCGACCCTCAGGACCCGACCCTGCCAGCCTGCCATGGGTCTACGCAACTACACTTTTTAAAGCATGAGGTTTATAAGAGGTCCGATCCCTCGGCATGTGATCGTGTCCGTGACGCCCGAGCTGGCGCTGGAGGGGAGCAAGAACTACGCCGGGGGGCTCGGAGTCCTGGAGGGCGATAAGTTCTACGCCGCCGCGAGGCTCGGCGTGCCGTACACGGCCATAACTCTGCTCTACGACAAGGGCTACGTCCGCTACAAGGAGGATAATGGACAGCTCATCCCCGAGGAGGAGCCCCAGACCGACTTCCTGAAGTCCCTCAAGCCGGCCGGCACGTGCTGGATCGAGGTGGAGGGGGAGGACGTGGAGGTGGGGCTGTATCTATACCAGCTCAACACGGCGACCGCCGTCTTCGTCAAGCCCCTTAGGCCCGACTGGGCCGCGAAGGCGGCCGAGAGGCTGTACGTGGAGTCCACAGACCTCGACCGGTTCAGGAAGTACGTCATCCTGGCCAAGGCGGCCGTGCGCTACGTCGAGAGGTACATAGGCTGGGACAAGGTCAAGTACTTCGACCTTCAGGAGGCGTACACCGCCTTGGCGCCCCTCGTGAGGCCCGGCGCCAACTACAGGCTGGTCATACACACGCCTGCGCCCTGGGGACATCCGGCCTTCCCCGGCAGGATGTTCAAACGGGAGTTCGGCTACGAGTTCGCCATGAACCCCGTGGTGCTGACCGAGATAGGGCTGGCCGCCGGCAGGGAGGGCATAGTGGTGTCAAAGAAGATGCTGGACTTCGCGCTGTCCACCTTCCCGCACCACGCCGCGAAGCTCAGGGCGGTGACGAACGCCGTCGAGGTGCCGCGCTGGAGGCACCCGGCTCTGTCGGACGTGAAGAGCCCCGATGAACTCAAGGCGGCCAGGGCCAAGGCCAAGGCGGAGGCCCTCAAGGCGCTCGGCATAAGGACAGACAAGCCGGTGGTCGTATGGGCCAGGAGGCTCACCCGCTACAAGCGCCCCCACTTCATAGCGCAACTGATAGAGGACCTCGACACGGACCTCTTCTTCCTGCTGGGCGGGAGGGCCCACCCCAACGACGACTACGGCGTGAGGATGATGGCCGAGTTCAGACGGCTCGCATCCTCCAGGCCCAACGTCGCCTACATACCCGACCTCTACGTGGAGAAGGCCAGGTACATCGTCTGGGCCTCCGACATATTCACCTTCACGCCGTTCTCCGGCTGGGAGGCGTCGGGCACCTCCTTCATGAAGGCCGGCATAAACGGGATACCGCCCGTCGCCTCGAGGGACGGCGCCGTCGAGGAGGCGGTCAAGGACGGCTACAACGGCTGGCTCTTCGGCGAGGACAGGAGGAAGTTGCTCCCGCTGGACTCGCCCGAGCTGGAGAAGGAATACGACGAATTCAAGCGCAAGGTCGAGGAGGCGCTCGACGCCCTGAGCAACGGGAGCTACTGGCAGGTTGCGTACAACGCCTACAGGACCTTCGGCGAGTACTACTCCATGGACCGCCTGTTCAGAGACTACGGCTACATCTAGCCGCTCCCAGCCCCGGAGGGCGCCCCCGGCGCTCCACAGCGGCTTAAGGCCACGGCCGGAGGAACCTCCGGCAGGCCGCCTCGCGCGGATCCCGTCCAGATAGTCTTCGACGTCCTCTCTTAAGCGTGGGACTGATCGCGATCGGGCCCGGCCCACGTCCAGATCTAGGCCGAGGGCGCCCAGTGGGCGAAATCCAGACGGCCAAGAGCAGAAAGGAAAAATCCGGCGGCGAAGAGGGGGCTAAATACTAGCCGCCGTTAGCCGCCAGTCGGTGGGAACTGGAATGTAAACGACGCACCTGTGCATACACATGCAGCTTCGAACGAGCTCGCCCCAGGGAATGACGTTGGGACATAAACATTGCCCGCGGCATCCATGCCAACCCATGGCCACATAGATAATACCCAGGTGACTGGGCAATTATCGGCAGCATAACCAGCATGGACATACACCTGTGCTGCGTATGACCCAACGCCGGAGGTTGCGCCCGGCGCATTTGATGTACATAGCGCATATGCAAAACCTGGCTGTACACTATATGCCATGATGAAGAGGGCCAAACCCGTATGAGGTAGGTGGAAAGGAGGGCGGAGCCGTGGCGTTCTGGGGGTAGGCCCAGACTTGGGGTTCTGCCGGCTGGGGGCCCTCTGCCTAAAATCCTCGGCGTCTTCGGGGCGGCGGACGTGCGGGTGGCCGCTGGCTCGCCCAGCGCGGCTTAGCGCGGAACCCGGCTGTGGGCGTCTGGACTTCGGCGGCGCCGTGCGGCTTGCCTGGCCTGTGCTCGGCTAGGCGTGCTGTAGCTCCGGGAGTAGCCTTCCTACGGTTTCCTCCTTGGGTATCCCGTTTTCGTCCCAGCCTCTTAACGTGTAGTAGTGTCTAAGCGCCTCCTTCAACTCTTTTTCGTCTACCTTCTTGGTCCTTCCCTCGAAGGTCAGCGGCTTCTTGAGCGGGGCTGGGAGGTCGTCCTGCCGTGAGTCGACGCCCATCTTTACGTTGATTATTCTGTTCAGTAGCACTATCCTCTCCGCGGCCTCCTTGACGTCAACACCTTTCCACTCTTCGCCGGTGACCCACGTCAGAAGCTGCGCAACGATGTCGTAAAACCTGCCGCCTGGATATGCGTCGTAGGGGTCTCTGCCGAATTTACAGAGCACCAGGGAGTCCATCGCGGCGGCTACGTTCTCCATGTGGACTACGGCCTCGACCTTCTCGGGGCCTAGGTAGTCGGCTCCGCCGAATTTGCCCGGTATATCCAGCGCGTACGCCATGGTGGCCAGGTGGTCGGCTCCCCTATAACCTATGGCGTAGTTGAGAGCCATGCCTTTCAGCGCCCGGGGGTCGTAGCCGGCGGGCTCCAGGCCCTTGACGTGGACAGCCACGTCCTCTGCCCCCAGCCGCTCGGCGGCCTTCTTGACCCCCTCGGCGAGCAGATCGCCGACACCGCGCCTGTAGGCGATGTCCTCGGCCAGCCTCGCCAGCGCCTCCCCGTCCCCCCAGTCCAGATCTAGAGGCAACTTGCCGCTCTTAGACGCCGCGACGGCGAAGGCGAGGACGTTGCCGAGGCTTATGGTGTCGAGACCGAGCCTGTCGGCTATGTCGTTTATCTTTATGACCCAGTCCACGTCCCTAACCGCGGCGAGGCCGCCCACGGCGAAGATCGTCTCGTACTCGAGATCTACAGCGACGCCGAGCTTGGCGCTCCTCACCGGCCGGTGGCAGGCGGCGGGGCAGTAGAGGCAGGCCTCCGGCCTTAGGAAGTACTCCGGCTTTATCTTTCTGCTCCAGGAGAGGGCCTCCCAGCCGTCCAGCGACAGGCGGGTCCAGTAGTAGGCGGGGAAGAACCCCATGGGGTTCCCGACGTCGACAAGCCTGAGCGTGCCGCCTTCCCTCAAGGCCGTGGTTTTCTCCATGAACGTCGGGAGGAATTCCCTGATCCATCTGTCCAGGGCGTCTGGCTTCGCCACATCCACCTCCCTTCTGCTCGCGACGAAGACCACCGCCTTCAGCCTCTTAGACCCCATGACCGCCCCGCCGCCCGTCCTCCCGAACTGCCTCCAGTACTCGTGGTTGATGGAGGCGAATCTAACCAAGTTCTCCCCCGCCGGGCCGATCGCCAGCACGGCGGCGTTGCGCCCGTGCTCCTTCTTCAGCTCCACCTCAGTCTCTATAGCGTCTTTGCCCCAGAGATCTGCGGCGTCTCTAAACTCCACACGCCCGTCCTGTATCAACAGGTAGGTGGGCCTCTCGGATCTGCCCGTGACGACCACGGCGTCTGCGCCCGCCCACCTCATGACCGCGCCGAGCGTTCCGCCGATGTTGCTGCCGCCGAAGATGCCGGTAAGGGGCGACCGGAAGACCGCGTAGGCCCGCGTGGCCATGGGGATCCTCGTCCCGCCGAGGGGCCCCGAGGCTATTATCAGGGGGTTTCCAGGCGAGAGCGGCTCGACCAAGTAGCCGCCGAGGCTGTAGAGCAACCAGGACCCCAAACCCCTCCCACCTAGAAACCTCCTGGCCGACTCCTCGCCGACGCGCCAGACGCGCCTGGAGAGATCGACTTCGATGACCCTGAACATACATCGTGGAGAACCACACCTAAAATATTTTTATTGCAATAAAATTTAGAATATCGAATACAGCTCTATAATTACTTATTATTAAAATTTTGTACTCATTATTTATTAATTAAATTATTTTAATCATAGTGTTTTTACACAAGCCTCCCTCGGTCGGCCTCTCTGATAATGTTAATAACTAGGCCTAGAGCTCTTGGCGTGGATGTGGTTCTGTTCTTCGAGGTGCATCAGCCCTACAGGCTTAGGCCCGACCTCCACAGGGTTTTCCCCCGTCTGCCTTCCTTCGAGGAGATGTTCTACGGCGAGCTGGATTCCGCGATCTTCTCGCGGGTGGTCGAGCGCGTCTACCGCAAGTCCACCAAGATCTTGCTGGAGGCGGCCAGGGAGGTGGGGCTTAAGGCCACCTTCAGCGTCAGCGGGCTGGCGTTGGAGCAGCTCAGGAGACGTGCCCCCGACGTGTTGGATCTGTTCCGGGAGCTGGCCTCGCGGGGCTTCGAGTTCGCGGCGCAGACGTATTTCCACAGCCTCGCCTGGTTCGTGGATGGGGAGGAGTTCAGGGAGCAGGTGGAGATGCAGGCGGGTGCCATGGAGGAGCTCGTGGGCTATAGGCCGCGCGCCGCCGAGAACACCGAGTTCATCTACAACAACGACGTGGCTTGCTTCCTGCGCTCCATGGGCTTCTCGACCGTCGTCACCGAGGGCGTCGACTGGGTCCTTGGGTGGAGGTCGCCCAACTACGTCTACAAGGCCTGGGGCTGCGACGCGAGAGTCCTCGTGCGGAACTACCGCCTGAGCGACGACATAGGCTTTAGGTTCGGGGCCCGGTGGTGGGACCAATGGCCGCTGACCGCCGACAAGTACGCGTCTTGGCTGGAGTCGACGCCCGGCGACGTCGTCTTGATAGCGGTGGACTACGAGACGTTCGGCGAGCACCACTGGCCCGAGTCGGGCATCCACGAGTTCCTCCGGTGGCTTCCGCGCGAGGTGGCCAGAAGGCCGAGGCTGAGGTTCGCCACGGCGTCCGAGGCCGCGGAGGGGCACCAGCCGCGGGATGTGTACGACGTGCCTCCGTGGGCCACCGTCAGCTGGGCCGACGAGCGCGACCTCTCGGCGTGGCTGGGCAACGAGCTCCAGAGGGACGCCTTCGCTCTGCTCAAATGGCTGTACCCCTACGCCAGGGCCGTCGGCGGCGACGCCTTGAGGCTCTGGAGGCTTCTCTCCGCCAGCGACCACCTCTACTACCAGGCCACCAAGCTGGGGCCGGCCGGCGAGGTGCATTCCTACTTCAGCCCCTACGGGTCTGCCTACAAGGCGCACGATATCTACATGAACGCCCTCGCCGCCTTGACGGCGCTCATCAGGGAGGTCTGGAGCAGAGAATACGCCGAGAGGCTCAAGCTGGACGACGAGAGGTGCTTCTACGCCGAGGGCGTGAGGCTCTGCTCGCTCAAGGAGCTCAGATCCGCCGACGGCGGCTTCAAGAGGAGGCATAGGGGCGACCTCCGCAGGTGGCTTGTCGACGTCTTCCTGCTGGACGAGCGGGACGCGGACGCTGCGCTGTCCCGGCAGCCTTAAGTAATATATAAATTGAGGGCGTTTGTAGGCCTCGGTGAACCCCGCCATATTCTTAGCCTATCTGGACGACGCCGCGAGGACCATGGTCTTGACTAAGCTCAAGGCCATGGGCCTCAAGCCGGAGAGGCTTATGTCCGACGAGGCGGCCTTCTTCTCGGCGCTTCGAAAGGCCCTCGGCCAGCACAACTTCGAGATGCTCATGAGGGCAGTCGAGGAGCTCGACGGCGTGGTCAGAAGGGCGAGCGAGGCCCTCGACGACCCCGCCAGATTCGTCGCAGTGGCGGCCGAGGTGCCCGACGACGTGCTGGCGAGGCTGGGCGGCGGAGGCTCCCTCCAAGCCAGCAGAGGGCTGGGATGCCCTGAGCCGCTGGCCAAGGCCGAGGCCCTGGCCAAGGCCCTCCTGCGCTACATGCCCGAGGAGGGCGCCAGGCTCGCCCAGCTGGAGGGCAAACTGTGGGAGGCCATGACGAAGGAGTGCACGGTCCTCTCGGCCCTGGCGAGGCAAGTATACAGCGTGGAGGAGTCCTAAAACCGCCGGGGGTCGAGCCCGACCATCTTCGCGTAGTTCTCGAAGCCGTACCTCTCCACCACGTCGAGAGGCGCCGGGCGTCCGCCGACCTTGGGGAATACCTCCAGCTCCTCGTGGTCGTTGTGGTACGTCACGACGGCGACGTACCTCTCGAAACGCCGCCTATCTCTCTCCCTCACTATATAATCCCCAAGCGACTGTATCAATCTGTGGTCCGCCGCGAAGGGATGTATCTCCCTCTCCGGAAATAGGGGAAATACGTAGAGGTCCTCCGCTCTAGCGTGGACCTCCACTATGAAGCGGTGGAGGGCTGAGAACTCCTCCCAGAAGGAGTCGTCGGGGAGCTTCTGCAGCAGCGAAAACCTCACCTTAAAGACGGCGTGCTCTATCTTGAGGAGCGTCACGAGGTCCACGCTACCTCGGAGCCCCCCTTAAAAATCTGTGGGCCTTCGCCAACACCTCCCTGGAGTTCTCGAAGGTTATTCTCGCCAGAGCCTGCCCGAAGGGCAGCCAGACGTAGCCCTTGTGCTCCCAAGACAGCTTGACGTCCTTGCTCCGAGCCCGCGCCAGGAAGTAGATAACCCTCTTCTTGATCCGCCGCCTCTCTCTGTAGTAAAAGTACTCGATCTCTTCCTTAAATCCGGGCACCAGCTCCACGTCGAGGCCCGTCTCCTCCTTTATCTCCCGCAGGGCTGTCCGCTCCGGCGTCTCGCCGGCCTCGATATTCCCCTTGGGGAAATCCCAATGGCCGCCGGGGTAGAGCAACAGGAGGTACTCCACCTCGCCCCCGCCGTCGTAGAACACCACGGCGCCCGCGGACACCTCCATGCTTTCTTCATTTTATAAATAGAAATCGTTCATTCCGTGAACCTTGCGGAGTTGAGACAGCTCGCCCGGCAGCTCGAGGCTAAGCTCCCCTACCAAGAGATGGCGGATTCGCCGGGCGTTAAGCACTACGTGGATTGGGCGAAGTACGAGGGCTACGCCGCGGAGCCGCCGGCTACGTCCGGCAAGGCGGCGCCCTGCGAGGTCCTGATCATCAACGGGCGCTACGCCGACGCGGGGGCCTGCAGAGGCGTCGAGGTCCGGACCGCCGACGAGGTCCCCCTGAAGCTCATACAGCTGGACAACAGGATGAACGCGGCGGTCGCCTCCAGAGTGCTCGAGGCGGTCCACATACGGCTCTCCGGGGCTCCCGAGGCGCCGATCGCCGTCCGCATCTCGGCGCGGGGCGACCGGGCTTTCTCCGCCGCCTACGTGGTGCTGGATTTCGC